>Ga0307378_10001831_pt1 | contig 33642 bp, 41 predicted proteins | sample UN1MG_FD_202238 | JGI IMG/M metagenome (GOLD analysis project Ga0307378, IMG submission 202238) | Soil microbial communities from Risofladan, Vaasa, Finland - UN-1 | ecosystem: Environmental > Terrestrial > Soil > Coastal area > Acid sulfate soil | place: Finland: Risofladan, Vaasa | collected... | reverse complement strand
GATTTCCCTCGTGATCAAGCCACTGTTTCTGGAAATTCGGTATGAAAGAAAATTCCCCGTGTATTTCAAAATTGGAAATGATATTACGCGAGAAGTCGATTCCAAAGCGATCCGGCACACTCCCTCCAGCTAAAAACATGAAGTCTATATCGGTGTCGTGAAAAAGGAAATAAATTTTTCCGCCGAAATTCAAATTATTCAGCTCTCCAAATCCGCTGTTAATATGATTTACAACCGGAAGCAAAAAGGGAGTAACTGTGATGGTTTTTAATGGCCCTTTAAAACTTCTAATGTAATCCACGGAAATAACCGTAAAGCCTTCCAAAGCAAGTTCTGGATCATTTGGATCTTTGTGTTTATCAATAAAAGCAACAGGATTCCAGGCATATCCTTTGCCCCATTTCATTCTTTTCTGCCCTATATCAATTTGGAAAAAAAGAGACGGCTTTAACGAAAAGAAAGCTTCGTACACTTTTGTACTATGCGACCAGCCTGAAAAAGAGCTCTTTACGTCAGTATTTGTGCGGATTTTTGCTCCGATTATTCCTTTTTCATAGCTCACATCCAGAAGGGCTAGAAAATTGTACTCCGTTATAGACTTGCCCTCATCCTGGTTATAAAACCTGAGCACATAGAAGCTGGCATTCTCATCCAGGCCGAAAAGAAGGGGCCGGAATTCGAAATAGCCGCCAAATTGAAACGGTCTTTTTTCAACCTCTGAAATATCAAAGGTATATTCCTCTTGCGCAGACGCAGTCAAGGCTAATAATCCGAGAATGATGATACACAAGCAGATTGATTTCAATTATCTTAATGATTCCAGGTTGGGCATAAAGGTCAGAGTGAACACTTCGTCCTTGAATTGCCTTTGTTTTATTCCGGCAAATATCATGACTGACTTGTAACCCTTGTGCAATGGGCTGTCTGTTTCGATGACTGATGGTCTGATAATCCCACTCCCAAAGTCTTTGATCTGCTTAAAATGAATGGTTTTGATCAACATAGAAGTCTGTGTAAGACATTCAATTTTACTCGGCAATTTTTTTTCCTTATCCACCCACATCTTAAGCTGATCATAGGCAACTGAATTTGACTTCGCTTTAAGATGCAAAAGGTATTCCTTGCTCAGATCTTCCACGCTGCCGACATCATATTCTTCTGCATAATCCAGTCGGAGAATGTCTGCATTATTAAATACTCCTCCTACTACGGATTGAAGGCTGGTGATGCGCACAGGTTTACCTACATTGGGGATATACAACCACATGTTATCCTCGAGTCTGAGCGTACTCCTGCCTTTATCACTGGCAGGAGATAGAAAAAGCGCGGCTACTCTATCTTTTCCCTTCTTCACCGTGAAGAGCATAAACTCTTTTTTTCTGCCGTTTGGCTCGATGTTCATTAGTTTTCTGTAGGATTCATAGGATTCCGGATTAAGATTTCTATCCACTAGCTTGAGCAGTTGAGTTCCATCGATTGCATAGACAGGTGATAATATAAATGATATCAAAGAGATAAGCGCGATTTTTTTCATATTCTATCTTTTTTCTCCAGAACCTTTCTTATTGCTTCTTCAACGATTCCTTGAAACTCAAAATAGGCAATTTCTTTTGTTTTCAGCACATTTTTCATTTTGTCGCCGAAACTCCAGCACTGCCTCTTGTATCCTCATAGGGATTATCGACAGCCTCCAGTAGCTTTCCCGTGCCATCAATAAAAAGAAAGTAGGGACAACGGGCGGCGAGTTGACTTACGGAATCTTTTAAAGTCTTTCCATCTGATGCTACTACGATGATGACATCTTCTTCTCCTGCAGAACAAGGCGGAAATATTAGAACCAACGTAATTAAAACAATCACTATTCTAAGCATGGTTATCCTCCATTTTCTATCAATTCTAAAAAATTCAAAATCAAGACTTCTACATCCTGCGTAATGTACTCAGAAGCATTAAAATTTTTACACATGTCTAAGAGCCTCAACAGGTTCCATCCTCGATGCTTTTAAAGCTGGCTGAAGCGCAGCAATCACGGATGCGATGATAGCTATGGCTGAAATAAAAAGCATGTCATCAACTTTCAAACTAGGAGAAAGTGCCAGGCCAGTTTGTCTGCCGAAATCGAATGTAATTTTTACAACGTTCATAACAAAAACAATAATAATAGCCAGTATATTTCCAGCAGCCGCACCAGATATACCCAGGGAGAAACCTTCAATTAAAAACAAAGATAGAATTTTCTCTGGCATGGTTCCTATGGCAACGATGGTCCCGATTTCCCTTATTCGTTCAAAAACAGCCATGATCATAACATTCATTATACTTATCAAGACTATGGCTATGAGCATAATCTTTATGAAAAATGTCATTACGTCTATCATCCGGGCAACATTATAGAATGGAGAAAGTCTTTCCCAGGTGCGGACATCAAAGATCGGCTTTCCCTGCTTGTTGAGTTCCTTTGACAGCAATTTATCCATTTTATCATTGACAGCGTTTAGTTTACCGAAATCCTTAAGCCTAACGGCTACCTCGCTAATTTCTATTTCTTCCATGCGTAGTACTTCCATTGCGTCTTCTATATGCAGATAGCCATCTCTTCCTCCAGGACCAGTTACACTCTCAATGATACCTCCAACCACAAACTGTTTACCGTTTACAGATCCATCCCTGTTGGTAGCTATAACAACCACAGTATCTCCCACCTTGACTTTCAGCCCGTTTGCCAGCAGCTCCGGAATCAGGATCTCGCCTTTCTTAATGGTTTTCTCGCCCTCCTTTATTCTGGATAGTAAAAGCGGGACCGTAGCGATCTCCTTATCTGGATAGACACCATTGACCCTTATATTGGTTGTTTCCATGAAATTGCTGAACATCCCTCCGAATTTTATTCTTGGTGAAAAAGCCTCGATCTCGTTAATTTCCTTAATGGTCTTTTCAAGCTTCTCTTCCTGTTTAGCATTCAGATTCAACGTTAAAGGCAGACTGTCGATCGAAGCAACATAACCCCTCTTTATGGACTTGAAGATGGCCAAGCATAGAGTCAGTGATCTGGCTGATCATGATATATTTAAAAGAGCCGGATGCAGCGGCGAATACCAAAACAAACATGACGCCAACAGCGATGAGGGATGACGTCAGCAAAGTCCGTCTTTTGTATCTCATTAAATTTCGAATAGCAATTTTAAAAAGTTTAAGCATTTGTCCCTCCTTCCCTGACTGCATCCTCAACGAGTATCCCATCCTGGAGAGTGTAGACAGCCTCCACTTCGTTCACAACCCTCTGGTCATGTGTAGAGAAAATAAAAGTCACACCGAATTCTTCCTTCATCTTTCGCATGATGTCGATGACCATGAATGCTGTCTTACTGTCTAAATTAGCTGTTGGTTCATCAGCAAGCACCAGCCTAGGGTTTGTTACAAGAGCCCTAGCTATGGCAACTCTCTGTTTTTGTCCTCCAGAAATCTGATCTGGGTATTTATCCCTTTGGTCTATCATTCCGACGGTTTCAAGGAGGGAAGTGATCCGTTTTTTTCTTTCCTCGGCAGGGGAATTATGCACAATCAAAAGGGGATACTCAACATTTTCGTAAACCGACAAGACAGGGATGAGGTTAAAATCTTGAAATATGAACCCAAGGTTTTTTCCTCGAAAAACCGCGGCCTCTTTGCGTGTCAGAGCAGATGTATCCACATCAGCTACCTTTAAGGAGCCGGAAGTAGGTTTATCCAGGCAACCGATGAGGTTCAAAAGAGTAGTCTTCCCACTGCCTGATGGCCCCACAAAAGAAACAAAAGAAGCTGACTGGACGTTAAAACTTACAGACTTTAAAGCCTCAATCTCGATTTCTCCTACATTATAGATTTTCGTTAGATTTTCAGCTGAAACCAAACTCATGATAGGCTCCTTTTAATACTTTTCGTCATCTTTGCCTTTTTAAATGGGCTTCCTTATATCATTCTCGCAAGAAAATTTATCGATTACTCAATTTTTTAAAACCACAAAGTCGAATTAAAAGCCATCGTGACATACTTTTCCTCATAGGACAAATTCAACTGATTTGCATTGAAACTGCAGTATGGCGGCTTCATATCAGGATGGCATTAAGGAGAAAACTTGAGTGAGTTTTGTGTCTCAGGTTAATCGATTCGCCTAAACGCACCAGGAGCAATATATCTATGAGCCATTTCTATGTAGAGCTTTTTGCCGTAGCTCCAGAACTCTTTTTGCTTTTTATCCACCTTACCCATGACTTTAACCGGTACTCCCACAGCCACAACACCATCGGGCACATGTTGATTATTTTTTACCAAGCCCATCTCCCCGATAATTGTCCACTCTCCAACTACGCTATAATCGCTTATTGTGGCTCGCATACCGATCACAGCATAATCTCTTATTTGGGCATTATGAATCATGGCACCGTGTCCTACTGTTACACAGTTGCCGAATATAGTACGGTCATTAGGTCGTGCGTGCACTATTGCACCTTCTTCAACGGCAGTCCCCTCTCCAACGATGATCGTGCCGTAATCGCCGCGGAGAATTACTCCATGACCAATGTAGGCGTCCTTACCGATTTGCACATCACCGATGACCAACGCTGACTCGGCTACAAAAGCTCCTTGTGCTACTCGAGGTTTGCGTTCTTCAAATTGATATAAAGCCATTTTAATCTCCAGTTTAAAAATAAAATAAGATTTAGCATCGTATAGTCACTTTTCGTACGCCGCGCACCTGTCGGAAATTCGCTCTCTGGCTAATGCAATCTAGCACTTCTCTCCGATTTCCTTAATACAAAACTTATAGCAGAGGAAAAATTGGATGTCAAAGGCGCAAAAAAAGCGCTAAAAAATAACAATGAAAAATTCCTTTAATCTTAACCGTTTATCCAACGAGATGCTAATTCACTCAGCTGACTTTAATCTATGTAGCCTAACTCTTTTAATTGGTTTTGGATTATCTTAAGATCCCCTGGCGTCAGTTCCTTGTTTACAGGTAAGCTGCTTAAAGGATGCTTGATTCTGCCCCAACTTATTCTCTCCCAGACTCTTTCATGGAAATAATAGAGAATGACTCGAACACCATGAAAGATTATGGTGATTGTAGTCATTTCTTTCCAACTGTGAGTAACAAGCCAGGCTATAGCCCCTAAGACAACAATACCTAAAATTCTCCATACAAAAGACTTAATCCAAGCTCTAGAGCGAGTCTCTAAGGTCATTCTTTTCTCCTTCCTTGATTTTTCTGTAAAAGAACTTTCCTTTTTCTTTATACATTGTTTGATTTAGTAAAACTATAGCTTAACTTTCATTTTGACAATATTTTGACTACTTTTTTTACTCAAATTATAGCTTAGGAAATACCACCAGTTATCCAAATTCCTTTGAAACGAAATAAAAACTAGGGATATCAAATAATAAAATAAAAAATTTGTCTAGAGCTTCGTCCTTTTGCTCGTAAAAAAAGACAAGATAATCAATAATAAAATTAACGACTAAATTTATAGTCAACCTGAGCTTTTTTAGCAAACAATTCCCCATTAGCTTATTATTCCTTTTATGTACTCTTTGGTCATCTCTTCTTTGGGATTTTCAAAAATATCTTCTGCTAGCGCGTGCTCTATTAATTCGCCAAGATAAAGAAAAATTACATAATCAGCAAGTCTTTTCGCCTGACGTAAAATATGAGTAACAATGATAATAGTATATTCCTTCTTTAGTTCAAGAAATCTCTCCTCAATACGTTGACTCGACTTTGGATCAAGGGCAGAGGTCGGTTCATCGCCAAGGATAATCTCAGGCTCAACTGCCAACCCTCTCGCCAAGCAAAGTCTCTGCTGCTGACCTACTGAAAGCCTTGATGCCGGTGTATATAACCTATCCTTTACCTCATCCCATAGGCTTGACTCCTTAAGGTAATGTTTGACTATTCTGTCCAATTCCTTTTTATCCTTTATTCCATGTATCTTTGGACCATAGGCAACATTATCATAAATTGACATTGGTAAGGGATAAGGCTTTTGTGAAAGCAACCCCATCTTTTTTCTGATATGGGTAACCTCTACCCTGGGATCAAAAATGTTTTCCCCATTAACTAAAACTTCACCGGAAACCCTAATCCCATCTATTGAATCTATCAAACGGTTAAAGGATTTTAAGAGTGTTGTCTTACCGCAGCCAGACGGGCCGATAATAACAGTTATCTTTTTATCAGGGATATCAACAGTTATATTTTTTAATGCCTGTTCCTTTCCATAAAATACGTTTAGATTTTTTACGCTTATGTGTGTTTTAAATTCCATCTCGACCTCCTTGTCCACCAATTTTTATGGCAGGTTATTTTATTATATGCTTTGTAAATCTTCTGGTTAAAATTCTGGAAACTATACTAATTATCAAAATTATTCCCGTAAGTATAAGTGCTGAAGCATAAGCCCGCTCCTGAACCTCAGGAAAAGGAGTTCCCAACTGAAAGAAGATGGCTAAGGGCAATGTAGCTGCCGGACGAAATAGAGAATAAGGGATATAATCAGTAAACCCTGCGGTAAATATTACTGAGGCAGCATCTCCAATGCCTCTTCCAAAAGCAATTAAGACTGCGGTCAATATCCCGGGCAAAGCCTGTCTTACTACTACCTTGAAGGCGGTCTCTAATCTGGTTGCCCCCAAAGCGTATGAGGCCTCCAAAAGTTCTTCTGGCACCATTCTTATTATCTCATCCATTGCCCTGCTCATAATAGGCAGAATTAAAAGCGCTACGGCAATAATACCACCTAAAAGTGAAGCCCTGAGCCCCAAGAAAAGCATAATCGTAAAACCAAAAGCTCCATAGACTATTGAAGGAACACCCCATAAAACATCAAAGGAAAAACGCGTAAAACTTACAAGCCGTGAGCCTTTTTTAGCATATACATTGAGATATAAAACAACAGGTAAGCTTATCAAAATAGCTAAAAATGTTGCTCCTCCTGCCAGATAAAGAGAACCAACAATAGCATTCAATATTCCGCCTTCTTTACCTAAATAGTATCCACCTTTTGGTGTCTGAGTAATCATCGCCAGGTTCATAGCAGGCAGCCCTTTTACAATAACTGTGGCTAATATAAGCACAAGGCTTGAGAGGATTATAAGTGTAGAGGTAATCATCAGACCTTTAAATATGTTCTCTTCTATCTTTCTTCTATCCATTTTACTGTATACTCCTTTCAACTCTAATTAAGGTAAGTCTAGATATAATGTTAAAAAATAAGACTACCAGCAATAAAACTAAAGAGGCAAGTAAGAGCGCTGAATCGTATAAGGGCACAGAGAGCATCTCTCCATAGTTATTGGCAATCAGTGCTGGTAAAGGATATGCAGGGTCCAGAACCGAAGATGGAACCCTGGCTACATTTCCCGCTACCATAAGCACAGCCATTGTCTCTCCAAAAGCACGGGATAACCCCAGTACAATAGCAGCTATAACGCCTGGCATAGCCTTGCGTATGACAACGTGTTTTAACGTCTGCCACTTTGTTGCGCCTAAGGCTAAAGAAGCTTCTCTAACTTCATAGGGGACTGACCTAAATACCTCTACTGAGACATGAATAATTATGGGAAATACCATTATTGCCAGGACAATACCGCCAGCAAGAACGCTATAGCCGGTTGAGAAGGTTCCAAAAAGAGGCGCAAGGTGATCCTTTATCAACGGCACTATAACTAATACTCCCCATACCCCATAAACTACCGAGGGTATACCTGCAAGCAGGTCTATAAGAGGTTTTGTCCATTCACGTATATATCTCGGGGCATACTCGGAAAGATAAATTGCTGTCAGAAGGCAAAGGGGAATGGCTATAGCCACAGCCACGCCGGTTACCCAGAAAGTCCCCATAATAAAGGGAAAGAAGCCGAACTCTCCTCTTAAAGGATGCCAGGAAGTTGAAAATAGTAATTCAGTTAATGGTTTAATTGCCAGTATTGGCTTTGTCCTCTGATATAGTCCAAAGGCTATCAGAAATACAATCAAACCTGAGAAAATCGTTAAGAACAGCATAAACTTGCTGGCAAGTTTATCTTTCAGCAATCTTTTACTCTGCATCATTAGTCAGTCCTTTTCTATTACAGAATAGGTGGGAGGAAGTATATTTTGTTAGAACACCTCCTCCCACTTTATCTTTATTCTCCTTCGAGTTTTTTTAGTTCTTCCTGGAGTTTCTCTTCAGTCAGGTTAATATAGCCAGCTTCGGGAACATATTTCTGACCGTCGGTAAGGACCCATTTAATGAACTCTATCACTACCTTCCTCTTGGGCTTACCCTGAGAAATAAAATGCAAGTCCCTGGCTGGCGGAGAAGGGTATTTCCCTGTGGCTATGGCCTTGACAATCTCATCTCGGCTATTGTAAAAATCTTCGTTTTTGTCTATTCGGCCATTGCCGTTAAAGTCAATAGGTAATACCTTTATCCCCTTAACCTGCCTTTTGGTCTTGGCATCATAGACATAGTTGATATTGTTGAAGCCAATTCCCAGGATATCTTTCTTTACTGCTTCGGCTAATCCCGGGTCACCATAGACTCCTACTCCAAGAAGGTCCTCCTGGTTTTTACCCAGATACTTTGCCCAGGTGGCGGCTGCACCGCAGGCATCGGAGCGAGTATAGACATGGAGGTCTGTTTTCCCAAATATTTTCTTACTTAAAGGAACTACATCCTTCCAGTCCTTCACCCTTTCTTTAATCCAGATATCGATAAAGGTTCCCCTCTTAACGCCTTTAGAGAAAAGGTCCTTTAATACAGGATTATTCTCATTAACCGTGGGCACTACCGCATCCTTGGTCACTGAAACCCACCAGGCTCCCTTTTTAATCTCGGCTGGAAATATCTCGCGGGAAACATTGCCGATATCCACAACCCGGGCCAATGCATCAGCCGCCCCTTTGCCAGCACCTCCGGCAGCAACGTCTATCCTTACCTTTGGATGAATCTTCTGAAACTCCTCAGCCCATTTAACCGCCATGGGATAAAGTGCCCAGGCTCCTGACATAGTTATTGTGCCTTTTAACTCGTTTTCTTTTAATTGCTCCTTGGTCTTTTGTTGACATCCAACAACAAACAGAAGACTAACTACTAATAAACTACTCAATATCTTCTTCATTTTTGAACGCCTCCTTTCATTTTTTATGTTTTCCTAAAAGCCCAACTGCAATTGGGCAAGTAAGGTATTGTTTTTTTTCTTTACCTTTTCCATCTTTTAACTCGTAATTGACCTGTAACTTTGCCCATTTGTTGAAGAACCAGTTTGCCCCTATCGTAAGGGCATCAATTGCATTCTTTGATGCCTTTTTATTGGGGTCATAGGCGTCATATTTCAATATCCCTTGTAATTTTTTCGGAATAAAGAAATATCCTGCCTGTAAATACCATCCATTCTTTTTCGTTACACCGTCATTACCCTTGATATATTCTCCTTTTAAAGATATCGGTTCATGCACATAGGCAAATTCTACACCGATTCTGTCGCGATCATCCTTTCTTGTCGGCGCAGTAGGTAGCGTGTATCTACCTGAATAGTACGAAGCACCAACCGAAAGACCATTTATAGGATGAAATATTAATCTTCCTATAAAGTCTTTGTGCTCATTGCGATCAGATGTATTTATCCCTGAGCCGTTAAATACACCAAGCTCATAATCAAAAATAAATATATCGGAAACTTGCCAAAAACTCCCACTTGCCTTTATTCCAATATCTCTGCCACTTTGATTCCCAAGGACATCCTTGCTTCTTGCTGTTAATGCTTCAACAACTTGTGAACGGTTAATCGTATCCAACTTTGCACTTGGTGTAAGATTCTCCTGACTGAACGGAATCTTAAATTGACCAGCACTCAGTTTAAAATGAGGATTAAACTCGTAGCCAAGTTCCGCATCAAGTAATTTTTGACTTGACCCACCAAATTCATGCTGTAACTTGTAACTGAACCGCTCTGTGATATTGCCTTTAAAGGTTAGCCTCGCCCGCCTGATATCAAAGGTGTCATTAATGCTTTCATCCTGACGATAGCGTGACTGGGTATAGCCACTTATCTTAATCGGCTTACCGGTAATCACACTAAACTCTTTTTGTTTCTCTTTCTCTTCTTGCTTCTTTATTGCTAAATCTGCCCTAAATCCTGCGGCTTCTTCTTTAGTAACTACACCTTTCTCTGAAAGAAGATAAAGCAACCTATCCATATCAGACTCCGCAGCAAGAGATAGAGCCGATAAAACTAAAATGCTGACAAACAGCCAACTTAAAACTGAAATAATTCTCATCGTTTTTCTCTCCTTTGAACTCTCCTTGCCTCCAGTTGACTGGTTAGCTTGGAATATTTAGTTGAAAAACTATCTTCTCACCTCTGGTTGTCCAGTCGGTGAAATAACTTTCATCACGAACTACCTCCTTTCGATTTGGACCTTTGTCCATTTAATCGGATTTTCTCTGTCTTGTCGATTTGAACAACTTTAGAATTTTGTATTGTTATTTGAACATACCCATACTTAGTGCTTTTTATTGCGCTCAACACCTCCAAAAGCAATCTCTCCTCATTTTTATCTTTGGAGAATATCTTTATGAAATCTCCTAGATTCATCTTACCATCTATAATATCTACCTAGTCTATAAAGGATGCTTGATCCTCCCCTAACTTATTCTCTCCCCCACTCTTTCATGGAAATAACAGGGAATTACTCGGATCCTATGAAAGAGCACTGTAATTATAGACATCTCTTTTCAGCTTTAAGTTATGATCCAGGATATAGTTCCTTTTTTGTTATCCTGAAAAATCTTGAACAAGAAAATTATTTCCAATTATAACCTAATGATAGCCTATTTGTAATACAATTAGGGTGTAATGTCAACAGTTTTTTAAAAATTTTTAAATAATTGGAATCACCTTTTTCAGTTTACGGCTCATTCAATACTAAATGAGGGATTGCTAGTCTATCATCGGTGGCTCGTAATGATCTTTTAGCTTTTAAACTAGCTCAAAAATCAATACAGAACCTTCTGGTTACAAGGAGAAAATGGTAAATTTAAAGCAGAATTTATCGAGAGGGAGGAAGCTTAGAAATACCCCAGGCTTTTAAGCCTTTGTCGGATGGCTTCTATTTCCTCAGCAGATAGCTCTTTCTTGTCCAGGGCTTTTGCCGATAGGAGGTCCCGAAGTACATAGACGACAAATTCGTTGACACTGCTGAACCCGCTTCCCTCGATGACTGTCTTGATCTTGTCATAAAGGGGACGGGGAATTTTCAATGAAACCTTGTCTCTTCCCATTTGTTTAATTCTAAATATGATATTCTCTAAAGTCAAATTTTAACGTGTGTCATATTTCATACTGGCTTGGCAGTAATTGCTTTATAATGTATCGCTTGATTTTCGCCGCTTGAAAATGAAGGTCTCCAAAACCTTCCAACTCGAATAGTCAGCAATCAGAAAATCCAAAACTATTTTCAAGAACCGCTTTTTATATTTGTCTAATTTCATATTAAGCTTGTTCACATCCCTTTTAATTCAAAATTTAAAATGTGAGGATACCCTTTTTATGCCTTGGGCAACAGAACAGTAAAGCTGCTTCCTTTTCCCAACTCACTTGAAACCCGAATTGAACCCCCGTGCGCATCCACAATTTTTTTAGCGATAGAAAGTCCCAACCCCGTGCCTTTTATCTTTTGGTCTTTGCCTCTTTTCACCCGGTAAAATTGGTCGAAAATAAGAGGAAGATGTTCCTTATCGATACCTATTCCAGTATCTTGAACTTCTGCGGCAATGAAATCCTTGTTTTCTTCGATGGTTATTAAAACTCGCCCTTTTGGCTTGTTGTATCTGATCGCATTGGTAATAAGGTTGGAAAAGACTTGTTCCAGCATCTCCTTATCACCCTGGACAAGGTCATTTTCAGAACAAGACCCGAGTTCCAGGGAAATGTTATCATCTTGAGTCAAAGGCCTCATATCTTCTATTATCTTTTTTATGACTTTTTTCAACGATAAAGGCTCGAAGTTGTCGACAATTTGTCCGCTGTCCAACCTGGCAACATCCAACCAGTCGTTGATTAAATTCAGAAGGCCTTCTAACCGATTCCTGGACCTTAAGATCATTTCCTTTGGCTTTTCTTGAACCTCACCTACCATCCCGGCTAGAATAACTTCAAAGTATTGCTGGATTGCGACTAAAGGGCTTCGTAGCTGATGGGAGACCATAGTGATGAAATTTTCCTCGATGAGTTTCTTTTCTTTTTGGAGCGACTCCGTTTCAAGGATAAGCTTTCGTCTCTCCAGACCGCGTCTTATGATGATCCGCAATTCCTCTGGAGTAAAAGGTTTGGGAAGGAAGTCGTAAGCCCCTCTTTTCATGGCTTCTACAGCTGACTCGACTGTGGAATAACCTGTGATAACGACAGGAATAATATTAGGATCGATTTCCTTAATTTTTTCCAATACTTCCATGCCACTGATGCCGGGCATCTTTAGGTCAATGAGAACCAAGTCAGGCTTGTTCTTTTCTATTTTTTCTAAGCCAACAGAACCATCCTTGGCTGTATCGGCGAGAAAACCGTCTTTTTTGAGGATTTGAGAGCAAGAGTCTCGCATAGACTCTTCATCATCAATAACAAGAATAAAAGGTTTTTTTTCTAGCGTATTCCTTTCCTTTTTAATACTAAAGAATTCCTCTTGATGTATTTGCTTTCCTTACTTCATCTCTTCAAGAGCTTTTCAATGCGAGCTGTGAGATCGCCGGGCTTAACGGGTTTATCGATGTAGTCGTCAGGGCCAACCATTCCTTGTTCTTGTGCATTGAACTGAAATCTTGAACCTGTCACCTCTTTCACAGCGGAAACAAAGATAATCGGGGTATCCTTGAATTCTTTGTATTCCTTCGAGGTTTTGATAGCATGGCACAGGGAAAAGCCGTCAAAGAGACTGTCCATCATGATGTCGAGAAGAATGAGATCAGGTTTTTCCGAGAAGATTTTTTCCTTCCCTTCCCCAGGATTTGAAGCAGGCACAACATCGTAAAGGGCTGATTCTAAAATAGGAGTCACAGCGTCTATGAAATCCGGATCATCATCGATGACTAAAATCTTCGCCTTATGTTTTTCCATTTTTTCCTCCTTTATTTACCAAAGGCATTAGTGATCGCCAATTTTAATTCTTCTTTTCCAAAAGATTTTATGAAGTAAAAAAAGATGTCTTGTTCCCTGACCTTGGCTTCCAGGTTTTTCGTGTTTCTCTTTGCCGTCATGATGATCTTTATATTAGGGTCGATACTTTTTAAGATAGACACAGCTTCATACCCTTTCATTTCGGGTAGCTCAACATCCATGATTAAACAGCTAAAACAACCTTCAGATATTTTCTTTACAGCATCTGCAAGCCCTCTTCCAGTTTCAACATAAAAATTTTCGCTTTTTAAAAAAGAAGCCATAACTGTTCTTTCTGGAATATTAGGGTCAATGATAAGAATTCCTTTTTTTTCTGTATCGATCATTTTCAACTACCTTACACTTAATTAATTGCAACTAATGTGCCAATCAGCCTTTTGAAAATAATGTGAAAGCAAAATTTTAACTTACTTATATTAAATAAATTAGGCAAAAGGTTAAAAGGACGAATTAATTCGGTGAGGATAATGATAAACTAAAGTGGGCAAATATTCCCTAGTTGTGTTGAACAAATGTGCAAGCATTTTCAGTGACTCAGTGACACCGTAACTCATCACTCATAATTCATCACTATCTTTTCAATTTTTTATCTCCTTGAGTACCTTTAGAATTGCTTGGCGTACTGGCCGGCTGATTTTTGTCCCTTCCTCGATCGATTCTGGTTGAATGCCAAGCATGTAAGCATTCTTTAAATGCTTATGCCTCATCTGCATGGAGATAAAAGGTAAAATTTTGTGACTTAACCTCGTTTTGTCCATGACGTAGTTTAGAGGCAGGAGAGTCACTTTGCCAGGGGCTTCTTTGAAATCAACGGCATCAAAGAGGATAAGAGGCCGGAGGGCCTTATATTCCCAAAGAATTTTGTGCTTTTCTAATTCTGACTCAAGATAGACATCACACACTCCCAGCTTTTTGAGTTCTAGTGCTAATTCGACACCTGCTCCATCATCAGAACGATTTCTATTCCCAACTCCTACAAACATTGGTGAGGCTTTCTCCTTGATCTCGGCTAATTTAGCTTTCCAGTCTTCTGCAGGGGCTTTCTTAACCTCAGCCATATGGGCAGAACAACTGATGCAGGGATCATAAGCCCGAACGACCAAATCCATTCTATCCCTGATTTTGTTTTCCTCGCCTTTGTCAAGGAGCTTCTGAGCAGCTATGTAACAATACCTTTCGATATCTTCAGCATTTTGGGCAGTAGGGGTTACAATGTCGGTGTAAGAGACAAGACTGCCAGATATTTCATAAGAGTGGATAAGAAGGCCACGGGGGGCCTCGACAATTCCTGTGCCCTTACCTTCTTTCTTCGTGTATTTTACGATGGGAGGGTCAGGGAATTTGACCATTTTATCAATAATTTTGGGTATTCTTTCGAACGCATAGAGGATTTCCAAAGCTTGGGCCGCATTGTTAAAAAGAGGATTTCTCTTCCAGCGGGGATTAAAATATTTCTTATACATCTTTCCCGCTTCCCCTTTCAGCCTTTCACCCAGGTTATTGACTCTGGCTAACGCACCTACGGAATAAGGCTCTCTTTTATAGCGGCTGTGTTTTGCATACGAATGGGAAACCACGAATTCGTTCGTCAGGCTTTTATAATCTTCCTTGTTTATAGTTTCTCCTGTGGAAAGAATAATTTCATCTCCAGCAAAGCCATATTTATTTTGGTCTGGATTACAACAGGCAAAGACAGTATCGTCCTCGGGGCAATCCGGATAATCAAGCTCGCAGAAAAGGCTCACAGTCTTTAAGACAAAAGGCATAAAATGGACCGCTCTGCTTTTTATCCAGATCAACTCTTCTATTGATGGAAATTTGCCGAATCCGCCAATAACAGGATTTTCGCCATGGATATAACGTCCGCTCGCTGTTTTCATGATATGGTTACCGAATTCTTTCATCTCGAGAGCTATCTTGACTTCAAGATCGAATTTGGCAGCCATGGCAATCGCATTCGGAAATCCAACGTAATCTGGCAGAGCAAGGTAATATAAATGGAGAGAGTGGCTTTCTATCATTTCCCCCAGATGCATGAGTTCTCTAAAAAGAGCAACCTTGGGAGACACTTTCACCGATAAAGCATTTTCCATAGCTCTTAGGACCGCATATTTATGAGAGAGGCTGCATATGGCACAGATACGCGGCACTATATTGACGTCCTCCTCTGGAGTTTTGCCTACAGTCAACCTTTCGACAAGGCGAGGTCCTTCGTATATGGAGAATTTGACATCTGTCACGACATTGCCATCAATGGTAGCAGAGATTCCTCCATTTCCCTCCACACGTGCCAGGTGCTCTACTGATATTTTTTTCATTTCTTCTCTCCTTTGAGTTCACCCAAAAAATCGGCCATTCCTGTGCCGCTGAAATCGGCCATTTTTTTCTTTATAAAATCATAGTCAAATCCTTTCTCTCGCAAGAGATGAAATTCAGAAGTGAGGTTGGCCTCCTCCACTGGACCCCAACAGCCAACGCACGGAAGGTTATGGTTTATACAGATCGAACCGCATCCCGCACGAGTAATTGGGCCCAAGCAAAGAATGCCTTTATTAAGAAGGCAGTCGTTCTCGTTCCATTTGCATTCCACACAGACAGGAAACCGATAAAGCTCAGGAGGATGGCCTCTCAGGATTCGGTTGAAAGTTGATAAAAACTGTTCTTTGCCGATGGGGCAGCCAGGTAGATAATAATCGACTTTAATGTAGGCATCGATGGGCTTTGATTGGAGAGGTTTGTTATGGGTCATCTTGTTGTCCCCATAGACTTTTTTAAAGTTCTTTTCCCAATCTTTTTTATCCAGGAAGGCTGCCTGGATTCCTCCAAAACAGGAGCAGGTGCCTATGGCAACGACAGTTTTGGCTCTTTTTCTTATGTCTACGAGTTCCTCTTTTTCCTTTTCTGTCGAAACAGAACCTTCCACAAGGGCAACATCCAGTTCCCCATCAATATTGTCGCTTTTTGCCATGAGGAAAGATTGAATATCAGCGGCTTTGAACATATCTATGAGCTCTTGTTCGCAATCGAGGATAAGGAGGGCATCACCTGCGCACCCTGTAAGCTCGTAGATACCAATTTTCAATTTTTCTTTACTACCTTTTTCCATCTTTTCCTCCTTAAATGAGCTCCCTCATGTGTATAACATCCCAGTAAGTAAAGACAGGGCCATCAAGACATGTATAGATATAATCGATGGCGCAGTGGCCGCATTTTCCAACTCCGCATTTCATCCTTCTCTCAAGAGTTATTAAAATTTGGTCCTTGGGAATTTTCAAATTCACAAGTTCTTTTATCACAAATTTATACATGACAGGAGGGCCACAGACGAGCCCAAAGGTGTCTGCTGGATCAATCTCTCCAAGCAGAGGAAAGAGGGTTGTCACAACTCCTATTTTTTCTGTCCAGGTTCCAGTATCATCACCATCTACAGCTAGATGGCATTCGAGGTCCTCTCTCTCCTTCAAGGCAAGAAATTCCTCGCAAAAAATCATTTCAGCAGGTCTTTTGGCCCCATGAAGCAAGGAAACTCTCTGGAATTGGTCGCGATTATCGAGGCAATAAAGCAAAACTGAGCGAAGAGGAGCTACGCCTAATCCTCCCACTATGATGAGGATGTCTTTATTGTACATTCTTTCGATAGGGAAGCCGTTGCCGTAAGGGCCCCTCAATCCGATCAGATCATTTTCTTTCATCCGGAAAAGGGCACTGGTCACAGCGCCGGCTTTTCGGATGCAAAATTCCAACAAGCCTGGCCTTGAGGGAGTAGATGATAGGCAGAAAGGAGCCTCGCCCGCTCCCAGAACAGAAATCATGGCAAACTGGCCCGGAAGATACTCAAAGGAAAGAGCCTTTTCCATATCAACAATCCGAACTTGAAAGAATTTAACATCTTCTGTGAGATAATAGGTGCGAACTATTCTTGCAGGCTGAGGGACAAAAGGATTAACATGGGCTAATTGTTTGTTTTGTCTGTTCATTTTGTCACCTCTTTGTTGAGTCTAATCCAGAAGGCATCTTCTTCTTCTCCAAGGAGAGCTTTTCCCACTGTCCGGACGTTGATGTCCACCGGACAAGCGACAATGCACCGGCCACATCCTACGCAGCTTGGTTTTCCGTATTTAGAGATAAAAGCCTGAAGCTTGTGCGTGTACCAAAGTTTAAGCCTGTCCGATCTTTTCTTCCTGAAGTTCTCCCCGCCAGCGACCTCTGAATATTCCTCCAGCGTGCAGGCATCCCAATGGCGCATGATTTTTCCATCTTTTCCACCCAAAGACTGTTTATCCATAATGTTGTAACAGCCACAGGTTGGACAGACATTGGTGCAGGAACCACAAGCTAAGCAGGCATCACCCAATATCTCCCAAAGAGGGTCACTGTATTTAAGTTCTATTAGATCAGGTAAAGCAACGAAGTTTATATTCCACTTATAAGCTTTATCTCTCTCAGTCTGCCAGTTTATATAGGTCTGGATGTCTTTGTCTGTTAAGTTTTCATCAAAGAGCTCTGGCTTGAGGCGAATAAGATCATCTCCCTGGCTTGAGCCGATCCAGACAAGGAAGAAATCTTTGAGGTCAGTAAAGAAAAGATCAAAACCTTCTTCGATAATATGGGTGTTGGTGGATTTGGCAAAGCAGTATTCATCAGGCCAGCAGGAGAGGCCCAGAATCAGAGTATTCTTCCTGGCTTCAAGGTAGTAAGGATCAAGGTAGGCTTGCTTGTAGAAGTTGTCCAGGATGAGCAATCCATGGATATCGCAGGGGTGGATACCGAAAAGGATTTTTTTTGTGACATGGGAGAAGTCCTCTTTGTAGCCTTCTTCAGATACACTGAACATATCGAAGGAGGGAGGGAGGAAAATTTTTCGGGGGGGGAGGATAGTTCTTGTGCTATTCAATTCGATCTGGGAAAAATCGTCAACAACTTTAAAGACGTGTTTGTCTCCTTTCTCTACTGGCGCCCAGAGATCAGCCTCCTCAGAAATGACTTCCAAGAAGGGAAACAAATTATCCTTTTTTAATTTAATTATCCTCATTTTTGTTTCCTTTTGTTTTTATAGAGTTATCTTACTTCTTTTTTTAAAAGATTTCATCCGTTAAAAATAATAAGCAAGTTTCATGCCTGATTTAGCTGGAGAAGTAAGATTATTATGCTTATGTAATTTATTGAATCAAAAAGAAGTAGAATATTTTGAAGTGTATGAATCTTGTGTAATGTTTCTAATGGAGGATAATAATGGGGCATTTTTCCCCAACAACTGTGGAATTTTTCTACTGTTTCTGGCAAGTGTCAAACTCTAGCCTTTTCATTTACACATAATTACAACAAGAAATAATCTGGCATATATTTTGCTCTTTATTGATGAAGAAGATTGAGCGGGCAAGATGATGCTTCATAAAAGTATTTATGGGGAAGTGCAAAATGGTAGTCTTATTAGTACTTATTACATTTTTTATTTTTATTTTAGTGGATCTCATTAACCAGAAAGTAAAACATTAACAAGAAGAAAAGCAACCTGACTCAAGCAAGCTACAATTAAGATTTTATAAGCCCTTTTGGAAATTAGTTTATGCTAGAGAATTTATTTTCTCAAAAGGACTGTTTTTTTCTAATGACATATCATGAGTAGGATTTTGCCTCAAGGAGAAGTAAAAATTGGCATAGATGATTTTCCGATTACGCTTCTGGGAAAAATAGATGAAATCAAGCTTCATAACCCAGGAGAGCGAGCAAACAAAAAAGGAAAGATGTGCGTGATTCAACAAGGATAAGCAATAAAAAATACAAATAGATGTAAATTGTGTATTGCTTAGAGCCTGAGATTGAAATGTTATCTTTTTTGAAGGTTGTACTTCTTAATTTTTGCCCAGAGGGTTTTACGGTCTATTCCCAAAATTACGGCGGTTTTGCTTTTATTCCCGGATTGAGCTTGAAAGACAGCTTTAATATACTCCTTTTCTATTTCTTCTAATGTGCTAAACTTGCCTCCAGTCGGATTCCACAATTCGGAGCTAACACTTATTCCGTGATACACCAGGTCTTCTATTTCTATTTCCTTGCCTTTTGAAAGCACCACTGCCCTCTCTATAGTATTTTCCAGTTCTCTTATGTTACCAGGCCAATGATATTCCATCATCGCTTTTTTAACTTGAGCAGATATGGAGATAATGCTTCTTTTAGCCCTCTTGTTGTATTTTTGTAAAAAATGTGCAACGAGGAGAGGAATATCCTGCTTTCTTTCCCTTAAGGGAGGAAGATGGAGGGGGACCACACTCAAACGGTAGAAGAGGTCTTCTCTAAATTTTCCTTCCCTGACAGAATCTGCCAGATTTTCGTTTGTGGCTGCAAGAATACGAACACCTACTTTTATAGGCTTTGAGCTTCCGATTCGAGTAACCTCTCGTTCCTGGATGACTCTTAAGAGATTAGCCTGGATGTTGAGGCTAACATTGCTGATTTCATCGAAGAAGATAGTTCCTCCGTTGGCCACTTCAAAACGACCATGCTTTGTCTCATAAGCTCCTGTGAATGATCCTTTTACATGGCCAAATAGTTCGCTTTCAAAGAGAGTTTCCACTAGTGCCCCGCAATCGACGGCAACAAAGGGACCGTTGCACCTTGAGCTATGATTGTGTATTTCGCGGGCAATAAGTTCTTTTCCTGTTCCGCTTTCCCCGGTTATAAGCACTGTGCTTTCGGTGGGGCTTACGCGCCTAACAACGTCTAAAACTTTCTCCATGGCCTTGCTTTTCCCAACAACCATATCAAATTCACTTTTTGCTTCTAGTTCTTTACGAAGATAAATATTTTCGAGGAGGATTTTTCGGCTTCCTAAAGCTTTTTTTGTAATAACACGCAGCCCCTCGGGACTAAACGGCTTGGCCAAATAGTCGAAGGCCCCTCGCTTCATAGCTTCAACCGCTGATTCTATAGAGGCGTAACCGGTTATGATTATGACCGGCGTTTCAGGTGTTTCTTCTTTAATCTTGCTTAAAATCTCCATTCCATTTAGGCCAGGCAATTTCAAATCGAGGAGGACAACATGGAAGAATTCTTTCTTGAAAAACTTTAGACCTTCCCTTCCACCCTTGGCCCCCTTGACTGTATATCCTTCTTTTTTAAGGACTTGACTGCAAGAGTCTAAGATGGCTTCCTCGTCATCGATGATTAGAATATTGGCTTTTTCATTCATGTTCTCGTTCCTCCGTGAGAGGAAGCTTTACGGTAAAGGTGGAACCCTTTCCATGTTCACTCTTGACTTCAATTGTTCCGTGATGTTTTTGAATGATGCTGTAACTTATGGCTAATCCTAAGCCAGTGCCCTTTCCGACTTCTTTAGTTGTAAAGAAAGGCTCAAAAAGTCTTTTTTTGTCTTCTTCCATTATGCCATGACCTGTATCTGAAAATTTAACCTCTATACACGTTCCATCCCTACTCAGAGATGTGCTGAGGGCGAGGATTCCATTTCCTTCCATGGCTTCTGCGGCATTGATGACAATATTCATGAACACTTGTTGAAGCTGAGCACTGTCTGCTACGATTTTGGGCAGGTCAGATGTGTATGTTTTTTTTATTTTTATATTTTGAAAAAGGGCTTGGCGCTCCATGATAGAAAGCGAGTTTTCTGCGATATCATTGATACTGATGAGGGACATTTCTGGTTCTTTAGGACGGGCAAACTCGAGGAGTCCTTTGACAATGTCCTTACACCGCGAAGTTTCTTTGACTATCTTTTTTAGGTTTTCATAATGAGGACTATTTTTATCTGTATCTTCAAGCAACAGATGACTATAAATAAGGATGCCACCCAGGGGATTATTTATTTCATGAGCAATGCCTGCCGCTAATTTTCCAAGAGAAGCCAATTTTTCAGATTGAATGAGATGCGCTTGCATCTCTGTCAATTCCTTTGTTCGTTCTTCCACTTTTTTCTCCAGAGTTTTACCCCATTCAATGAGTTTTTCATTAGCAGCTTTCAAGTCCGCTGTCATTTGGTTAAAAGAATCAGCTAAGTAACCGATTTCATCCTTGGAACTCACTTCAACCTTATGGGTCAAATCTCCCGTAGATATTTTTTGAGTGGCAACAACCATTTTCTGGAGAGGATTTGTAATCCTCGTTATAGAAAAATAGAGTATAACCAACAGCAAGACAACACAGAGGGAGGCTATTATAGTAAAAGTGAGCATGACCCTGTTAGTTATATCTAAATAGGGTTTTTCAAGCATGCCGACATAAAGGATGCCGATGATTTTGTTATCTATATTTTTAATTGGTTCATAGGCTGTTATGTACCAGAGGTTGACCACAAATGCCCTGTCAATCCAGGGGTTACCTTCGATGAGCACGGCATTGTTAACTTCTTTTGAAACCCGTGTGCCTATGGCTCTTTCCCCCTTTTCATTGGGCACGTTGGTGGAAATCCTGAGGTCGTGCTGAAAAATTGTCGCGGTCCCTTTATCACGGCCCTTATATTTCTCTCCTTTATAGACAATTTCTTTCACCCTATCAACAATTTCATAATTACGGTTGAGTAGTATTCCTCCATAGAGGGTACCGAGATGATTGCCTCTTTCGTCTACGATAGAAGAGGCTGCTTTCAACATCATTCCGTTTGTCTCTTTGTTTTCAGGTCTTGGAGCTGCTTTGGGAGTGTCGATAAATTCCATGTAAGCCTGATCTGCCAGATCTTTTCCTTCTTTAATGAGTTCTTCTCGAGGAACAATCTGAGGATAGGCTAAAACACCTTTATTTGGGACCCATTTTATTATTTCATCTTGAGACTGATCATCACCGATAACCTCTGGATTTCTGGTTCTAACAATCACAATTCCTGTGGAATCTGTAAGCGTTAATACGTCCAACCCATATTCTTCTCTTACTCGGCTGAGATACCTGAAGAGAATATCTTTATTATTGTTTTTTGTAGCCTCCTTAATGCCTTCTCTTTCGGCAGTCAACCTGACAATTTCTTTTACATAGTTTAGCCTTTCGTTGAAAACCATCCAGGCGGCAGCCAGATCATGCTTAACTTTAGCTTGAGCTTGATCGATGAGGGTGTTTTTAACTAGCCTCGAGCCAAAACTTAAAGACAATAATCCTCCGATAATTATGACAATAAGAAAGCTAAGGATAATCTTTGTTCTTAAAGAGAAAGGTCGTAGACTCATGCTTAATTTTGAGGAAGTTTTATGTTTAAAATTAAGTATACTATAAAGACAAAAAACGGTTCAATCTAAAATATATGTGTCTCAAATTTGAAGGGTAGTTAGTTTTTTCTACTTTCTTCCTGCTACTTGATAAAGCTATCGGTTTTTCACAGTGATACTTATTTCCCCTTTTGAAAAATATGAAAATTTTTCTTGACAAGAAGTAAGGCATGACTTATATTATTAATGATAATGATTTTCATTATCATTAAAAGAGGTCATAATGCCAGGTCCTTATAAATGGCGGCGCAGATTTGGAGCTTATGTCTCTCGATGGACTGTTCCTCGGGAAGTCATCCTTGATCTTTTAAGCCGGACATCAAAACACATGAGTGCCAAAGAAATCTATGCTTCGCTTTATAAAATGTACCCAGGCATCGGGCTGACAACGGTTTACCGCACTTTAGATTTGTTGGGGCGAGCGGGATTTATTAACAAGTTTACAATCGGCGATGGACAGAGCAGGTACGAGTTTAAATCTGAAAATAAAAACGAACACCACCATCACCTCCTATGTACAAAGTGTGGGAGAATTACCGATTACAGTGACTTTATAGATGAAGAGTTAGAATTAGTGAAAAAAACAGAAGAAACATTAGCTAAGAAACATAACTTCAAGGTCCTGGATCACAATATTGAGTTCTATGGACTGTGTGAGAAATGCCAATAAATCAATTATTAAAGAAAGGAGGTGAACAAGATGCCAAGAGGAGATAGAACAGGTCCTTGGGGCCAAGGCCCCATGACGGGACGAGGTATGGGTTATTGTGCAGGATTTCCTGGCCCGGGTTTTATGTCTCCAGGTCCAGGCTTTGGCCGTGGAGGGTTCGGAAGAGGTTTTGGTAGAGGCTTAGGATTTGGAAGAGGCGGTGGATGGAGAAGAGCAGGATTTGGTGGTTTCGGGGGATATCCTTATCCTCCAGTGATGCCCTACGGAAATCCCTACGGGATGCCCTACGGATATCCTTCTCCCCCAGGCTACGGCTATCCTTATGGAATGAATTATGCACCAGAGTACCCTGCAGAAAGCCCAACCCCCGAAGCTCGACAGAAAAAATAGAAGAACCATATAATCCTTACGAAAGGAGGTGAAGAAAATGCCTTTTGGAATGGGACCAGCAGGATGGTATGCCTGGCCTCACATGTTCCATTGGATGAGATTCTGTTATCCGTGGCACACAGCACCTTATTGGGCACCCTTTCAACCTTTCACAAAAGAAGAGGAAGAAACATTCCTCAAAGACCAGACGAATATACTGGAAGAACAGCTCGCCCAAATTAAAAAAAGATTGGAAGAGCTAAAAAAACAAGGTAAGGAGGAAAAATGAGAAACAGACACAGATATATGTACCAGCTAACAGGTCTGCCCGGATGGATGCGGTTCGGGTTTTCTCCAGGCTGGGTAGGGAGAAGCCCGACGGGATTAGGTCCAGCTGCCCAATACCTGATGCACGGCACCTGGCCAACCCCTCAGATGGATTATGCCTGGCAACAGGGACAGGTGCCTTTCTCGCCCATGCCCGGCTTTCCCCGGCCTGGATTCCCTACTCCGTACGACCCCTGGGGAGCTGCGGAATTTACTCCAGAAGAAGAGCTTAACTTCCTCAAAGCAGATGCTGAGTATCTGGAAGATGAACTTACTGCCATAGAGGAAAGAATCAAAGAACTCGAAGGAGAAAAAAAATGAAAATTGCAGTTACTGCTTCAACTCGAGAGCTTTCAAGCCCTGTTGACCCAAGGTTTGGAAGATGCGCCTATTTTTTGTTCGTCGATTCAGAAACCATGCAGTTTGAAGCTGTAGAAAATACCAATGTCGCCGCTGCAAGCGGAGCCGGCATCCAGTCCGCTCAGTTTGTTGCCAACCAAGGAGCAAATGTCTTGCTTACAGGAAGCTGCGGACCTAACGCTTTCCAGACACTCCAAGCCGCAGGAGTAGAAGTCATCGTCGGAGTCACAGGAACCATTCAAGAAGCCGTCCAACAATATAAAACAGGAAAATTTCAGCCCACAGCTCAGCCTAATGTTCCTTCCCATTTCGGCATGGGAACTGGTGGAGGCTCACCCGTGGGACCTGGCTCCGGGATGGGAGGAGGAATGGGTGGCGGTATGGGAAGAGGAATGGGTAGAGGCATGGGCGGCGGTATGGGACCAGGAATGGGATATGGCTTTCCACCTCAAGCTCCAGGAATGCCCCCCTCAAGCCCAAACATTCCCCCGGGATCTCCCGAAGAAGAGCTTCAGTATCTAAAACAACAAGCAGAAATGCTCCGTCAGCAAACTGAGAATATTTCGAAAAGAATCAAAGAATTGGAGAAAAAAAGCAAATAACATCGGAATAAACCAAAGGAGTCAAAGATGAAGATCGCAATTTCTACAGATCAAGGATATGTTTCAGCTCATTTTGGTCGCTGCCTGTCCTACACGATCGTTGAAATTAAAGAAGGAAAGGTATTAAGCAAAGAAGAAATTCCTAATCCAGGTCACCAACCCGGGTTTCTCCCTCAGTACCTTTCTGAAAAGGGAGTAAACTGCATCATAGCCGGCGGGATGGGTCCCCGAGCACAAGGCTTGTTTGCTCAGAAAAATATCGAGAGTGTCATTGGCGTCCAAGGGGCAGTCGATGAAGTTATCGAAAAATTCATAAACCAGGAGCTCGAGGTTGGTGATGATTTATGCGGACACGGGCATGGACTGGAAGAGCATCCTCGCTCTGATTCCCATGCTGAACATGTTCCTCAATCAAAAGGAAACAAAATCTGTATCACATCAAAAGGAAAAGACCTTGAAGCAGAGGTAGACCCAAACTTTGGCAGATCTCAATATTTTTTAATCGTGGACCCTGAGACCATGGATTTTGAAGTTGTTCACAATCACAACATCGAAGCTGCACAGGGGGCAGGAATACAAAGTGCCCAGCTTATCTCAAACAAAAATATAGGGACCGTATTAACAGGAAGCTGCGGTCCCAATGCCCAGAGGATTCTTCAATCCTCAGGAATCAGGGTTATAACAGGTACAAACGGTAAGGTGAAGGACGTGCTGGCAAAATACAAACCTGAGGTGAGATAATGTCGGCCAAAGAAAGGGAAGAAGATATAAAGATTTCAAAGACTCTATCTAAAATAAAAAACAGGCTTCTCGTCTTCAGCGGAAAAGGCGGAGTGGGAAAAAGCACAGTGGCAGCCAATCTCGCTCTGGCATTTGCCATGCACGGCTTAAAGGTGGGGCTCTTAGATGTGGATATACACGGCCCCAACTCAGCCAAAATGCTAGGTGTAGAAGATAAAAGAATGGATGTTTCTCCAGAAGGAATAAAACCTGTTAATGTCAATGATAATCTTAAACTAGTTTCCATGTCCTTCCTCTTGCGAGACCCCAACCTGCCTGTTATCTGGCGGGGACCGCTGAAGATGAAGGCCATCCAACAATTCTTAGGGGATGTGGATTGGGGAGAACTGGATTGGCTTATTATCGACTCCCCTCCCGGCACTGGCGATGAACCCCTCTCTGTTGCCCAGCTTATTCCCGCTACAGGAGCGATCGTTGTGACTACACCTCAAGAAGTTTCCGTTATGGATTCCAGAAAGGCGGTGGCTTTTGCCAGGAGCCTTAATCTGAAAATACTGGGGATAATTGAAAACATGAGCGGTATGGCCTGTCCCCACTGCGGAAAACAAATTGACCTCTTTAAAGAAGGCGGAGGCAAAAAAGCAGCTCTTGAATTGGGAGTTCCATTTTTAGGAAAAATTCCTATTGATCCCCAAATTGTTATCTCTTCAGACGAGGGAAAGCCTTTTATTGGCAGCCACCCTGATTCTGAAGCAAGTAAAGCTTTTATGAAAATAATCGAAAACATTCCGGGAGTAAAAACTCATTAAAGGGCTGTTTGCCATAAACTTTGATAAAATCTTATCCTTATAAGGGAGGTGAATAGCATGCCAAGAGGAGACGGCACTGGTCCTCACGGATTAGGCCCGGGAACAGGTCAAGGAAAAGGAGGAAAGAGCGAATCCGGGACAAATTCGTCTTTTCAAAAATCTACCCTGGGAGGGACACTTTTCGCTTTTGCCTCCATGCTTATCGGAAATTGGCTGGATAAAAAGCTCTCTCAAAGAAAAGCAAGGGACAAATCTGGGCAAAATGAATCTAAATAGTAATAAAAATTTCAATTTTTTTTAACTCCAAAAAGGAGCACGAATGAAAAAAATTGGAATCATCATTTGCGGCAGATACCAAGACTGCAGCGGTGGAAAGTGTTTTAGAGCTATTAGAGAAAGAGTTGGAAGTTTTTCCCGCTATCCGAAAGATGAGCCTGTTGAAGTTGTTGGCTATTCCTACTGTGGAAGCTGTCCGGGAGGGAATATAGAATATGTCCCTGAAGAGATGAAAAAAAATGGAGCTGAAGTGATCCATTTAGCAACAGGTCTTGTCGTCGGCTATCCTCCCTGCCCTCGCATTCGCCATTTTAAAGAATTCATAGAGTCTTACTACGAATTGCCCGTAGTCATCGGAACTCATCCTATTCCTTTAAAGTATTTGGAAGCGCATAATAAGCTATCTTTCTGGAAAAGGATGAACATGGAGGAAATTGCTGGAGACTTGATGAAAGAAGATAAGAAAATTATGGAAGCTTATAATTGAGAAAGGAGGTTAAAATGCAAGGAGGAGGACAACAAGGAGGAGGTGGAGGTCGTGGCCGGATGGGCGGCAGAGGTGGAGGCCCAGGAGATTACTGTGTATGCCCGTCGTGTGGAGCCAGAGTTCCACATCAGAGAGGCTTTCCCTGTTACCAGAGGTCCTGCCCTAAATGCGGGACTAAAATGACTCGTTAGAGCGCAAAAATGCCCATTTATGAGTATAAATGCAAGGAATGCGGAAAAGTCACCGAAGTCTTTGTCCGTTCGCTTCATAAAGAAAATGATATATCCTGTTCTCAGTGCAACAGCAAAAATCTTCAAAAGATATTCTCTGCCCCCGCAGCTATTATAACGGGCAATTCTTCCGCAAAAGGTTTAACCTGCTGCGGCGAAACAGAGCGCTGCGAAACTCCTCCCTGTTCAGACGGAAAAGTGTGCCGAAGGGATTAAGCCCCTGTACAGATTGAAAAATACTCAGCCCATCCAGATTACTATAGTCTACGATAACAATCCTCTTGACGAAAAGCTCGATAAGGACTGGGGTTTTTCCTGCTTCATCAAAGGCTTTGAAAAATCCATCCTCTTCGATACAGGAACTAACGGGCGAATCTTGCTTTCCAACATGGAAAAACTCGGAATCCGCCCTGAAGAGATTGATTTAGTTTTCCTATCCCATGACCACAGAGATCATACAGGTGGCTTGGACGCTCTCCTGAAGCAAAATCCCAAAATTGAAGTCTGGCTTCCTGAATTCTTCTCTTCAAGCTTCAAGAATGTCATCGAAAAAAGGGGTGCGTCTGTTGCAGAAGTGGATAACTTTCAAAAAATATGCCGTGGAGCCTACAGCACAGGGGTAATTCCAGGCTGGATCAAAGAGCAGTCCTTGATCTTGGATACGGACAAAGGCATTATCTTGATAACAGGCTGCGCGCATCCCAGGATCACTAATATCATCACCAAAGCTAAAGAACTCTTGAAAAAAGATATTTACATGGTCTTTGGCGGTTTTCACTTGGGTGCCTTTTTTGAAAAGGAAATAAATGAAATTATAGATCATTTTCGGAAATCAGGAGTGAAAAAAGTAGGACCAGGCCATTGTTCCGGAGATGAGGCTCGCAGACTTTTTGCTAAAGAATACAAAGATGATTTTATAGAAATAGGTGTAGGAAAAGAGATTAAAGTTTAATGATACTCTCAGTCGCCAGCGGTAAAGGAGGAACGGGAAAGACAACTGTCGCCGTCAATTTAGCACTATCCTTGGAAGGTTCCTGTTCCGTACAGTTTTTAGACTGCGATGTTGAAGAACCCAACGCTCATTTTTTCTTGAAGCCTCGAATTCATCAATCTCAGCCTGTTTTCATTCCCATCCCCGAGATTGTGGAAGAAAAATGCACCTATTGCGGGAAATGTGCCGAAGTTTGCGCTTACAATGCTATAGCAGTCCTTAAAGACAATGTCCTGGTTTTCCCAGAGCTCTGTCACGGATGTGGAGGCTGCAGCCTCCTTTGTCCGGAGCAAGCCATAAAAGAGAAAGGGCAGAGAATAGGCGTCATGGAGTTGGGAGCAGCTAATGGCCTCCAGTTCATCCACGGAAAACTCGATATCGGCCAAGCAATGTCTCCTCCCCTCATAAGGGAAGTGAAAAAACATATGAATTCAACGCGGACAATCATTATCGATGCCCCCCCAGGAACATCTTGTCCGGTGGTTGAATCTGTTAAAGGAAGCGATGTATCTCTTCTGGTTACTGAACCGACTCCTTTTGGCCTCAACGATCTACGCTTAGCTGTTGAAACCTTAAGAGAGCTAAAAATTCCATTCGGTGTTATCCTCAATCGAGCTGATATAGGAGATAAGCAAGTTCAGGATTATTGCCTTAAAGAAAATATCCCTGTCTTGATGACCATACCCACAGATAGAAATATTGCTGTGGCCTACTCTGAGGGAAAAACTATCATCGAAACTCAACCTGCTTACAAACAAAAATTTCTTGAATTATTCAAAAAGGTACAAAAATTAATAAAATGAAGCAACTGGTTGTCATAAGCGGCAAGGGCGGAACAGGAAAAACGATTATCTCAGCTTGCTTCGCCACCCTTGCTCAAAAAAAAGTAATCGCCGACTGCGATGTCGACGCTGCCAACCTCTATCTCCTCCTTCATCCAGAAATTCAAGAAACACATCAATTTACAGGTGGAATGAAAGCAAGGATCGAACAAGAAAATTGCACTGGATGTGGTGAATGTGTAAACACCTGCCGCTTTTCAGCAATTAGCGAGAAAGGGGACGGAGAAGTCATCATCGATCCCATATCCTGTGAAGGATGCGGGGTCTGTTCTTACATCTGTCCTGTAGAAGCAATAAAAATGGAACATAGTATCGCCGGAGAATGGTTTGTCTCTCAAACCAAATACGGACCCTTTGTCCACGCCAGACTTGGAATTGCAGAGGAAAGTTCAGGGAAGTTGGTAACTGAAGTCAGGAAAAAGGCAAAAGATATTGCTGAGAAAGAGAAGCTGGATTTGGCCATCATCGACGGTCCCCCAGGAATAGGCTGTCCAGTTATTGCTTCCCTTTCAGGGACAGATCTGGCATTGGTCGTAACTGAACCCTCTCTTTCCGGAATTCATGATATGGAACGCGTGATTCAAATGGCTCATTATTTCAAAACTCAAACAGCCTGCTGCATCAATAAATACGATCTCAATCTTCAAAACTCTGCTCAAATCGAAAGCTGGTGCGAAAAAAATTCCATACCTCTTGTAGGAAAAATACCTTTTGATGAAGAAGTCACAAAATCCATGGTTCAGGGAATTCCTTTGACTGAATATACAAATAATTCTGTATCAAAGGAGATAAAAAAAATGTGGCAAAAGCTGGACAAATTAATTGCTAGAGAGGAAATTAAAAAATGAAAAAAACAGATTGGCAATATCTAGTAGATACGCTTCTTTTTCTTTGCATCGTGGGAATTGCCTTTATCGGGTTTCTCATGGGCATTGTTATTCCCAAAGGACCTACAGCCCCGGAAAGCGCCAAATATTTCCTGTGGCTTCACCGGCATCAATGGGGAAATATTCATTTTTACCTATCTATTGCCTTTACCGTACTCGTAATCATCCATCTTATTTTTAGCTGGAAGTGGATAAAGGCCAAAGCCCGTCAGATTTTCAAAGGAAGATGGGCTACCGCACTGATCCTCACAGCTATCGCCTCTTTCCTCGTGCTCTTTCTTTTCTGGTCCCTCTACCCAAAGGTTCCAGGTGCTTATGAAGACTATGGAATAAGAGCTGGAGAAAGAGCAAGGCGGCAACAAATATCAAAAGAAGGATACCCAATACGCGAAGAAAAGGATGAGGAAACTCATGGGGAAGAACACGAAGATACATTGACAAGAGGAAAAATGGCTGAAGACACATCCGGAATCCTGATTACAGGTCGAATGACGCTTTATGATTTAGAAGACAAAACAGGTGTTCCTGCCCGCAAGATCGCAGACAAATTAGGCCTTCCCTCCAATGCTCCTCTCAATGAATCCCTAGGCAGGCTTAGAAAAAGATATCTCTTTACGATGCAAGATACAAGGGATGCTATCGCCAATTTAATGAAGAAATGAAAATCACTATGTTTTTGATTAAAGTTTTATTTTGATATAATAGTTTTTCGCTTAAATATATCTTCATCTTTAATTCCTCAACAAATCAAGAATGAGGAACTTAGAAGCGAAATTTTTTTGAATCCTTCTATAAAAAGAGACCCATGGCTAAGGACAAAGACGTAGACAAATTTGCTCAAGAACTCCAGAAACAAATTATGGAACAAGTAAGAAAACGATACTCTGAAACTGTAATCGATCATTGGCAAAATCCCCGAAACTTCAGAAAAATTGAGAATCCAGATGGCTATGCTAAAGTGAAAGGCTCCTGTGGAGATACGATGGAGATGTACTTAAAAATAGATAAGGAAAATATTTCAGAATGCGGATTTCAAACCGATGGCTGTGGAACGACAATTGTTTGCGGAAGTATAGCCACAGAATTGGCTCTGAATAAATCCTTCATACAAGCTCTGGGTTTGGTTAGTGCTGATGAAATATTAAAAAGACTCGGAGGATTGCCTCAATCTGATGTCCATTGCGCCCAGCTCGCGGCAGAAACACTAAGACGGGCCTTAGCCGACCATCTCTACCAGAAAAGAGCTCCATGGAAAAAACATCACAAGGGAACATGAGCCTATAATTATCTTATTATCGATGGAGTCTAGGATGAGAGAATGCAATAGTGAAAAAAATATGGAAAAATGCAACTGCACCTATGAACCGTGCAGCCGAAAGGGAATCTGCTGCGACTGCATCCAGTATCACTGGGGCATGAAAGAACTTCCTGCCTGTTTTTTCCCTGATGATGTCGAAAGAACTTTTGACCGTTCCATAAGAAAATTCATCGAGGTCTATAAAAATAGAGGTTGACCACAGACGCCTTGAGTATAAAGGAAGATAAAAGCCAGACCATTCATATCTACGGGCCTGTTCCTTCAAGACGCCTGGGATTCTCTCTTGGAATAGATATCATTCCTTTTAAAACATGCTCTCTTAACTGTATCTACTGTCAACTCGGCCCCACAACCAAAAAAACTATCCATAGAAAAGAATATTTATCCTCGTCAGAAATACTCTCCCAAATAAAAAAGAAACTTTCCTCAGATCAGCGAATTGACTACATAACATTTTCAGGCTCAGGAGAGCCAACTTTAAATAAGATCTTAGAAAAACTCATCAGAGAAATAAGAAAAATCACGTCTATTCCTGTGGCCGTCTTAACCAATAGCACACTCCTCTCTCAAAAAAGCACAAGAGAAGCCTTGATGGATGCAGATCTAGTTGTTCCTTCTTTAGACGCAGCTACCCAAGAGATTTTCGTCAAAGTTAACCGACCTCACTCCTCCCTCAAACTTGAAGAAATCATAGAAGGCCTGCGGAAGCTTCGCCAGGAATTCAAAGGCTCAATCTGGCTGGAGATAATGCTGGTTAAAGGAGTGAACGATTCTCCTTCTCATATCAGGAAGCTTAAAGAAGCCATTACCAAGATAAAGCCTGATAAAGTACAGCTCAACACAGTTATCCGTCCTCCTGCTGAAGAGTTTGCTCGGCCTTTGAACCTGAGAGAACTTGAAAAAATAAACAAAGTTTTTGGTAAAAACTGCGAAATCATCGCTGAATTCTCTAGAGAAGCGCAAAAATCGACCCCAGAAAATCTTGAAGGAGCAATACTTTCCCTGATTCAAAGGAGGCCTGCTACTCTTACTGACATCTCCAACTCTTTAGGAAAGCACAAAAATGAGATCATAAAATATCTTAATCTCCTCCTCGTAGATGGAAAAATTAAATCTGTCATCCACAAAGGCTTAAAATATTTTGAGCCAAAATAGATGATTAATAAGTAATCAGTTTTTAATTACCATGTTTATGCTGTTAGGCTAAATCGTAATTAAAAGTTGAAAAACATAGACGGAACACAAAAAGATTGCTTACTGTTGAATTGATCCATAATTAAAGGCTAAAAAAGCAAGCGCCTAAGCTATATCAAGAATTTCTGATTGAATGATTTCAATACAAAATATTGAATGAGGGGATTAGGATGAAGGAAGTCAATGATTTGTCAAAGGGCGAGCTCATCGGACTACTGGAAGATGCTTCAAAGAACTGGCTCACTCACGATGGTCTATGGTTTCGAGCAGTTGAGGATAAATTCGGAATCAAGGCTGCTATGGAGCTTGACCGGAAAGCCTGGGAAAAGTTCACTGTCATTGAAGCTAAAAGAATCATGGATAGACTTGGGATTGAACCAGGAGGAGGAATTCCTGCCCTTACTCAAGCCCTCAAATTCAGGCTCTATGCGCATATCAATGTCCAGGAAATAAAAGAAATAAGCGACACTCACTGTGTCTTCCGCATGAACAAATGCCGAGTCCAGGAGGCAAGAAAAAGGCAGGGGCTCCCTGATTTTCCTTGCAAATCAGTGGGAATCGTTGAATACAGCGGCTTTGCCAAAACAATAGATCCCCGGATTAAAACCACCTGCTTGGTCTGCCCTCCTGATCCCCACCCTCCTGATGTCTGGTGTGCCTGGGAATTCCGTCTCGAACCTTAACTTCTATGAGCAAAGAAAAAGTAGCGCATTATGAAAAAAACTGGCGGCAATATGATGAGTGGTATGATACTCATCAGGCCCTTTACCAAACAGAGATAAAAGCTCTGGAGAAAGTGATGCCTTCTGGCTCCGGTTTGGAGATAGGAGTGGGAACAGGAAGGTTCGCCTCTCCTCTATCTGTCCGTTATGGCTTGGATCCCTCATTCAATATGCTCAAACTTGCAAAGCAAAGAAATATTAGTGTCATCCAGGGCTTTGGCGAAAACCTTCCGTTTAAGAATGAATCTTTTCATTTTGTTCTAATTGTGTTTACAATAGAGCTTGTTGATGATCCACCTCGTTTCTTAAAAGAGGCGGCAAGAACATTAAAGAAGGACGGCACATTAATCTTGGGCATAACGGACAGGAATAGTCTATGGGGAGAATTTTATGAGCAGAAAGCAGCTCAAGGCGAATCTTACA
>Ga0307378_10001830_pt1 | contig 33662 bp, 30 predicted proteins | sample UN1MG_FD_202238 | JGI IMG/M metagenome (GOLD analysis project Ga0307378, IMG submission 202238) | Soil microbial communities from Risofladan, Vaasa, Finland - UN-1 | ecosystem: Environmental > Terrestrial > Soil > Coastal area > Acid sulfate soil | place: Finland: Risofladan, Vaasa | collected... | reverse complement strand
AAAGATTTAGATAATGATGGTATTAATGACGCCATTGATAATGCTCCAGGCATCGCCAACCCCGATCAAAAGGATAGCGATGGAGATGGTATAGGAGATGTTTCCGATGATACTTTCGATGTGCATGGCGATCTTGATAGAGATGGCGATGTAGACAGAGATGACATAAATATAATACTACCATACCGCAATAAACCGGCAGTTTATTGCCCCGAATGCGATATTGATGGCGATGGCATGATTACTGCATTAGATACTAGAAAACTTACACTATTATGTACTTGTCCAAGGTGTGTATGTCCGTAAGAATATATGATTTAATTTTTAAAACCATAATGCGATTGGGGGGAGGAAAGGAGTTTTCTTCAAACTTTTTCATTATAACATTTAAGTTTCGTAATTCAAAGCAATGTTTAAAAAATACATTTTTTTAGTTTCTGTTTTATTTATAAGCTTAATTTTAATTACCGCAATTACTAACGATATGAAACCAGAAGGGAAAAAAGTTTCAGAGAGTACTGGTTCATATGATGCGCCTCCAAATATAGAAGGCGATCCAATGATATTCGATAAAACTCCGTTATGCGATTTTGATAAGGACGGTGATTGTGATAACGATGATATGCTATATTTTCAAAGTATAATTGGTCAATGTAAAAACGAAGATAGATATGATTTCCAAGCTGATATAGATGGAAGTGGGTGTATAGATTCAACTGACGAGTATCTTTTATTTCATAAAGATTTAGATAATGATGGTATTAATGACGCCATTGATAATGCTCCAGGCATCGCCAACCCCGATCAAAAGGATAGCGATGGAGATGGTATAGGAGATGTTTCCGATGATACTTTCGATGTGCATGACGATTCTTGACAGAGATGATGCGTATGTTATCAAGTCTCATTTGAACCAGCCTGCTAGCGATTGCCCTGAATGTGATTTAGACGGAGATGGCAGGATTACTGCACTGGATTCTAGAAAACTGGTACTTCTCTGCACTTGTCCAAGGTGTGTTTGTCCATAAGGTAAATAAAAGGGGATCTTATAATGCTTAAAAAATTTAGTTTTTGCGCGGCCACTTTGATTTTGGGAATAGTTTTTATGACAAGCGCAGCTCACGCCATTGCTTTGAGCGTAAATCCTATTTCACAAAACGTATTACTTGGAAACTCTGTTGGAGTTACGTTAGATATATCTGGACTAGGAGATAGTTCGGCTCCTTCTTTAGGGGTTTTTGATTTGGACTTAATTTTTGATCCGACCATCTTGGCTTTTAACAACGTTATCTTTGGTGATCCGATCTTGGGTGATCAGTTGGACATCTTTGGTTTGGGCAGTTTTTTCACCCATGATGCCACTACCCCTGGAATGGTTAATCTTTTTGAACTCTCACTCGATGACGAGGCCGACTTAAATAATTATCAAGCCGCTAGTTTTAGTTTGGCAACCTTAACTTTTAATACTTTGGGTACTGGCACGAGTTCTTTGGGATTATCTATCAAGTCATTAGGCGATGCTTCGGGTGATCCTCTTGTTCTTGATACTCTTAATAACGGAAGTGTTACAGCAACAGCCCCCGTTCCCGAACCCTCCACTTGGCTGCTCCTCTTTTCTGGATTAATAGGGATGGTGGGGATTAAGAGAAAATTAGCTTAGCAGAATAAGTTACGGTATGGTCTTTCAGATTTGAATTTATATAAAAAGAGGGCTCTTAAAATTTTTCAGGGGTCCTCTTTTTTTGTTTCCCTCCCTCCAAATTTTACTCACCTTGTGAAATGGCCTTTTTGTTTTTCCCGCCATTTCTTCCAACGCCCCGAAATTTGAGTTAACCTTTTGATTATGCTAACATTATTTTACAACCATTAACCCTTCGTCCTTTTCATTTAAAACCTTTTTTACCCACCCTTTAGATAATACACACCCGCCAAATCAGGCGTTTAACAACACAGTTTTTTCAACTTTGAGGAGGTGTTTAAAAGTGTATGCCAACGACAAAGTCAAGGCAGTATTAACAAGCATTTTAGATCGGTTCAAAACCGGCGATATTCCGAAAGCCATTGCTTACAGCGTATTTCCTATCCCAGACATTCCGGCGGCCAAGTGGTCTCTGTGCAACAGGACCTTAATGTTCTTTGCCGGAACTCAAGATGCCCGCGGTTTCCGTCAATGGCAAGAAGCCGAAAGGTATGTCAAAAAAGGAGCCAAGTCATTCTATATATTAGCCCCAAGGTTTGGAAAAAAGGAAAGCGAGGAAGGAGAGGAAAAAGTTTTTTTATCAGGATTTCTAACAGTTCCAGTCTTCAGATTGGAGGACACCGACGGAGAACCCTTGGACTATCAGCAGATTGAATTACCAAAGTTGCCCTTGGTTGAAGTGGCAGAAAAATGGGGCGTATCAGTCAAGGCTATTCCCGGAAATTACCGCTATTACGGGTATTACCGAGATAGCAGTAAAGAGATTGCTTTAGCTACCGAGGAGGAAGTTGTTTTCTTTCACGAGCTTGCCCACGCCGCTCACGCAAAAGTTAAGGGGAAGCTTAACCCCGGCCAAGACTGGAAACAGGAGATTGTAGCTGAATTATCCGCCTCTGTTCTTTGCCACCTGGTCGGAAAAGACGGGGACAGGTATTTAGGCAACAGCCACACCTACATAGAAAAGTATGCCTCAGAAGCAAAGATGACGCCGCTGGGGGCATGTTTCCAAGTAATGGGGGATGTAGAAAAGGTCTTGCAAAAGATCCTAATGTTAGGAGGTGATAACAATGGATCAGATAGCCACCTTGCAGGAGTTATTGAACAGCCTGCCGGATGAGGAGAAAACGGAAAGGGTTATCCAAAACCTAAAGACCTGTTATGAAACCGAGACCGGCTTGCTGCATAAATACGCCAGCAGGGGAGGGAGCCCATCTATAACGTTGCTGCCTTTCACCAAACAAGGCAGCCAGTTCATTGCTAATTTTTGGGTTAATGATTTAGGACTGCCCAAAGAGGAAAAGTATAACTGGCACTTACAGAATACCAGCCAGTGGCTCTATGCCGGTTGTATCTTGGTTCAGGATGGTAGGGTCAGCACTCATCATTAGCAGTTTCGTTCAATTTTTAATCCCGACTAATGCGAATACATCAGTCGGGTTTTCTTTTAAATATTATTAAACACAATTCCTTCTCTCTAAGACGAACAAACGGAGGTAAGGATACGATAAATATAATAGACCGATAAATTTCTATCTATCTTCGTTACCAGCCAGCTAATACCTCCGGTTAGCTGGCTTTTTGCTGTATGGGGCACAAATTTTTTTTCCTTCCTGCTCAATGTTCTTTCGGGAATACAAACCGCAAATTTCATCTTTTTACACTTTGTTGTAAATTTTTCAAAATAAATTTTGACTATTGTCTCAAGAAGTGATTAATATTAAGGATAAAATGATTTCATGTTTACTTCTTCCACACACCCTCGGCGAAAGGTTTTAAGGTTTTCCTCTTGCCGGGGGTGGTATTTGTGAACCCCTGTCAATCAGCACTTGCTCGGAACTTGATTAATGGGGACCCCTCGGCAGGAGGTTAATGGTTCCCCCTGCCGGGGACTTTTTGATTGTGGACACCACGCAGATTCACGCGAATTATAGGGTAGAGAAAATACAATTTCACCTTTCCATCTTTATTAAGTTTTTCTGTATCCGAAAATTGGAAATGCCCCAGTACCGATGAGTGTTCTCAGGGCTTTTCGGATAGCCCACTATTACTAAAAAACAGAACTTTTGGGTAGAACCTGATTACTGCAACGGTAGAACCCTTTTATGGGACCACTACCAGAGGTAGTGGTTTACGGCAATTCTGAATCAAAAATTTTACTTGATTTTGGGGCAAAGGGCAATTCTTTCACTTAAGCCTCTGATTCTATTTTAGATGGCCAAAACCCAACATTCGTGACACCAACCACAATAAGGGTTGTATCAATGTCTAGTCTGAGCGGGGGAAGAAAGGAAATGAAAAGTTAATAAACCAATTGGAATTTATATTCAAACCACTTACAATACCATCATCAAAAAGGAAGGATAGGGATGAAAAAATTTTTAAGGTTTACCTTAAGTGTGTTTTTTATTATAATGGTGGTTGCCTTTACGGAGGTAAGGGTTCCGGCAAAACAATGTCCAGATGGAATGGTTTCCTATTGGAGGCTTGATGAAGGACTTGGACAAACCGCTTCTGATTCTATAATTACTAATCATGGAATATTGGGGGGGACAACTAACGTTGATTCAAATGATCCAACATGGACTGATGGCATAATTAATAAGGCATTGAGTTTTGACGGTGATGACTATGTAGATTGCGGAAATGATAATAGTTTAAATATTGCTAATGAAATTACTATATATTCATGGATAAAACCATCGGCTGAACAATTACACCGAGAAAATACCGTTTTAATTAAAGGTACCTCCCATCCAAACTATGGAGTTGAGATTATTAGGAGTTGGCCTACTGACTATTATTATAATTTGGTTTTTATGTATTCAGATGGTATTTATGATAATTATCCACAAACTTACAATACTCCCATTATTCCGAATACATGGAATTTTATCTCCATTACCTATGGTTATGGCGAAATTAAATTTTATGTAAATGGCCAATTACAAAGAACTACAACGTTATCATATGCTATGGCACCAAACAATGGGAAACTAATATTTGGAAATCGGGATCAATGGAAGCCTTTTGTTGGGATCATAGACGAAGTAGCAATTTTTAATAAAACTTTATCCGAAGTAGAAATCGGACAACATTATCAGAATGGTTTACTGCATCTAGGTTATTGCGATAAGAGTAATAATCCACCAATTGCAATTTGTAAAAATGTAACTATTGAGGCAGGGGGCTCTTGCCGCGCCGATGCTTCAATAGATAATGGCTCTTATGACCCAGACGATGATCCTATTACTATTATACAAGATCCACTAGGTCCTTATCCGTTGGGTATAACCGATGTTACACTGAGTGTAGAGGATGATCATGACAATACAAGTACCTGTAATGGTATAGTAACGGTTATAGATACAACTCCACCCGTAATTACCGATGTATCCGCTTCATCAAATAGCCTCTGGCCACCCAACCACAAAATGGTTGATGTGATGATAAATTATAATTCAGCAGATAACTGCGGGAATACTATATGTACGCTAAATGTGACGAGCAATGAGCCTGTCAATGGAACGGGTGATGGCGATTTAGCCCCTGATTGGGAGATCGTGGGAGCTAATGATGTAAAATTACGTGCCGAACGATCAGGTAGCGGTATTGGTCGTATCTATACGATTATAATTACCTGTACCGATGAGTTTGGCAATTCATCTCATAAAGAGGTATCGGTGAATGTACCTCATGATCAAGGAGAACCTGGGGGCAAACAGAAGTAGCCATTCTTGAGCACTTCATAAGAATAAAAGGCAGGGTCAGCGATCGGCTCGTCAGCGATGGCCCTGCCTTTTTGTTATTTCGCATAATTTAAGGTTCACGAAATCACTTGTCCCCAAAAGCCCTCTTGACGCATTCTGTGCCTTCCTACACTCCTAAAACCCCAAATTATTCGTATCACAAAATCAAAATGCGAAGACATAGAGTAACTGTAGGGGAGGGAAGAGACCCTATCCCTTTTCTCTACGCACCTTGAGAGAGGAGAATGTATAGAGTAGAAACATAAATCCCAACTTTTCCTACTTTATGTAAATTCCCCAACATATATTTTGACTATTGGTTAAGGTATGAATTATTATATTATACAGTTAGCAATTAAGGTTTGATGGTTTATTTTATTCATATTCACCATTCAAAGATAAAATTATAATAATTTTGAGATCAGTGATCCGGCTTAATTTTGTATTTATTTCCCTCAAAGGGAGAAGTATGTCCATTATCACCTGTAAATTGACCATCTCTCGGTATTTTCCCTATTGGTTAACTTACGCCTGCCCGTAAGGGCTGCATTTTTTAATTTTTTAACCCTAGGCGCACCCTTGAACTATAAAAACTGCCATTTTTCGGATGGACACTAATTATAAAGGAGAAGAAATGAGAAAATATTATTATATCTTTTGGGTTATTATAATAATCTTTCTATTTAATACAAATAGTTATGCAACATCTTTAACAAACTTTGGATTTGAAACCGGTGATTTTAGTGGGTGGAATGTTGACGGCTGTATAGTTGGTAGTACAGGATTAGTAGTAAATTCTTATACGGGCCAACATGGGACATATTTAGCAGTATATGGAACATATTTTGCGTTTCTGGCTAGTGACGCAACAAAACTTCAGTCGTGGATTTCACAAGATTTTACTATTACTCAAGGCAATACTATATCTGGTAGCGCTGCATTCGATTCTAATGATAATTGGATGCAATTTAATGACTCTGCTGAAATTATGATCTTTGACGCAAATGGGATAAAGATTGCAATGCCTTGGTATATGGATGCTGCAACAGTTGGAGTAACGATTGGAAATTACAATCAAACACCTTGGCAAAGTTGGAGTTGGACTGCTCCATCATCTGGAACATACACCGTAGAATTTATATTCCGCGATCTTGGAAATCCGAATTCTAAGGTATTGTTCGATGCTCCTCAAATAACTAACGTAGTTCCAGAACCATCCACATGGTTACTTCTCTGTTTCGGTCTCATGGGTTTGGTTGGAGTTAAGAAAAAATTTAGCTGATAAGTAATCCCCAGATATTACAAGGCAGGGTTCAGCAATGACCCTGCCTTTTTTCTTGCTCGCCGAATTAGAAGAAACTCCTTTTCTTCTAACCACAACATAAATTTAAACGATCGTTTTTACTATCCTTCCACGTAGATGAAAACGTTTGACAAACGTCCAACTACGATATAAAATTAAATCGAAAATGACGTTTTCTTCTAATTCTTCCTTTTTCAGCCAAAATATGGCCAAAACACAAACACCAAACCAAAATCCACAGCCTCCAAAAACTATAGCATACCTTCGAGTGTCCACCAACGACCAAGACACAGAAAAAAACAAGCTTGATGTTTTAAAGCTTGCCCATGAAAAGGACCTGGGGAAAGTTGAGTTTGTGGAAGAGATTGCTTCCGGCAAGATCACTTGGAAGGAAAGAAAAATCCACGGCATCATCGAGGCACTGGGGAAGGGGGACCATCTCATTGTCCCGGAACTTTCCCGCCTTGGCAGATCCATGCTTGAGATTATGGAGATCCTCTCCATTGCCATGCAAAAGGAGATCAACGTTTACATCGTAAAAGGGAATAGAAAACTTGACGACTCCATAGAGTCCAAGGTCTTAGCTATGGCTTTTTCCTTGGCCGCAGAAATTGAAAGGGACTTTATTTCCGCAAGAACCAGGGAGGCATTAAGAGCGCGAAAAGCAAAAGGAGTAAAGCTGGGCAGACCTCACGGTGCAGGGAAGAGCAAACTAGATCAGCACAAGGAAGAGATTATTGCTTTACTCAAAGTGAAGGCGCAAAGGAAATTCATCGCCGAAAAGTTTGGTGTTACTCCTGCGACCTTGCATAACTGGATTGCAAAGAATGGGGTTGAGGACGAATCCGTTGTTTTGGCGTCAAAACCTGTGGGCGATAGAATTAAGGAAAAGAGGCAAGAATGGATTGACAGCTTGAAGATTGGGAAAGAGCGCCCTATTGATGTCAGCGAAGAGGAAATTGTAAGAGAGAGTAAAAAGATAAGGAAAGAGCTTTATCAAGAAGAATAAAAAATTCTTTAACCTTCTCATCAATTTTATCAAGGTCTTGACAAAAGTTTAAATTGATGTATTATGATTATAGTTAAGTAATAATGACTGATTTTAACCTTTTAAAGGGGTTTAAAATGAAATCAACAAAACCTATGATAACTTCAATACCAATCAGCAAAGCACGACTAAAATTAGGGGAATTAACCAACAGAGTCTTTAGGAAAGAGAATGTTTATATTTTAAATAAAAGCGGGTTGCCTGTTGCCGCTATTATCAATATGGAGGAATTTAATAAATTGGGTCTCTCTCGTATAGACCAGCTTAATTCTTTGGTTCATGACTTGGGCAGTGAAGCGGAAAAGGAAGGCATCACTGAAGAGAAATTGGAAGAAATGATGGAAGAGACCAGAGAACAAGTTTATAAAAAGACTTATGAGAAGTAAAAAAAAATTACCCTTGGTTTTTCTTGACTCAAATGTTTTTATCGCGGGGTTAACTTACCCCCGCTGGCCGTATGAAGTTTTAAAATGCGGGGAGGCACAGAAGATAAAAATTGTCTTATGCCCTTTTGTTATTGAGGAAATAAAAGACAGAATAGCTAAAAAATTCCCTTCTTATTTTGAAAAGGTTGAGCTTTTTATACTTGCCGGAAAATACAAAATAGTGGCGAACCCATCAAAAAGCGAGATAGAAAAACACAATACTTTGGTTAGGGATAAAAAAGACATTCCCATTGCTTTGGCGGCAATAAAAGCTAAGGTTGATTATCTGGTTAGCAGTGATAAAGACTTAACCGCCAAAGACCATACAACAGAAGAGTTAAGAAAATATCTGCAACCTCTTCTGCCCGGCACTTTTCTTAAAGAAGTAATGGGTTGGACAAGTGAAGAATTAGAAGCTATTCGCTACCGCACTTGGCAACACCTTTAGGGGGTAAATAAATGGATAAAAACCCTGCAATGAAATTAATTGACGCTTTTTCCGCTCGCACTCGCTTTGGCGACTTAATGGAACGGGCAGAAAAACAAAACCTGCGCTTCTTAGTCAGTCGCCGAGGAACACCCAGGGTAGTGATTTTAAGCGTGGAAGATTATTTACGGGATATTATAAAACAACCGACGATTCTTACTAAAATTCAGCTTGGCGCGCAAGGGGCTGGCCTAGATAAAATGACGAACGAGGAGATTGAGGCTGAGATTGAGGCTTATAGAAAATCAAAAAGATAAAATTTTTTACACAACCCATTTGCGTTATGATATAATTGATATATATTTTGGGGTAAACCCAACATTTAAACCATGAACCGCAATAAGAGCTAACGTGCTGATTATCTTAAGCCGATATCCAGGCTATACCAGCATCCCCAACAATGACAAATAGGGTTGTTTAATCTGGTAGGTCAATAGTGCCTTTAATTTCCTAGTCCTTAATGCTTGAATAATCATGACAAATTGACTTTACCCTAACCGGCATAATCCTTGTTGCGGTTGGTGTCACAAATGTTGGGTTTAGGCCAACATTTATATTTGAAGCATCTGTTCTCAAAGAAGTTTCTTCATGGACCAGTTGGACGGTTGCTCCGGGCTCAAAATCGGTTCCAGTAATTGTAACATTTTGTGTTGTATCCGCCGGTCCGCTGTTAGGCGTGACGGATGTGACGGTAGGGGGGGGAAAGGGATGATGTATCATTTGCATAGCATTCAAAGGCAATGCTGCCCATATTAAGCTACACGCAACAACGATAAAAATTACGCATCTTCTCACAAAAGCAACCCTTTTATTTGTTTAAATGTACAAAAGCTTATAAATTATAAAAAATTATACAAAGTTTGTCAAATTTTACGGTTACTATTTCTTGCGTATTTATGCTTGAAAAAATAATTTTGACTAAACTCAATATACAAAAACCATGCCATAAATATTTTTTATATTTCAGTATAAATCAAAAAATAAATTATAAGTTTTATAAAAATAATTCCTTCGGTTTTAATTTTTTATTTTAAACACTCCGACAAAGATTTTTTATTGTGAAAAAACTCAACATAATATGAAAAACATTTCCTACCTTATAATTATTTTTTTCTGTTTCTCCTGACTTTTATTTCGTGGCGGCGGGCGGATTGCCCGCCGCCACGCTTTCCCCTCTTATCGCAAAAAAATAACCGCCCGCCCATCAACTGACGGGCGGGCGGTTTATCACTCTTTTCAGATAAAAAACCTATTAGCGAAATTGTGAGTGTTGAGATAGCGGTCTGCCTCTTCCTCCAGCCTCCTCTGAAAATCCTCTTTGCTTTCGTATCTCCCCTGCGGGCTAACCTCCCCATAGTTCAGAAAAACAATGAAAGAGAACCCTTGAAATTTCAGAGACCTCTTTCATTTACTTACGGGCAAACACATCTTAGACAAGTGCAGAGAAGTACCAGTTTTCTAGAATCCAATGCAGTAATCTTGCCATCTCCGTCTAAATCACACTTGGGGCAAGCACTAGCAGGCTGATTAAAATGGGCTTTAATAATATTTACATCATCTAGGTCAACACCCCCATCTCCGTCAAGATCGCCAGGAATTAGTTCACAGACATCTCCAATGCCGTTATTATTGTTATCTGTTTGGTCGGGGTTTGAAATATTAGGGCAATTATCACAGGCATCTCCTACACCATCACCATCACAATCAGCCTGATCTGGATTAGCTAAATCAGGGCAATTGTCCAGTAATTTTACTACACCGTCTCCGTCACTATCAGGACTCATTCCTACAGCTTCATTAAATGTTATTTCCTCAACATTAAGGACGGAAAGATGAATGCCATCAGCAAAATCACCTGTATTTCGAAAGTTATACTGAAGATTAGCCCAGTCATTGTATCCTTTTAGCTTTGAACCATACCCATCACAACCATCCCTACCAAGTTTATTAATATCGCAGCTTACACCCTCATCGGTATCATCACCATCTCTATTCCAGTCAATAGCTTGATTCGCTGGTACTACATTCGGAGGGGGTGGCCCACAGGCCGTTTTATAACCTTCATCAGGACCATTAATGCCTGCCTGTTCGCTTAGATTGTTTTCAAATAATGTGTCTAGGGCTGCTTCTGAGTAATTAAGTAGCTGATCTTCGTCTTCTATTAAATCAGATTGTCGGCAATAACTCATAACGCTCAAGTAGTTGGGCTTACAGTTTACGCCATCAACACCTCCGTGACGAAGGTTTAAATTGTGCCCCAATTCGTGCATAAAGGTCCGAGCCAGATTATTTACAGCAGCCGAATACTCTTTGTTTAGATCATCCATTTTATGACTATTTTTCCACCTCCCAAGAGATACGACAAAATCATTTGCAGCTAATTCGGCACACCCAGAATTGTCGTGACCTAACAGATTATGGACGATGAGCGCATAGTGAAAAACTAAACGTTTGGCATTTAGAATATTGGTGCTGTTGGAATTATTACGTTCTTTTTGGGTACCAAAATGTGTTGATTTAATATTGTCAAAGTCATCAACATCGCCTACCGCTGGAGCTGTACAAGGTTCAAAGGCAAAATCATTATGATGTGCCATTGCTTCCTCATCTACTTGTATATGAAGCCTAATATCTTGGGCGGCAAAACTTTTGATTACTTTATTTAGAGCTGTGCCTTCAATCTTTGGATCGCCGGGATAATGTTGCGCCATCCAATCAACTTCAATATAGATATCTTTCTTATCAGGATCGGGGCGCTCGCTATCTTCAATTTCTCCATTTTTGTTCATATCGAATAGTTTAAAATCTAGAATCCCATCCCCATCCCAATCAACAATGCCATTGGTTTCCCAGCAATCCAGAAGACCATCTCCATCCTTATCCGTGCTGTCACCATTGGGGCATTGTTCAGAATCTGAAATTGCTATAAATATTTCATAATCTGACCCATCATACCCAGACCACACAACATCTCCCTTGTCATTTATTTGAGGATACCTGTCGTGGTAATCATCACCATTCCAGATAGTGTTTCCGCCATTATTAGTAAGCTGTGTAGTAATCCCTGTTGAGGCTTCATATAAGTATATTTCATAATCTCGTGGTGAGAAAGGGCTGTCGTACTCAGACCACACAACATCTCCCCTGTCATTTATTTGAGGGTCTTCTTCTGAATAATTATCAGTGTCGTGTATTTTTTTTATAGCCTTTGTTGAGACATTATATAGAGATATTAAAGTTTTACCAAATTCATCATATCCTCGCCACACAACATCGCTATTCGAATTTATTTGTGGTTTAGACTGGTTGTAAGGATTATTAGCAATTTTTGCAATTCTTTCTGTGGAAAAAGGCTTGCCTTCAGCAGAATATAGAAATATTGCATAATTGTATGATTCATCCTTTCCCAACCATACTATATCTCCGTTTGAATTTATTTGAGCATTACAAGAATAATAAGGATTATTAGAAACCTGTCTAGTAACACTTGTCGAGGCTTCATAAAGGAATATTTCAGTTCTTGTACCTGTAAATCCATGCCATACTATATCTCCTCTTGAGTTTATTTGAGGACCAGAGCGAGAGGAACTATAGGAATTAACTTTATTATTGCTATTCGTAATTTTAGTTGGAACTGGGGTACCTTCATAGAGAAAAACATCATAATTTGTCCCATCCTTCCCCAACCAAACAATTTCTTTGTTATTATTTATTTGAGGAACAATGTCATCGTAAGAATTATTTGTAATTTGTGTCGTAATCCCTGTTGATGCTTCATATAAAAATATTTCATTATCTGACCCATCCTTCCTCCCAGACCACACAACATCTCCCTTGTCATTTATTTGAGGAGAAAGATCATCATAGGAATTATTTGTAATTTTAGTTGTGATGCCTGACGGGGCTACATAAAGGAATATTTCATTATCTGACCCATCATACCCAGACCACACAACATCTCCCCTTGAATTTGTTTGAGGAGAAGAATCTTTATAAGTGTTATCAGTGAGTTGGGTAATATTGTAGTTCGCCCATGAGATATCTATTATAAAGAAAAACACTAAAAAAAATAAAGTGGATAAGCATACCGCCCTTCTCATTACATAAGCCTCCTGTTTATAGCAGTTAGAATATATTTGGCATCTAATAATTTTTTATTAAAGGTTTGCTCCAATAACAAGAATCGGGGTCAAAATAACCAATAAATTGGAATGTTTTAATTTTATCGGTGTGATAAACATACCCTCCTTTTTTAGTTATCGAGTACAAAATTAGTTTATAACCTGGAATCTTTTCGGAAGAGCATGGTTCTTCGGTTGTAACACCAAGACAATTATCCGGCCATACGGCCTCTTTGATCAGATATATTCCAATGCCATAAGGAGCACTTTGACCAAGTCTACTTTCTAAATCTTTCTTAACAAGCTCTATTACATAACAAGCATCACCATAGCAGTCACCGTCACTATCAATCTGATCAGGATTTAAAATAAGAGGACAATTATCACATATATCGCCTACCCCATCGCTATCAGCATCTGCTTGGTTAGGATTAGCTGTCCCTAAGCAGTTGTCACAAATATCACCACTGCCATCGTTGTCGGTGTCGGTTTGGTCAGGATTATAAATATTAGGGCAATTGTCCAGTAATTTTACTACACCGTCCCCGTCACTATCAGGACTCATTCCTACAGCTTCATTAAAAGTTATTCCTCCCGCGTTGGGCGTGAATTTTTGTTCACCTTGATTTATAATCATTTTTGTTTTTCCGCTATTAATTCTCAGCCATCCTGCATATCCAACGCCACCGATTATTAAGATCCCTAGAACAATGAGAAACGATTTAAAAAATTTAGATTTGAACATATATTTTAGTTAAATAATAATTTTAACTTTTTGCTTTTTTATAAACTCCTTTCGTTATTTATTTTTCTTATCTTTTAATTTTACAGCCTTATAAATAAAAAAGCAAAATTTTACTCTTATTGCAAAAAAATAACCCGCTCGGCCATTATAGAAGGGTCGGATTGCTTGGTCTAAGTAAGACAACAAAAAAGAGGTCTCTTGATTTTTCAAGATTTTTCAAGAGTCCTCTTTTCTGTTGTCTATATCCCCCGCTCTTGTGAAGCTAAATTTTTTAATTTTTTCATATGTTCGTTTATGCCGAGTGCTTGTTAATGTAAGGAAGAAGGGACGGCTCGGCTTACCGCCCCCTCTCCTTTTGGCCTATTTACTACTCTCTGCCGTTTCTTTCTTGCTTTCTCTTGCCGATTTCCCGTATCCAGCCCTGAGCCCGTTTTTGAATGAATCCTTGAGTAGCTGGCTTGCCAATTCCTCAAAGGTTTTTAGCTCCGCCCTGTCAAACCCGAATTGAGTTGCGCAGGCCGAAAGCTCTGTTAGAGCCTCTTGTATGAAGCTCTGTTTTTTAGTCTCTTTGGACATATCTTTGCCCTTTCCGCCGACATAAGTTAATAAGTTGAAAAGTCCGTGTCGGCTTATCGCCTTTTCTGTGCGCTCTGTCCCCGCTTGACTGCGAGCGTCTGTCAAAGGTGGAGATTGTGGGTAATTCGTCCGCCCTGCGGCGGATTATCCATCAAGAAGCACCTTGACAGCAGGAAGCGAGAGGCAAGCTACACTCTGGAAGAAAAAGGCGATAAACCTCTTTTATTTTATTCCAATCGTTCGGTTTTCAAACGTTCTTCCATTGTCTTAAAATACTCGCGATCCATTTCAATGCCGATATACCGCCTGCCCAACTGTTTGGCCGCGACTAAAGTTGTGCCAGACCCTGCAAAGGGATCTAATACAACATCGTCTTTATCTGAGAAAGCCATAATCAAAGGCAAGATAGCCATTACAGGCTTTTGGGTCGGGTGCAACTTGTTGCCCGTATAATTCCATTCCAACACATCCTTAATAGCCATATTAGGTTTTGTTGGTTCTCCCTTTGACAACACGTAAGCCATCTCATGGGAATAGCGGACAATTTTGTCTTGCGAAGAGTAATCTTTTACCCAAACAAGATGAGCCACCGGACGAAAACCAATTTTTTTCCATGTCCAAAGAAACCTTTCAGCTTTGCTCCAGCCATAAAAAGAGATACAAAAACGATTCATTTTCAGCACTCTGTAAATTTGGGAAAATGTCGGCATAATCCACTCATTGTTATCATCATTAGCGATACTCCTGCCATCACGGGAACGATAATTGACTAGATATGGCGGGTCAGTTACAACCAAATCAACGCTGCTATCTTGCAATCGTCGCATTATTTCTTTGCAATCGCCGCAGAATATTTGATCGGCCATATTGTTTTGAAATTTATCCATAAATTTGTTTTGTCTCAAAACTAAATTATAAAAATATATCATTCTTATAACTTAATTTTGATTTTTTATTTAATTAATTAAAAATTTGAAAAGGTCGATCGACTTATCGCCTCTTCTGTGTGAACCGACCCCGCTTGACTGCGAGCGATTGTCAAGGGTGGAGATTGTGGGTAATTCGCTGAAAGCGAAATTATCCATCAAGAAGCACCTTGACAGCAGGAAGCGAGAGGCAAGCTACACTCTGGAAGAAAAAGGCGATTAAGACATCTGGTTAATTTTCCGTCATTGCCGTTCGTCGTCTGTCGTCCGCCCGCAGGCGGAGTTGCCGTCATTAATATATTTCACCGCTCTTTAAACTATGCTAAGTATCTGAAACTATTGACATCGTTTTTCTGTCTGCTATAATTGAAATATAAATATATGGACAAAAATATAGAAAATTTAATAGACAAAAAAATTGATAGCTTGGCGTTGGCTATGCACAAAGGGTTTGAAGAGGTTGCAGGAGAAATAAATTCAATAAGGCAGGATGTGGATAAAAGATTTGAAGATATGGAAAAGCAAAGCCAAGAGAGGCACAACGAGTTGATGAATAGCAATGATAAGATGATTAGAATTTTTGAAGCCAGCCGACAGGAGCTGGCATCGCAAAGTTTTATATCAAGCCATCAACAAGACAAGTTGGAAAACCATGAAAAGAGAATCAAATTTTTAGAATTCCATAAAGCGGTATAAAATTTTTAAGTCTTTATTCTTTATCAAAATAAAAAAGCGTTACAAAAAATAATGTAGCGCCTTTTTTATTTCCAATCCTGCTTCCCAACAGCGAAGTCTTTGTTTGGGAAAAAACAAAAGACTATGCTTGCTTTGCTGGTTTTCCCCCAATAAAGCGGGCTATCACTCGGTAATGTTCCCGAACAGCGCGCCAGCGCCTTAATGGGGTTTGGAGGACAAACCCCAAAAGTAAAAGGTTTGACTGGCTCGCCATAGAAGAATTTTTATAAACCGGGATTCCGTCGAGTCGCGCAGGATTGGTCATCTTTATTGTATCACACTGATTATTTTAGGAAAAGTTGACACTTCCTGTTTTTGTGCTATAAAAATAATATCACCTATTTTGATCTTTATTTTCATCTAGTTACAACAGGAGGTGTTTTTATGAAAGAAAACTCTAAAACTCATCAATCCCGCCCTCACCGGCCCGATTTTAATGAGCTAACCCAGCGCATTAGTTTTGTTGATGTTCTCGGCCATTACAATTTATTGGAACCGATGAACCGCAAAGGCGATCAGCTTAGGGGTGTCTGCCCCATTCATCAAGGAGCTGAAAACAGAAACTCTCTTTCTGTGAATACTGTCAGGAATTGCTTTAAGTGTTTCTCCTGCGGCAGTCAAGGCAATATCCTTGACTTTGTGGCGGCAATGGAAAGTTGCGGTAAGTATCGGGCGGGATGTCTATTGGAAGAGTGGTTTCCCGCTCCCGCGTCCGGTGGGGATACCGGCGCAAGAGGGCAACGGGTTCAAGAAAAAAAGAGTGGGCTGGATGGTGGTAAGCAAGGGGTGGCTAATAACAATGAGGGGGTTGGCAAAGATTCCTATGTCCAACAGAAAAGCTCTCATAGCGAGGTCAACCCGCCGCTAACTTTTCTCTTGAAAAATCTGGAGACGAATCACCCTTACCTTTTGGAAAGGGTAAAGGCTGAAACTATTGAGCGGTTTGGATTGGGTGTTTGTAGCCGAGGGCTTATGAATGGCCGCGTGGTTGTGCCTGTCCACAATGAACGGGGCGAACTCGTGGCTTACGTTGGCCGCTGGCCGGGTGATGATTTTCCAAAGGGTGAGGGGAAATATAAGCTGCCGCCAGCTTTTAAAAAGGGTTATGTTCTTTTTAATCTTCATCGGGCGATTGAAGCAGTCCGCAAGGGGGAGCCGTTGATTTTGGTGGAGGGCTTCTTTGATGTCTTCCGGCTCTATGAGCTGGGCTATCCTAATGCTGTGGCTTTGATGGGCTCGTCTCTAACCAAAGAGCAAGAGGATTTATTGAAATCGGTTTTAACTTCTTCGTCGCGGGTGGCCCTGATGTTTGATAATGACTCTGCCGGAACAACCTGTCTGCGTGATGTGGCTGGCCGGTTGTCGGCGTGGTGTTTTGTCAAGGTTGTGAATTTGCAGGAAGGGATAACGCAACCGGACCAGTTGCAAAAAAAGATTGAAATCTTTTAGGTTTTCCTAAATTTGGGAAAACAAAAAGGGTGTCTGTGGAACAGCGCCCTTTTAACTTTAGGTAATAATTTGATTTATGTAATATATTGATATATGATTAGAGTAAATTTGATACAAACTATGGCAACAACAATATCTTCTTCGTTTCAAAAGTAAAAACGAAAAACCCTATATGAGTTCTATATATCATATATTTATGTAATCCGCTCCTTGATTGGGCGACTTATATAAAAACATAGCTCTTTTAAAATTTTGTCTCAATTTTTTTATAGTAGCTTCTCTATTAATGGGATTGGCAAGACATGGATACTTCCAACAATCAAATAAAAATTCTGGTTTGGCCAAGCAAAAAGCGCGACCTAGAAAGCATAGATAGAGATGGACACGTAGAGCTTCTCCTTTTGAATAAGTGCGTTGGGTTTTTTGCAGATTCAACAACGCCACCTATACCTAGAACGCGTGATATTTATAAAAGGGGTTGCAAGGGAGAATTTAGGGTGCTCCCTTTAGCAGAGGTAGAATTATGGTACTTTACTAGAGCGTGTGAAGAATATGAAGAAGACAAAATTCATCCTAATAAAAATAGAAAATGTCCTCCTTTGTGGTTTTTTAGTTTTAAAGCTTCCGATGAAAGTATTCAGAAAATTTCTGATTTTCTAGAATCAAAAATTCACAACCCCCCTAGATATGTTTATCACGCGGATAAGCCGGGATGTCACAACTGTCAAACAATATCAAGAGAGGCCCTTGCAGTAAGCGGCATCTTTAAAGAACCTTCATTTACAAGTGCGCTTCCAGACGATCTGCTTGATTTATTACTTAAAAAAAAAGATATTGACTCTAGAATAATAGAAGCAAAAAAAACACACTTAACTTACCCTTCTTTTGTTGAATAACTTATGTTAAAATCTAAAGACTTAAAGTCAATATGTTTATTTGTTGCTATTGTGCCGATTTATAGATATATTTTTTATTCTTAGTAAACAATTTTAATAACTTCAACTGCTCTTTAAACAACATTTAATTAGGAGGAAAAATGGAAGAAATAAAAGCTAATAAGATTAAAATTAGTAGCTTCTCTATTAATGGGATTGGCAAGACATGGATAAAAAATCCAGAAAAAATTAACAAAATTTCAGCCTTAATCAAACTAATGGAAGAAAAGGCTGAACCATACGAATTCTTTGTTGATAACCCAAAATTTACAAGATTCAAAATCGAGCTGTACAAGAAAGAAAAACTACTTCATCAAATCAGAATAGCTGAACATTTTATTCGTCGTAATGACGAATGGTACTGGACAGGTGATATGTGTTTAGCAGAAGAACTTATAAAATATACAAAAGGTCTTCGTCTAAAAAAGCCCAGTTGTGCGTTCGTATAACTTAAAACAAAACCCGTGTTGTTCTTTAATTATACCCCAATAAGGGTTTATTCCACTTTTTTTCTTTTACCCAAATTGTACATTCCCCAAAAATCAAGAGGCTTAGAGTTTCAACTTTACAGCCTCTTTTTCTATTCCCTCAAATCCTCTATACTCCCTTTGCTCTTTTCCCGCCTCTTGTGCAACTGCTCCCTCGCCTTTATCAATAACCCATTTTGCCGATTATCAATCTCGCTGTCAACCTGCTCCCGTAAGGCGATAAACTCTTTTTTATACTTCTCAAAATTCGCCTCCTGATACTTAGCCAACAGATCCTTGGTCGGGTGGAACACGGCGGGGCTTTCTGATATTTTGGGCACTTTCACCGCTCTAACTTCCTTGAGCGGCATCTTAACCAAACAATGAGCCTGCGGTTGGTTCACCATCATAGCCATAGCGCGGTATAACTGCTCCTCTAAAGACCGAAACTGCACACTAGATAACTCTGTCCCCATTATCGGCTCTAACCCCTCTGATGAGCCTTTGGTTGTGCTGTGAGATTCGGTGCTGGCATACCCCCCGCCAGTGGAAGAGGACTTAATTGCCCCCACAAATTCAGAAGTGCTATAACTCAAAACCCCGTCCTCTGAAAAGAGCGGTGAGTTTTTTATTGTGCTCTCCATGTGGGCAACTCCGCTACCCCTGCTTTGTCCTGTTCCCTCGCTATAACTATCCATCACGGTATCTGAATAGCCTTCTGATTCCGCCTCTGACCTAAACCAGCGCAAGCGATAATCCACGACTTTTCTACTGTGGATCTCATGTTTTACCTCGTTAATATCAAACTCACCCATAAAAATCTGCTTGGCTAAAATCTCGGCGTCATCCGGTGTCAGACCGCCAAAAACCACCTTTGTTTTGGCGTCCGTCATTACAGAACTGTAAATATCCTCTCCGGCCTTTTTTAGCTGGGCTAAGTGCTGGTGGGCAAGTATGAGGTGAAGGCCAAATTTTCGGCATTCGTCTAAAATCCTGCCAATGTCTTCATTGAGAAATTGGGCGCACTCGTCAATATACAGATAAAAAGGTTTTGGCGGTTCTGTCCTCTTTCGTTTCCGCTCGGTGGCCGACAAAAACAGGTCGTTAATCATCAGCGTTCCTAACAGCCGGGCATTGTCTCTTGACAGCCGCTGGCCGCTGGACAGGTTGACTAAAACAATATATCCCTCGTCCATCATCTTTTTAAAACTGATCGTGTTTTCTCTCTGTCCGATAATCCTTCTTATCCGCTCCGAGCTTAAAAACTCAATCAGCCGGTTAGCTGAACTGCTAAACTGCTCGTTATATTCTCTCCGCCCCAGGACCATAAAACTTTGCCAGACCTCCTTGATTATGGGGTTTTTAATTTTCTCAATTAAATGCTTTCGCAACATTTTTGAGTCATCAGAAAGGCTGATGAAAAAAAGAGATTCCAACAAAGTCAAATCCGCCTCAGCCAGGGCGTGAAAAATACACCGCAGGCATTTTTTAAGGAGCGGGGTGCTGTCCATGCTTTCCGCGCCCCACGCTTTGGCGCAAGAATTTACCATAGTGTCAACCTGATGGGAAATATCAAGGGAATGATGGATAAAGGGATTGAACCCCAAAAAATAATCATCATTGGCCGGGTTGAATAAGACAATCTTTTTGTGATTAAAAAATTCCGGATAAGAGGTGAGCCAGTTGACCAGGTCATCATAAAGATAGCCGTGCGGATCTATAAGGCAAAGTCCGTTGCCATTCAAAATATCGTTTCTGATCATCCATTCCAAAAATTTGCTTTTGCCGGTTCCTGTGGAGCCGATAACCTGCATATGGGTTGAGCGGATGTGATCGGGGATATAGACCTTTTGGTTGCTGTCTACATCCCACCCTAAAAGGAGACTATTTGGCATTATTGTTAACCTCTTATAAGTTTCTACCTATATTTTCTTTCTAATTTTTCCGTCTCCTCCATTTCTATCTTGCCCCATCGCGCCCTCTCTAAATCTTTTTTATCTTCAATCTCTTGGGCTGTCAGCCCCCTTATTTTTCCTTCTTCCTCTATGGATTTCTCTGTTTTTTCTAGGTTTTTAGCAATAGCCTCTCTTAATTTCCTAATCTCTTTTTCCAGTTCATTTATTCTATCAATCCTTGTTTTTGGCTGGGATTGGGGTTGGGGGGTATATAAGTCAGCAGTTTCTTTCCTTGCCATTTCTTTTCTTTTTCTTGCTTCTTCTCGTTCAGCCTCTAATTTTTCCCGCTCAACCTCTAATCTTAAATCTTCCAGGCTTTCCTGATTATAATGTTTTCTAATGGCGGCTTGGGCTTGAAGTGTTTCCAATAAATTTTTCGCCTGAGCTTTCTCTTGGGCAGTATACCTGCCCTCTTGGGCAATAATTAAATCTTCCAAAGCTTTTTCTACTTCTGTTTTCGCCCTGATAACTTTTTGTATTTCTTGATAGGTCTTGGCCTGTCCTTTGGCTATAAAACGATCTATAAAACTACCAGCGTATTTGATTAAATATCCTTTGTCGGGCAAGGTTTGTAAGTAGCTAATGTCCCTGCTAATCTGGTCATTATCCAATTTTGCCGGTAACTTTGGCACGCTCTTTATTTCCATCCTTTTTGCCTCCTTATCTTTTTTTACCTCTTTTCTTAAAGCCTCTTTAATTTTGCTGGATTCTTCTTTTTCCCGCTTCTTGGCCGCCCTTAATGCTTTTATCTCTTGTCTGCGTTTTTTGCTTGCTATGCTGAAAAACTCTACAAGTAGCCACTCGCCGAACTCAAAGACAGAAACTAGGCAAAAGGCAAAAAAAGATCCAATTTTTTTTACAAAAGAGAACGATATTTCACCAGTGGAATAAACCGGGGGTAAAAACATAACCGCGGCCATTGCGTTATAAAAATAATAACCATTGAATTTTGGATAATAAAATATAACAGCATTGCTTAGTAAGTATAAAATCCACTCACTTATTTTTAGAATCAAAGCAATCCCCAAGAGCAACACTAACATTGAAATAGTGCCGATAAAACAGCAGATTCCGAATACAACCCAATAGACCAACCCTAATATAACCTTGATAATTTGAAAGAGAAGAGGAATGCCGTTAAGATCAAAAAAGGATTTTCCAAACCCTCCAAGACCTTCTGATATTGCCATCCATGTCTTCTCTATATTTTTAAACATTGCTTCTGTGTTGGTAATTACAAACCCATAATAGCTTCCATAGCTTCTTGGGCTAAAATATAGCCAAAGGCTCAGACCTAAAAATATGAGGATAAATATTAACAGATTGTAAGGCTTGTTGAATGAGATGGTTTTTCCTTTAAAATACCAATGCCCCCACCCCCATATCAGCCAGAAAAAAGCTAGATAAAAAAACCCGGCAAGGATAAAATTTTTATCAATGTCGGTCATTAAAAAATTTGTGCGGAACAGCAGAAAAAGTAATAAAAAAATAAAAACAGGCTTTAATATCTTCTTCATCTATTCACCCAAAATAAAATCAACCCCTGTTTTAGACAGGGGCGTTGTTTTGATGTAAATCTTTTACTCCTCCAAACTATGCCACTCCTCATCAATCGGGGTGCGAAAGATTGGCCCAAGGATGCTCTCCACATCTAAAATCTTGCGGTAATTGTTTTCGTTCACTTTCTCTTTTTTGTAAAGCCGATAATCATCCTCGCCCACAAACCAAAAACGAAAATGCCTTAGCTCTTTGTTTTTTTCTTCGCCGTTAATGAGATTGATAAGATTTCCAGCTATTTTCCTGCTCGGAACCACGGTCAATACCCTGAACCCTTTTTTTATCCGGTATTGTTGATATTTTTCTTGCCGAAAGTAGTGATTGTATAGCTTCAAGTGGTCAAGGTAGGTTTGATTTCCGCCCTTTCTGGTGCGGTAGTATTCCACCAAAAAGAGATATTGGCTTTTGGGGCATTGGAGCTTAAAACAGCCGTCGGGAATTATAGTAATCTTCTTGCCATCGTTTAACTCTATCTCTGTTTTTAGATTATCCCGATCCGGCCTGTCTTGATACCAGAGCACTAAGTTATAATTCTCCTTAGTCCTCTCCCTTTTTTGGTCAAGGGCCGCTTTCAGTCCCGCCCAGAATCGGGTAAGGACAACATCATGAAAGATGGTCGTTTCCCCCATCTCTTTATTTTTCCTGTCAAGGTCTGTTTTTGTCGCGGAATAGTCCTGCTCTTGCAAAACCTTCATTCCTTTGTTGGTTAAGGCATATATTATCTCGTTTCTGCCTCTTCCTCCTTGGTATTTCTTGTGCATTATCCATTGTTCAATGGGACGGTCAATATAGCCGTCATCCCAAAGTCTGCGCAACTCCCTTAAAATCTGCTGGTCGCTCCCCTTCAATGCAACCCTAAAAACATCACTATCAGCCAGCCGATGGTGATATAAAATATCTAGCTCTGCTATCCGCCGCTCGGTAAGCTCCAACTGCCTGTTATCAGCGCGCCGATGTATCCTTGATCTTCTCTTTTTCTGTGCATTTGCCGGAATTTGTTTTTCTTGTTCCATAGTGAACGATAGATTACCCCGTTTTTCTTTCTCTATGGGGTCAATTTGAGGTTTTTTCTTATCTTTAATTATAACACCCATCCCGTTTATTTGTCCGCCTTAAAACGCTTTTAAATGCGATTTAACGAATATGTCTATTTACCGAAAGTTCAACAGGGATATTTTTTCTTGAATCTGTAATCATTTCTGTTTGCCGTTAGGCATATCTGCTTGCCGTTAGGCAAAAGTCATCTCCGCCTTGAGCGGTTAAATTTTCATGAAGTGAATTATCTCCTCCTTAAGAGGAGAATTATCACGAAGTGAAATGTCTCCGCCTCAAGCGGAGAACTCTCATAAAGTGAACCCGTCCCCCAACTCGTCTCGCCGCCGATTTTCCCCGTGAAGCCGAGCTGATGGCTGGCTTTTGTTTTTTAAAGCCAGAAATCAGCGAAGGCTGAGCGGTGGAAAATCGTGCCGCCGAGACCCCAACACTTTACCGCTTTTTCTCTGCTTTAGCCGAGCCGACGTCAAGGAGGCGATGGCTGAAGCAGGAGCGGAGCGATAGAAAAACGTGGAAAGGGTTGGGGTCTCGGCGTAGCCGACGAGACGAGTTGGGGGATTGTCGGGCTTTGCCCGAAGTGTGTATCTGCAATTCTATTATGGCATTATGGAATTGTAGAGAGTAAATAGTGACTTAAATTTGTTGTCCGCCGATAGGCGAACCAATTTTTACAACGTTAGTTGGACCCTCTTTCTTGGAGATCTTCTTTCCACTGCTCAAATTTTAATATCTTAATCTTGCCATTTTCAACCAGCCAATTTTTATAATTAGCCTCTACTGTGCTTTTCACCACCGGCCCGTCCCAGTGCGAGGTTTTTATCCAAGGGTATTGCTTAAACAGATGCTGTTTCACATCTTCCAGCTCTGTTTGGTATTGGTCATGTGAAAGAGAGTCCTTGTGTTTTTCTATCTCTTGGCACAAGTATTCTTTGTAACGCTTCTCCTGCTCTTCATTTTTTTTCTCAATCTGCTCTTGAGCTTGGGATTGTTTTTGGCGCTCTTCATCTTTTTTGATGTAATCAATGGCTTGGGGAATATAATTGAGAGCCGCCCCTAAGTATTGCATTTTAAAATTAGTCTCTTTGGCCTGCTTAATGCTGTAATTGATAATCTGTTTGCTTTTCTCTTCGCCGTATTGGTCAAGCAGGTCTTGGGCTTGTTGCAATTCTTTGTTTGTGGCTTTGCGCTGGCTTTGAGGATCAATTTGGGTATGAAAATAGCTGACTAGGGTTTGGGCTTGAGTTTCGGTTGGCGCGGCTAAATTCTCGCTCTCTTTCTCTTCTATTTGTTTTACCAATATTTGAGACTTACCTATTGGAATAAAACAAACCTTATAACCGCTCTCTGTCTTGCTTTTCTCTATATTGATTTTAGCTATCCCTCTTGTTTCTAGTTCTTTTATGGCTGGTTGCAGCTTTTCTATAACCTTTGAAGGATATTGATAATTCCCTGTCATTTCCAGCTTTTCAAAAGCGAGTCTAAATAAATCAATCTCAAAGGATTGATGCTTGTATAACTTTTTATCTACAAAACGGTAAAGCCGTTTAGCTGTGTAGCCATTTAGAGAAAAATAAAGGCTTGTGTCTATGGTTTTTATATTATTTTTTTTAATGCTTTGATTAAAAAAAGTTTCATTCCAATGGAAATAGCCTAATGGTATTGGTAGTTGACGATAGTTGCTCTTTTGGCCTTTCTTCTCATCTTCAAAAAAAACATAATCATCAATAAGGCCAAATCCTAATTTTTGATATTTTTTATTTTGATTATCCCAAAAAGCATTAGTAAAAATAGAAATACCAACGAGTTGATTAAATGCTTTAATTAACCTTTTGTAACCACTTCCCCCAATAGGCCAACCCATTAATTTTACAAGATCATATTGAGTAGTACAAATTTTTCTATCTTCAAATCCTTGTCTGTATGATAATTCCATGCAAGCTAAATAAACCTCTTCTCCTATAAAGGTAGGCAGTCCCCATTTATCACTGCCAGTAATAATTTTATAAAATTTTCGCTCCTTCCCATCTTCTCCTTTTCCTGACCAATTTCTTTCAATGGTTTTTAATCCTTTTGGATTTCTTTTTGTCAGTAAAGTAAAGGGCAGTTCAATTAGATTCATTTCATCTTTTCCTATTCTCCTTTCCCCCTCGTCAATTTTTATTTTGTTCTCTTCAATCATAATTAATTTTTTCAACACACACCTCCTTTTTTGTTATATAAAATTTTAAATTTTATATGTGTGTTATATATTATAGTTATATAGTAGTTATATAGTAGTTACTCGGAAAAGTCAAAACGAGAAAGTTTTGTAAATATAAGGTGTTAAATGGGTTTTTGAGGTGTGTTTCTTCCCTCAAAAGCCAATATCTCTTCCCTCAAAAGCCAATATCTCTTCCCTCAAAAGCCAATATCTCTTCCCTCAAAAGCCAATATCTCTTCCCTCAAAAGCCAATATCTCTTCCCTCAAAACACGGTATTATTTTATTGGTTGTGGATAACTTCCAAAACATATTATAAAGAGCTTTTGAAAATAATTTTAAATAGAATGCCACACAAATTTAAACAAAATCACACGACCTCCAAATATTCCTTACCTCAAAAGACGATATTAAAAACCTGCATAAATAAAAAATTTTTAAAAAATGACCTTAAGCAGAATACCACACACTTATAAATTTTTTTTGCTGTGGTTGTGGGTAAAAATATAAGTAGAAATTTTTATTGTGTCGCAAGATGAAAATGTCGGCGCGCCGACATTAGATTAAAAATTTTTCAATGATCTCTTTTAATTGTTCTAGTTCTGCCAATAAATTATTTTTTTCATCTTTTATTATTAAGGAAGGATTTAATTTACTTAAATGATTGATTAAATCATGAGTTTTATTTAAAATAATATTCTCAAGAGGTCTTCTTTCTGCGTATTTTCTTGTAATTGCTCTGACCTGCCCACTGTTTAAATTGTTTTCTTTTACTTGATTAAATAGGCTGATCATTGCCTCTGGTGTTTCTTGTTTGGCAATTTCAATTAAAAGTCTTCTTGGGTGAATGTCGGCGCGCCGACATTCTTCTTTTATTTGCTCTGGCAATTTATTTAAACTTAAGGTTTCAGTAAGTGTCGTGCGGGCTTTTCCAATAACAAGAGCTAATTGTTCTTGTGTGTATTTATATTCTTCTATCATCCTGCCTAAAGCTTCCGCCTCTTCAATAGGCTTTAAATTATCCCTTTGCAAATTTTCAATAATGGCTATTTCTAGGGGGTTGCCTTTGGTGAGAATGGTTGGAATTTTATCTAATCCTGCCATTTTGGCTGCCCGTAACCGGCGCTCGCCTGCTACTAAATAAATTTTGCCTTCCTCATCCTTGCGGATAATAACAGGTTGAAGAACACCCTTTTGTTGGATAGATTGGCTTAGTTCAGCCAAAGACTCAGGATTAAAAAATTTTCTTGGCTGGTTCGGGTCGGGCATAATCAAATCAATATCCACATTATAAAAGCTTCCATCTTGGTAGTCATTTAGATTAGCCGGATGATCTTTCAGTTTTTCCTGTGGAATTGATAGCTTGCTTTTTGTTTTCGCTAGCTTGTCTCTTAGTGAAGGCATAATTTTAAAAATTCATTAGTTAATTGTTCATAATCTTGAGCCCCGCTGCTATTGGGGCTGGCCGTATAAATAGGTTCCTGAACCATATGGGCTTGGTTTAACGCCTCATTTTTTCTTATAACCGTGTCAAAAATTAGATTTTTAAACGGCTCTAATTGATTAAATATCCAATCATTACTTATTTTGTTGCGGGCATCAAATTTTGTTAAAAGGATTCTGACAAAATTTTGCATCTCAATGCCGTTATTGTTTTTAACATTTTCTATGGTTTCTATTAAATCAGAAAAACCGTCTAAAGCATAGCGGCCCATTTCGCAAGGGACAATGATAAAATTGCAGGCATAGAGAGCATTGATAGTGAGGGTGCCTAAAGTAGGGCGGCAATCAATGACTATAAAATCATAATCTAAGCCATTGATTGCCTTATAAAGGAAGGTTTCTCTAAATAGTTCTGGAGAGAGCTGTTGTTCGGCCTTATCAAGCCGGATATGGGATGGGGCTAAGGAAAGGTTATTAACTTTGGTTTCTAAAATGACTTCTTTTATTTTCTTTTTTCTTAGTAAAACATCATGAAGGGCAAATTGAAAACTTCCCGGCTCAATACCCAGCCCAATCGTTGAATGGGCTTGCGGATCTAAGTCAATCAAAAGGACTCTTTGGTTCTTCATTGCTAAGCCGCAAGAAAGATTGATTGAGGAGGTGGTTTTTCCAACCCCGCCTTTTTGATTTATAATAGCTACGATTTTTGACATAAGAAATAAAAATTATTTCGCCAGTAGCGAGATGATTTCATAATGTCGGCGCGCCGACATTATGTTTATTTATTAATTATAGTATATAACTGTTTAATTTTCAAATAGTTAAAATAAATTTCAGCAATAACCCGAACTTTAAGGATTTTTGGATTCTCTGTAAGATTCAATTTCAATATCAATTTTCTCATCTGTCAGCTTATTCAGTTCGGCTTTTTTTGCGATCAAATGAACTGTGGTAATAAGCTCTGGCTGTTTGATAACATTTTTTAAATAATCTTCTATGCTTAAAATTACCACCTTGGGTTTTCCTCGGCGGCTGACTAAGAAGCGCGAATTTTGCTTTTCCGCTTGCTCCATTATGTCCCCAAAATGAACGCGGGCAAAAAGAGCATCTATTAGTTTTGTTATAGGTTCATTTTCCATTTGATCTCCATTTATTAAAACTTACCACTCAACTGATTAGTTTATTGTATTTTACACCATGAATTACTCGGTTGTCAAATTATCTTGACATTGCTAAGATAAAGAGGTATCAACAAAATTCGCTTTATGTGCTATACTAAAATTGTCGTGACAGCGTCACGACAATCAAGGGCTAGTAAAGGATTGTCTACGCACTGCGTAGACAATCAATTTTAACATATAAAAAATTTATGTCAGAAAAACTGCAAAATCAGAGTGACTATAATAAACTCCTAAGCCAAGTTGTTGGATTATTAAAACAAGCCCGCCATATCTCGGCACGTGCTGTTAACGCCGTTCTTACAGCGACCTATTGGGAAATTGGCCGATTAATTGTTGAATTTGAGCAGGGTGGTAAGCAAAAGGCTGAATATGGTGAAGTTCTTTTGGAAAAGTTAGCAATAGATTTAACTTCCAAGTTTGGCAGGGGCTTTGCTAAAAGCAATCTTTACCAAATGAGAAATTTTTATTGTGTATACGCAAACATTTTCCAGACGGTGTCTGGAAAATTTGAAAAAATTCCTTTGTTGCCAGCAATTCAAACAATTTCTGAAACAATACAGGAGGGATCTGCTGAAAAGTATTTGATGCAAATTTCGACCAGCTTTCCTTTACCGTGGTCTGCTTACGTCCGATTACTATCGGTTAAAAATGAGCAGGCTCGTTCTTTCTATGAAGCAGAGGCTCTACGCGGAGGATGGACAGTCCGGCAGTTAGACCGTCAGATTTCAACCCAATTCTATGAGAGAACGGCTTTATCAAGAAATAAGAAGAGTATGTTAATCAAAGGAGCTAAGCCTGAGCCGGAGGACTTTATTACTCCTGAAGAAGAAATAAAAGATCCTTATGTTTTGGAATTTTTAGGATTAAAGGATGAATACTCGGAACGGGAACTAGAGGAAGCATTACTCCATCATCTGGAAACTTTTTTGCTTGAGCTTGGAAATGATTTTGCTTTCGTTGCACGACAAAAACGGCTTCGAATTGGGAATGAATGGTATCGAATTGATCTTCTTTTCTTTCACCGCCGCTTGCGCTGCCTGGTGGTCGTGGACTTAAAACTTGGTAAATTTACACATGAAGATGCAGGACAAATGCACATGTACTTGAATTACGTTAAAAAACATTGGACGCATCCCGAAGAAAATCCGCCGGTAGGATTAGTCTTATGTGCAGAGAAGAATGATGCGCTGGCGAAATACGCCCTTGAAGGCCTGCCAAACAAAATTATGGCCGCCCGATATCAAACAACCTTACCAAATGAAAAACAATTAGAACAAGAGATTATCCAGACCCGCAAATTCTTAGAAAAGAGAAAAAAGTAAATTATAAATAATTTTTGGAAAGATAAATTTTAGAAGGCAAGGAAAAAAGAGATCGGCTTTCAGGATAGGTGAAAGATGCAGTAAAATTTGAGGTCGCAATCTGCGACCTCAAGATATTATAATACTAGAGGGAATGGAGAGGAAAAAGGATGTGGTCACAAATTGTGACCAGTTCAAGACTTTTTTAAGGTGTCGAAATGGCACCTTAAATTTTGAGAACTTGGTATCGCAATTTGCGATACCAAATTAGGATTTATGTCAGCTTTTGGGCAAGGAAGAAAGCTTTAAGGTCGCAATTTGCGACATTAAAGAGTAGCTGCACCATCAATAATATATTGAAATTTTTTATTCTCTTAATAGGTTTAATTTAAAAAACATTATGGTAAAAAAAGTAGAAAAACAAGTCCCAGAGGGCTATGAAGCCCTAAAAGAAGACATTGCTTGTCTTCTTGAAAAAGCGAAGCTTCAAACCCATAAAGCGGTTGGCAGTATCATCATTCAGACATTTTTGGAATTGGGGCGCGGGTTTTGCTTTGCTGGAAAGCAAAGAGAATTTCTCATTGATGGCCAAATTCAAACGGTAGATCTTGAATTTTACAACCGCGAGCTTCGGTGTATTATCTTGGTTGAAATCAGGGCTGAAAAGTTTAAGGCGGAATTTGTCGGTCAGATGAATAAATACATTTCCTACTATCGGGAAAATATCCAGCTTCCTTTTGAGAAAGACACCATCGGGCTTATCCTCTGTGCAGAAAAAGGCAAGGAAGAGGCGCATTACGCCCTAGACGGGCTGGAAGATCGGATTTTTGTTGCGGAGTATAAGACGAAGCTGCCAAGCGAGGAGAATATTAAGAGAAAAATTGAGGAGATTGTTTAAAAATGAGCCATAAGAAAAAAGATAATACATACGAAATATTTAACAGTGGGCTTTCTGATGAATATTTCCATTATAGATGCGTGGATTGCGGATTTGAAGATGATGTGATGGATGTTGCTTGTGGAGCAGATCATGAAGGCGGACCATTTGATTTGGAATGTTACGAGTGTGGAGGCATTTTTAAATATATGCCCAATAAAACTGTATTCGCACCTCTTTCCCTGCTTTTTTCAAAACCCCAAAAATAATGGATAATTTAATTAATTTTCTCTACTTTAACCTTAATCCTATCGGCGGACCCGGTGGTTCATTATCGTCAGCTTGTCCGTCGCAATTATCGTCTATTCCATTGCAGATTTCAACAGCGCCAGGGTGAATATTTGGGTTGTTGTCGTTGCAGTCCCCGCTGGTTGCAATTAGGTCTTTTGGAAGTTTATAACCAGTTAATTGGTGTTCGGGACAAAAGATTTCAGTTTTTCCGTCAGAATATCCGTCACCGTCGAGATCCTTGTAATACGTCGTTGTGGCAATCTCATCATATTGAATGGTGAAATGGTTGGTGTCAACTAATTCGTTGTTGATATAGATTTTGACAGTCCACTGCCCCTGAAATTTCAATGACCTGGAATAACAGCCGCCGTGCTCATCAACGGTCATCAAAGAATACTGAAAAATCCAGTCTCTTCGGTCAGGATTATTCATCTCTACCCAATTCTGTGTGGAATACAAACTTCCGTCTGGTAGAAAAAATTCTGCCTTGGGTGTAATTGGTGTGGTTACATTTTTCAAACCGAACCATAATACAACTGTATTATTCTCATGAAAAACCTCTTGTTCCCCAATAGGGGAAAAAGAGTCTGAACTCTGAAAATCTCCACAGAATGTTGAACGGATGAATTGATAAGGTGCCGTATGGACGCATGCGGTAGTAACGCAAACCTCGTCAGAGTAACTGGACTCGTTGTCTCCTATAAAAGCGGCAACCTCATAGCAATAATGAGTCAGCTCCCTTAGACCTGTTACTATATAATGGGTGTCCGATGTTGTCGCGATCTCATCAGCGTCTTGAAAAATCCTGTAGTTAACATTAGATGGGTTTTCGCCTCTGTTCCAGTTAAGTTCAACGCTTCCATCAAAAAGCGGGGTGGCCGTGAGGTTTTGCGGTTCATAGAGTTCAACTTTAGTAACAACTTTTTGGATTATAATATGGTAAGATGCGTTCTTCTCAAAATAAGTCGCCCGCACGTCGCACGTTTCATCAGATGGAGACGAAGAAGTCGTAAGATGACCATGTTGATCAATGCTTGCGTTGCCACAAGTCTCTCCCCATTGAGTGTTATTAGTAGCATCAGCGCTACTGCCATCGTCATAATACGCAGTGCAGGTGTATTGAGCTCCGCTGTTTCCCGCTACCAAAGATGGCCTAAACCCAACATTTGTGACACCAACCGCAACAAGGATTATGCCGGTTAGGGTAAAGTCAATTTGTCATGATTATTCAAGCATTAAGGACTAGGAAATTAAAGGCACTATTGACCTACCAGATTAAACAACCCTATTTGTCATTGTTGGGGATGCTGGTATAGCCTGGATATCGGCTTAAGATAATCAGCACGTTAGCTCTTATTGCGGTTCATGGTTTAAATGTTGGGTTTACCCCTATAAGGTAAATATAAATTTTGTTTTTCTATTTTTTCAAAACCTGTAACACCCAATCATTTGTCGAAGTCTGGAAAAAAGGGGAAAAGAAATGAAAAAGAAACAATTAGTAATCACTAGCATAGCCATAGTAATTATCATTGTATTATTAACACCCCTGGGCATGGCTGAAGCAAAAATAAATTCTGTTTCAAGCTCTCCTAGAATTTTTAATCCTGCCATTGGAGAAACCATACATATCAACGTAATTGGCGACGATTCGATGACTGGCTTGCTTATTCATATATTCAATTACAACAGCGGTGTTCTTATTCGTTCTAATTTATTATTAACTGAGGAGGCGGTCGGGGAATATTCTACAAATTGGGATGGGAAGACCGACGAGGACACTTTAGCAAATCCAGCTTTATATATAATAAAAGTATTTGATTCTATTAATAATAAATATTTTTCACTGGAAATTGGATATGTAACAGTAGGGGAAGCCATCCCTATGTAATCCAAATTAGAAAAAGGAAGGGTATAATATGCCTATTAAATCACGAGCTTATATAAAATTTACGTTGTTATTTAGCGTTATCTGTTCATTTTTATTATTATCCAATAGTTATGCTGCTTCATTAGAAGGAAATAGCGCCGCTATTTTTAAAAATCCATTACCATCAAGCGCTGTAGTAAGTGGTGTAGGAACAAATGCTTTTACATGGGGAGACCCATACACCTTTGGAACGGGCCCAAGTAGGCTTACTTTCACTGGTAAATCATTTTCGATAGATTTTGAAGAGCTTTTCTCGATAGGAACATTGCAATATTTCAACGGTACAATTTTATCTGGCACAGGAGCGGATCAAGTAGATATTGAAGTTACAATTAATATTACATTACCATCTGGTATTATAAAAAAATTCACACACCAATTAAAATTAAAGAATACACTAAACACTGACGATCCTTTAGCTTCAGCTGATTACGTTTTTATGCCAACCTCATATCCTGAAGACAGTTTTGATGTTGATGGAATTGAATACACACTAAGTATTTTAGGGTTTGGACAAATTGGTGGTGATGGATTTTTAAAAGAAGATAGCTTTCATGTGCTCGAAGGAAAGTCTGCATCAACTCAGTTAATAGGTAAGGTTACTACTAATGCATGTATCCCGGTTAATGGAAATATTGACTATAGAAGCATATGGCAAAAATTACCGACGCAGTATCAGCAATGTGGTATGAAACAATGGGGACCTGTGGATGTTTCTGAATCAGAGAATGGTGAAAAATTAACCATTGAATGTACGAATGCACAATTTTTAATTAAGTATATTGATCAAGAAGGAAATACAATAAAAGTTGGAGAATGTCCTTTCGAAGGAGGTCATAACACGAATGTGTATTTTTATACTTACACAGATAATCCTAATAAGCCTAGATGTTTTTTAAGAACAAAGCATATTTCTCGAGACTATGGTCAATTTAACGATAAAATGCCAAATCCATGGACTCAGCAACAAGATAAGAATGATACGTATTTAGATCAGGCAATATTAGAATACGACATAAATGCAAGTAAAAAAACTTGTTGGGATATAAAATATGAATACAAGGGCATAACCTTAGTTGATTTTAATGGTATCCCCAAATATAAACATTCCCCTAGAATTACTAACGATATGAAACCAGAAGGGAAAAAAGTTTCAGAGAGTACTGGTTCATATGATGCGCCTCCAAATATAGAAGGCGATCCAATGATATTCGATA
>Ga0307378_10001829_pt1 | contig 33664 bp, 32 predicted proteins | sample UN1MG_FD_202238 | JGI IMG/M metagenome (GOLD analysis project Ga0307378, IMG submission 202238) | Soil microbial communities from Risofladan, Vaasa, Finland - UN-1 | ecosystem: Environmental > Terrestrial > Soil > Coastal area > Acid sulfate soil | place: Finland: Risofladan, Vaasa | collected... | reverse complement strand
TGTCCAAAACAACTGACCTTGCACGTCTTTTCGCTTATTACTTTGTCTTACTCTTTACCGTAAACCGTCTACCGTAAACCGTTCACCGATTTCTTTCTGCCTATAGCCCATTGCCCATCGCCTCTGGCCTCGGTTGCCTTTGGCTACGGCCTGTGTTATAAACGGAACATGGACCGCGACCCAAAAACCATGCTCGTTCTCAATCCCCATGCCGGCAAGGGCAAAGGACTGAAAGCTTTCGCCGCCATGCGCGAACTCCTGGGCCGGAAGATCAAAACCATGGAGGTCAGGGTATCGGATTATGCCGGCCATGCCTTCCAGTTCGGGCGGGAAGCCGCCAAAAACGGTTATGAAAGGATTTTAAGCGTGGGCGGCGACGGAACGCTGTTCGAGATCGTCAACGGCCTGTACGCTGAGGGTCGGCCGCGCCAGGCGATCGAGGTGGGCATGATCCCGGCCGGAACCGGCAATTCCTTCCTGCGCGATTTTTCCGCCATCTCCTGGCGTCAGGCGGTGGAAAAGATCTTAAGCGGCCGGCGCCGCAAGGTCGACCTGGTGAAAATCACCTATCAACGCGATCACAAGGAAATCAGGCAGTATTACCTCAATATTCTGGGTGTCGGCCTGATCGCCGACATCCTCAAGCTGACCAACGAGAAACTGAAGGGTTTCGGTTCCCTGGGATACAGCCTGGCCGTGCTGATGCGACTGGTCAAAGGCATGAACAACCGCATGCGGCTGACCATCAACGGCGAAAAACTGGAGATCGTCGACAGCGCCCTGGTCATCTCCAATTCCAAGTTCACCGGCGGCGGCATGAAGATCGCCCCCATGGCCGACACCCAGGACGGCCTGGTTGACCTGGTCATTTTCCAGGGCGTCAACCGCCGCGACATCCTGAGCATCTTTTCCCGGGTCTTCAAGGGTACACACGTCAGCCACCCCAAGGTCAAGACCTTTCGCGCCGCCGAGGTCACCATCGAAAGTTTTCCCCAGGAACGGCTCATGGCCGACGGCGAGCTGCTGGGCCTGACGCCACTGCGCCTGAAGGTCCTGCCCGGCGAACTGGCCATCCTGGCATGAAGAAAGCCGCCGCAGCCACCCTTTCCCTGCTGATCTGGTGCGGCGGTTGGATCTGGTTTTCTCTCGGGGGTCTGTGCCTGCTGCTGATCGGCATATTCCGCGCCGGAGGTTTTTTCGAATCCTGGCTGAAGGGGCTGTGCCGCTCGCTGGTCTGGATCTGCGGCATTCGCGTCACCGTTTCCGGGAGGGAAAATTTCCAACCCGGCCGCCAGTATCTGCTGATGTTGAACCATGTCAACATTCTTGACGCTTTCGTCTTCTACTCCAGTTTCCCGGGCTGGGCCCGCGGCATAGAGGAGGAGAGCCACTTCGACTGGCCGGTCTACGGCTGGGTGATCCGGCGCATGGGCCAGATCCCGGTCAGCCGCAAGAGCGGCATCAAAGCGATGGAATCCCTGCGGCGCGCCGCCGAGTTGATCCGGGCCAAGCGGGATTTTTCCTTCATGGTCCTGCCCGAGGGCACGCGCACGCGCGACGGCAAGCTGGGCCCATTCAAGAAAGGCGGCTTCCTGCTGGCCCTGGAAACCGGGCTGGATATCCTGCCCCTGGTGCAGAAAGGCGCCTACCTCATCAACCGCCGCCAAAGCCTGCTCATCCGCCCCGGCCGGGTGAGGTTCGTCATCGAAAAGCCGATCTCGACACAGGGCTTTTCCCGTGAGAATATCGCCGAGTTGATGGACAAGGTCAGGGGAGTGTACTTGAAGCACGTAGAATAAAGGTTTGAGGTCTTGGGTAATAGGTTATAGATCAGAGGCAAGGGGCGATAGGCTATAGGCGATTGGTTAGAGGTCATGGGTTATGGGTCATGGGTTATAGGTAGAAGAAAATCGGCTGTTTCTTTCCTTACCTATCACCTATAACCTTCTTTTACTTTTGATATTTTCTTCACCGTCCACCGTACACCGTAAACCAAGTTCTTTCTTATCACCTATCACCCATCACCTATTTTGTTATCTGAGGCCTTTTCTTCTTAAATCACGAATGAAATCTTTTTTAGCAAGGTGATCAAAGTTCAAGCATCTAACTGTTGATAAGGAGTAAAAATGGATGTAGAGGCTTTGATCAAATGCCATAATGAAGAATTGGAAGAAGAGGTCAATAAGAACCCGGGTTTAAAATATAAGGTTTTTGCCCGGGCCACGGCGCAAAAAAAGGTCCGGCAGCCCGACTCGCTGAAAATCAGAAAATATGCCCTTGTTTACAGCTTGTTGTTCCTTTTCGCCCTCTTCATTCATTTCTGGATCATTGGCTCAATAAAGAATAAAAATGTACCCACGGCGCTGGAATATATTGTTGAGACAGATTCTTTTCAGGCCGATTTTTCCGGCAGTATCAATCAGGCTTATCTCGAGGTGATCAATTGGGAAAATTAATATTCAGATTTATCTTTATTTTGTCGATCCTTCTGAATCTTTCAATGGCGGTTCATTTTTTTAAATCCAATTTCAATACAAAAAGCACTGAATTTGCCTTGAATCTGACAAAACAGCAAAAGGAGAGAATGACAAAGATCCGCCTGGTCAGTCATAAAAAAAATGAACAGATCAAAATACAGATAAAACGCTGTCAGGAGAAAATGATAGCAGATCTTAAAGCTGTAGAGGTGAACAAAGAGAATGTATTTGCGCATATCAGGGACATTAATGCTCTCCAGGAAAAGATCCAGCAGAATACCATAGAAGAAATATTGCAAGTGAAGAAATTTTTAAATCATAATCAATGCGAATGTCTGATTGATGGTTTACATGCAAAATTGTCCGCTGCTACAAAAATATGTAGCAAAGAGTGCTGCAATCCTGAGAAAAAAACCGCCAGGGAGAAAACAGATGGGTAAAACAAAAATAGTCAAAATGGCGCTGGTCCTTTTTTTGCTGCTAAACGGCCATGCAGCTGCCAATGGATATTTATTCAGCCAGACGGATACGATAAGCGAGACGTCCTCCTTGGATGACCTGCTTACGGTTGCGGCTTTGAATAATCCGGGATTACAGGCGGCATTTTACCGCTGGCAAGCGGTTTTGCAGAGCACTACCCAGGCGCGCGCTTTGCCGGATCCCCTGTTCACTTTTGCTTATTTTATTCGTGAGGTTGAGACCCGGGTTGGGCCGCAGCAAAGTAAAATAGGCATCATGCAAATGTTCCCATGGTTTGAAAAATTAAAATTAAAGGGCAAAGCTGCCCTGGAAGCCGCAAAGTCATCCAGACAAAACTATGAACAAACCCGATTCAATCTTTTCTACAATGTTAAAAATTATTTTTATGAATATTATTATATTTTTAAAAATATAAAGATATTAGAGGAAAACATCAGTTTATTGGAAACCTTGAGTGCCGCCCTTCAGGCAAAATATCGCTCGGGGATTGCCTCTTATGCCGATTTAATCAAAATCCAACTGGAAAAAGATGTTCTTGGCGATAGGTTAAGGAGCGCCCGGGAGCGACTCATCCCCATGCAGTCCAAATTGAATTCTATTCTCAACCGGGATGCAAAAGCCCGGCTGCCGATTCCCGACCATATCCCTTTTTCCCGGAAAACAATAAGCGAAGCTCAATTATTGGCTTGGCTGAGAGAGAATTCTCCTGAGTTGAAATCTCTGGAATTTTTGGCCAGCAAAGCGGAAATCGACATCAAACTGGCCAGAAGAAATTATTTCCCTGATTTCTCCCTGGGAGTGGACTACATCATAACCGGAGAGGCGGCAATGGCCGGAGTGGCCGACAGCGGCAAAGACCCGATCGCGGCCATGATCCAAATCAGTCTCCCTGTCCGCTTCTCTAAGAATAAGGCCGGCGTCAGCATGGCCAGGGCCAATCTCAAGGCAGCCGAAAATCAAAAAAGGGAAAGGGAGAACAATCTTTTGGCCGAATTGGAAATGGTATTTTTCAATTATAATGATGCCGCGCAAAAAACGATTCTTTATCGCGACACCCTGCTGGTTCAGGCCAGGCAGGTAGAAAAGGTTGTTGAAACGGCCTATAAATCCGGTAAAGCAGATATATTGAATTTAATTGATTCGCAAAGAATGTTACTCGATATTGAATTGAAATATGAGCGATCGCTGGCTTCCCAGGCCCAGAAACTGGCGGAATTAGAGATGCTGGTTGGCAGAGATCTACGCTAAGGAGAATAAAAATGGAAAAAATGAAACAAATTATATCAAATTTTTGGAATTCAAATCTCAGATGGCCCATGATCGTAGCCCTGTTTGTCGCCTTTTCACTGGGCATGCTCTTCAGCGGCGGTACGGAACCGGGACGATCCGCACACCAGCATGTTGATTCGGAAGAGCCGGCGACAAATAAGGTCAGGATCTGGACCTGCTCAATGCACCCCCAGATCAAGCAGCCCAACCCCGGAAAATGCCCGATCTGCGGAATGGACCTGATACCTGTTTCCGACAGTGGGGACTCTCAGGTCGGGAAACGGGAATTGAAACTTTCGGAAAATGCCATGAAACTGGCCGGCATCCAGACCGCCACTGTTCAGCGCCGCTATGTGACAAGCGAGGTACGTCTGGCCGGCAAGGTTGCTTTTGATGAGACCCGCTTAAAGTACATTGCCGCCTGGGTGCCGGGGCGGATCGACCATTTGTACGTTGATTTTACCGGGGCTGAAGTAAAAAAAGGGGAACCACTGGTCGACTTGTACAGCCCGGAGTTAATCACTGCCCAACAGGAATTGATCGAGGCCAAAAGAACGCCCTTAAAAACCCTGGATGCGGTACGTGAAAAGCTGAGACTGTGGGGACTTACCCATAGCCAGATCAAGGAAATGGAAGAAAGTGAAAAGACAAAAGACCAACTGACCATATTTTCTCCTATAGGCGGGATTGTGGTCCAAAAGAATGCCACTGAGGGAATGTATGTTCAGACCGGATCCAGAATCTATACCATAGCAGACCTTTCTTTTGTCTGGATCGAACTTGACGCCTACGAATCAGATCTGTCATGGATCCGTTACGGTCAGGCGGTGGAGTTTGAGGCGGAGGCTTATCCGGGAGGAAGATTTGCAGGCAAAATCGCCTTTATCGATCCGGTTCTGGACCCGGCCACTCGAACCGTCAAGGTAAGAGTGAATGTAGCCAATCCCGGGAGTAAATTGAAGCCGGAAATGTTTGTCCGGGCCGTTATCCGCTCCAAATTATCTTCTGGCGGCAAGGTCCTGGACGAGGAATTAATGGACAAATGGATATCCCCGATGCATCCGGAAATTGTGAAGGACCGGCCTGGAAAATGCGACATATGCGGCATGCCCCTGGTGAGAGCGGAAAAACTGGGTTATCTGGCCTCTAAAAATAAAAATAGGGAGATGCCACTGGTCATTCCTGCCTCAGCACCCCTGCTGACCGGAACAAGAGCGGTTGTCTACCTGGCCGTATCCGGAAAAAAAGGGATCTTTACCGCACGCCAGGTGACCCTTGGGCCGCGGGCAGGAGATGACTACATTGTCAGCGCAGGGCTCAGCGAGGGGGAAGAGGTGGTTGTCAATGGCGCCTTTAAGATCGACAGCGACCTTCAGATCCAGGGCAAACCCAGCATGATGAATCCCGAAGGAGGTGCTCCCGATAGCGGCCACCTGCAACATGAACAGCCCGGCCAGACAAAAAAAGAAACGCCGGAAAACAATAGTAGAAAATCAGAACCATCAAAAAAGCAGGCTATAGCTCAAGAATTTAATAGAGCGATTGACCGTGTGGCCCAAGCCTATTTCTCAATCCAGGATGCTTTTAGCAGAGACAATCTCGAAAATGCACAAAAAGCAGCGGCTGACCTGCTGCGTGAACTGGCAACGGCGGACATGAAATTACTGAAGGGAGAAACCCATTTGCAGTGGATGAAACTGGAAGCCAGAATAACAAAAAGCACTCAGGATTTAAAATCGGCCAAAGACATCGAGGCGGCCCGAAGCAGTTTTGAAAATTTGACTGAACCTATCACAACAGCCATTGCTGAGTTTGGCGGCGGCAAAAAAGCAGTGTACCGTTTTCACTGCCCCATGGCCTTTGACAACAAGGGAGCCTACTGGCTGCAAGATCACCAGCAAACCAGGAATCCCTATTTTGGGGCCAGCATGCTGAGTTGCCAGGATTCCGTGGAAACACTGGTTGCCGGTGAGAAAGAGAAATAAGCGCAGCCGCTCAGGAGATGCAAATGGACGATAACAATATGCTCCCGCAGCCAAAATCACTTCTGGATCGGATCATTTTATTCTGTTTAAAAAACAAACTTGTCGTTACCCTGATGGTACTGGCAATTCTGCTGTGGGGAATCATGGTCGCTCCATTTGACTGGAACCTGGGGGGCATTCCCAGGGACCAGGTCCCGGTAGACGCCATTCCCGACATTGGTGAAAATCAGCAAATCGTATTTAGCAAATGGATGGGAAGATCTCCCCAGGATGTTGAGGACCAGATCAGTTATCCGTTGACAGTTTCTCTCCTGGGTGTCCCCGGGGTCAAAACGGTCCGCAGTTATTCCATGTTCGGTTTTTCAAGTATTTACGTTATTTTTAAGGACAACATTGATTTTTACTGGTCGAGATCACGGATCCTGGAAAAACTGAATTCCCTGTCCGCCGCTACCCTGCCCGAAGGAGTACAACCAACCCTTGGTCCTGATGCCACCGCCCTGGGCCAGGTCTACTGGTATACCCTGGAAGGGAGGGATGAAAAGGGGAATGCCAGCGGAGGCTGGGACTTGCAGGAGTTGCGCACCATTCAGGACTGGTATGTCCGCTACTCCTTATTAGCCGCGGATGGCATCAGTGAAGTGGCCTCGGTTGGCGGATTTGTACGGGAATACCAGATCGATGTCGATCCTGATGCCCTGCGCGCCAACAATGTTTCCCTGGACCAGGTATTTATGGCGGTCAAAATGTCGAACCTGGATGTCGGGGCACGGACAATTGAAATAAACAAAACAGAATATATGATCCGCGGACTGGGTTTCATTAAAAATCTGGCGGATATTGAAAATTCAGTAGTAAAGGTCAATGCCAATATCCCCATATATATTAAAAATATTGCCAAAGTCACTCTGGGACCTGCCTTGCGCCGGGGGGCCCTGGACAAGGAAGGGACGGAGGCGGTAGGGGGAGTCGTGGTGGTCCGTTACGGAGACAATCCACTGGCGGCCATTAAAAATCTGAAGAAAAAAATTGCCGAGATTTCCCCCGGACTGCCTAAAAAAACATTGGCCGACGGTACGGTAAGTCAGGTTAAAATAGTCCCCTTTTATGACCGGACCGGTCTGATCAATGAGACCCTGGAGACACTGAATAGCGCCTTGGTGGAAGAGATCCTGGTTACCATTATTGTGGTGCTGATCATGTTGCTCAACCTGCGGAGTTCCATCCTGATATCCGGGTTGCTGCCCCTGGCCGTTCTGATGGCTTTTATTGCCATGAGAGTTTTTGGCGTGGATGCCAACATCGTCGCCCTGTCCGGGATTGCCATCGCCATTGGCACCATGGTGGACATGGGCATAGTCATAGTTGAAAATATAGTCAGGCACCTGGACCAGGCCGACCCCGGCGAGAACCGCTTAACTCTCATCTACCGTGCCACAAGTGAAGTCGGCAGTGCGGTCATCACTGCCGTTTCCACGACGGTAGTCAGCTTCCTGCCCGTTTTTACCATGGTGGCAGCGGAAGGAAAACTATTTAAACCCTTGGCTTTCACCAAAACATTTGCCCTTGTGGCCTCCATTGTCATCGCCATAACCATCATCCCACCTTATGCCCAGCTCCTGTTTTCAACGAAAATAAAAAAGGGCTCGACCAGGGGTATTTTAAGCGCGCTATTAATGATCGCCGGAATTTTTTCCTTATTCATGATCGCCTGGTGGTTCGGCCTGATTCTGATTGCCGTGGGAGCGTTTCAGTTATGGCAGGGCCGGCTGCTTGAGAAAACCAGGAAAAAGATCACCCTTGTCGTCAACTATGCCGCAGCATTTATTATAGCGGTCATTCTGACCAAACACTGGCTGCCGCTGGGTCCGGAAAAAGGAGTTTTCCTGAATCTAATCTTTGTTGCTGCATTGATCGGAGGCATCCTGGCTTTTTTCAGCTTTTTCCAGAGAATATACGCGCGCTTGCTTTCCTGGTTTTTGCGGCACAAGGCTATTTTCTTTTCCGCGATCATGGCCATTCTGTTTTTTGGCGCGATGTCCTGGTTGGGTTTTGATGCATTTTTCAGCTGGCTGCCCGGGTTTGTTAAAAAGTCTTCTCCCATATCATATGTCAGTCATAAATTTCCCGGACTGGGCAAGGAGTTCATGCCTCCCCTCGATGAAGGGGCCTTCCTGTATATGCCCACTACCATGCCCCATGCTTCAATCGGTGAGGTCCTGGACGTCCTCAAAAAACAGGATATGGCCTTTGCCAATATCCCGGAAATAGATTCTGCCGTGGGAAAGCTTGGCCGGGCCGACACTCCGCTTGACCCTGCGCCCATCTCCATGATTGAAACGGTAATTAATTATAAACCCCAGTATCTGGCCGATAACAAAGGAAGACGGATAAGGTTCAAGTTCGGCACGGATGAAACAGATTTTTTCCGTGATGAGGCCGGCAACAAACTGCCTGGCCCGGACGGCAAGCCTTATGTTGTCAGGGGGAAATTTTTCCGGGATAAGCAAGGAACCCTGATTCCTGACAATTCAGGAACCCCTTTCCGTTTATGGCGGCCGGAACTGGACCCTGCTCTCAACGCGGACAGGAAGCGCTGGACCGGCATTTACTCCGCCAATGATATATGGGCTAAAATTGTTGAAGCAGGCAAAATTCCCGGAACCACCTCGGCACCCAGACTGCAGCCGATCGCGGCCAGGATCGTCATGCTGCAGAGCGGCATGCGGGCGCCCATGGGCATAAAAATAAAAGGGCCGGATCTGGCAACGATTGAAAAAGTGGGGTTGGAGATAGAGAAGTTATTAAAAGATGTCCCTGCCATTGAACCCTCCGCTGTGATCGCTGACCGGATCATCGGCAAACCATACCTTGAGATTGAGATCAACAGGGAGGCAATTGCCCGTTACGGTATCATGTTGCGCAAAGTTCAGGAGGTAATTGAGGTTGCCATCGGCGGCATGAATATAACCACAACCGTTGAAAGGCGCGAACGATATCCGGTCAGAGTCCGCTATCCGCGGGAATTGCGCGGCAACCTTGAAACCCTGGCAAAGATCTATGTCTCTTCTCCAGGAGGCCAGCAGATCCCCCTGACCCAGCTGGCCAAAATCAATTATGTCCGGGGGCCCCAGGTTATCAAGAGCGAGGATACATTCTTGGTGGGCTATGTGTTGTTCGATATGAAACCGGGTCGGGCGGAAGTGGAAGTGGTCGAAGCCGCAGCAAAATATCTGCGACAAAAAATAGAGAGTGGGGAGCTGGTTATACCCGCCGGGGTCAGCTATTCCTTTGCCGGCAGCTATGAGAACCAGGTGCGGTCTGAAAAAAAACTGATGATCGTGCTGCCCCTGGCCCTTTTTATTATTTTCCTGATCCTCTACTTTCAGTTTGGCCGTGTCTCAACTACATTTCTGGTTTTTTTCGGTATTGCTGTTGCCTGGTCAGGCGGATTTATAATGATCTGGCTCTATGGCCAGCCCTGGTTTTTGGATTTTTCAATTTTTGGAGTTCATTTGCAGAACCTGTTCCAGATCCATCCCATTCATCTCAGCGTAGCTGTCTGGGTAGGTTTCTTGGCATTATTCGGCATTGCTTCAGATGACGGTGTAATTATTGCCACCTATCTGGATCAGGTCTTTGCCAGAGAAACTCCAAAAACCGTGGCGGAGGTGCGGGAAGCCACTGTTAGGGCCGGTCTGCGCAGGGTCAGACCTGCGGTTATGACCATAGGCACTACGATTTTGGCTCTCCTGCCAGTCCTTACCTCGACCGGACGTGGTGCTGATATAATGGTGCCCATGGCAATTCCCACCTTTGGCGGCATGTTCTTTGCCCTGATCACTGTTTTTACGGTCCCGGTCAGTTACTGCTGGTTGAAAGAGCGTCAGGTTAAAAAAGCGGCGCAATAATTTATAAGCCCTCCAGCTTCAGCGGGTTCGGCAAGCGGGGAGATGATCGTTTCTTGATGGTGGGAGCGGCCGACCTTGCTAACTGGCGCGGATTTTTTTTACCGCCTTGTGCACCAGGGATTCGACGGCGGGCACAGACGTGCCCATGATGGCGGCGATCTCCTTTTGCGGAAGCTGCTCGTAATAAAAAAAGTAGAAGGCCTTTTTTTCACGCGCCGACATGCGGGCAATCCCCGCCTGCAAGCGTTTGCGCTTTTCCATTTCTTCTTGGCGGCGCTCCATGCCCAGTGCCGGGTCGGCCGCGGCGGACGTCCTCTGCTCGCCAGCTTTTTCCAGGGCCAGCCAGCGGACGATCTTGCGCCGCCGCAGATGGTTCAGCGCCGTGTTGACCGCGATGCGGTAGATCCAGGTGTAGTGGTCCGATTGGCCCTGGAACTGGGAGCGCTTGTTCAATATTTTTTCAAACACCTGCTGCGTCGCTTCTTCCGCGTCCTGGGGGTCGTCCAGGTAGAAAAGACACAGTTTATAGACGCGACGCCAGTGTCTTTCGATAAGGTCGTTTGTGTACAATGCGGCTGGGGACGATGGTGCGTTCATTTCTCTTTGCTTTGAATTATACAACAAAAGCAGGAATGAAAGCGACCGGCCGGGAATGGCAATCATGAATTGTCGGTCAGCGTGTTGGCTGCCGCGGCGTAGTGGAATTGCAATCAAAATACCCTTGGCTATTTATGACGCCTTACCGTTCTCTACAAAGGGCGATTGCTGTTCAACAGGTCGGGATAGAGCTCGAGCAGGGATTTTTTGAAAAACGCCTTGATCTCGGTGCGCGAGCCGAAGTGGTCGAGCTGGTTGACGATCTTGCGCAGGCGCGCGTAGTGTATGCGGGTAAATATCCTCTTGATCTCGGCGATGGCCAGGGCGTTCATGGAAAAGTTGGTGAAGCCCATGCCCAGCAGCATCAGGGCCGGGACAGGCTGGCCGGCCATTTCGCCGCAGATGGTCACTTCCTTGCCGATGCGGTCCACCTCGCTGCGGATCTCTTTCAGGATGTGGACAAAGGCAGGGTGGTAGGGGCTGAAGAGGTAGGAAACGTCGCTGTTGTTGCGGTCCACGGCCAGCAGGTACTGGATCAGGTCGTTGCTGCCCACCGAGAAAAAATCGACGATGTCGCCCAGGTGGCGTATCAGGCGCACCGCGGCGGGGATCTCCAGCATGATGCCCATCTGGACGTCCTTCCTGGGGTAGGTGCCGGCGCCCTGCAGTTCCTTTTTGACTTCGGCCATAATCTCGCGGATGGCGCGGATCTCCTCGATCTCGGTGATCATGGGGAAGAGGATGCGGATGTTGCCGCTGGCGTTGGCGCGCATGATGGCCTTGATCTGGATCTTGAAAGGTTCGCGGTCCTTGAGGAACAGCCGGACTGCCATCATCCCCAGCGAGGGATTTTCCTCGTGGCGCGGCGCCGAGGCGTCAGATTTGTCGCGGCCCAGGTCGTAGGTGCGGATGACCACCGGGTGGGGAAAGATGTTCTGGGCTATTTTTTTATAGATCAGGTACTGTTCTTCCTCGGAAATGCTCATCTTGGAGTCCAGGTAGAGGAATTCAGTACGGAACAGGCCAATGCCCTTGGCTCCGTAGGACTGGACGATTTCGCTTTCAAAGGGCAGTTCGATGTTGGCGTGAAGATGGAATTGGTGTTGATCGAGGGTCAATTCCGGCAGTTGGCTGAGTTTTTTCAGCTGTTCCTTGTACTGGCGGAATTTTTCGGTTTTTACCGCAATTTCTGCGGCCACCTCGGGTGTGGGCTGAACAATGACCTCGCCGCTGACGCTGTCAAGGGCCAGGGTGTCGCCGTTGAAGATCGAATCGGTGGCGTTGACCGTGTCCAGGATGGCCGGGATGCCCAGGGTGCGGGCCAGGATGACCGTGTGTGATGTTTCGCCGCCCTTGTTCAGCACCAGCCCCAGCAGCCGTTTGTTGCTCATCATCGTAGCTGCCTCGGAAGGGCTGATGTCATCGGCGACCAGGATGACCTGGCCCGGTTGCGAAGCCGAGGTGGCGGGGCTGCTTTTTTTTAAGTTGGCGATCAGGCGGTTCAGCACGTCGGAAATATCGTTGCTTTTGGTCTTGAAAGACAGGTCGGGGATGGAATGGAATAATTCCAGGTATTTTTTTTCGACCTCTTTTATGGCCCATTCGGCCTTGACCAGTTTGTTCTGAATGGTCCCCCTGATTTCGTCCAGAAGATGGCTGTCCTTGAGCAGCAGGTATTGGGTTTCGATGATAAAAGCCGCGTCTTTGCCCATGATCTTTTGCAGGCCCAGGTTGATCTTTTTCAACTGGGCCCGGGATTTTTTTACCGCGTTTTCCAGGCGCCAGATCTCTTTTTCCACCGACTTTTCGCCGATGTTTTCAGAGCGGATTACTTCCTTTTCAAAATTGTAGAGCAAGGCCCGGCCCATGGCGATCCCGGGCGAGACGGCTTTGCCCTTGATACGGATCATTCAGCTTTCTTCGTTGAACTTGCGATTGAACAGGTCGCTGATGGCGGCGATGGTTTCCTGCTCATCCTCACCACTGGCCTGCAGGATGATCTCGTTGCCCACCGATGCTGCCAGGGTCAGGATGCCCAGCAGGCTTTTGGCATTGACTTTATCTTCATTGTAGATCAGGAAAATGTCGGAAGCAAACATGTTGGCCAGGTGGGAGAGTTTGGCGGCGGCCCTGGCGTGCAGTCCCAGCTTGTTGTGGATGACCTGTGTCTTTTCAATCATTTTTTTTCTCCTAAATATTCACTGATGATGTTGATGCCTTCCTTGGCTTCCTGTTCGACTTGTTTGATGATTTGGCGGAAATTGCCGTTCCGTTCTTCGCAACAGAAAAATTTTAGCAGGCCGGGCAGGTTGATCCCTGAAAGCACTTCGACATTGTTGTTGATGAAGCGGGTGGAAATGTTCGACGGTGAACCGCCGAACATGTCGGTGAAGATCACGATCTTGTGCCCCTGGTTGCGGGCAATGAACTTTTCCAGCTGGGCGATCATGGTGCTGCCGTCGCCCTGCCAGTCAAAGGCGATGGCCTCGATGTCGAGCTTCTGTTCCAGTATTTTTTCGGTCACCTGGATCAGCTCGTGGCCCAGGTTGCCATGGGTGATGATTAAGCTCTTGATCATTTGCTTACCTCGGTTTTCGGCGCGGATGATTTTTCCTCCGGGCGGGCGCTCTCTTGATTTAATTCTAGGTAGGTTTTTTTACCGCTCTTTTTGGCCAGGAAATTGCGCACCGCCACTTCGATGATGGTCGAGAGGTTGCGTCCCGGGCCCACGGGCAAGAGGATCAGCGGGAGCTCCAGTCCCAAAATTTTGAAATACTGCGTGTCCTCGCCCAGGCGGTCATACTTTTTCTTGGCATCCCATTTTTCCAGGTTGATCACCAGGTTCAGCTTTTTTTCTTCCAGGACGGCCGAGGTGCCGAAAATGTCATTGATGTTGATGATGCCGAGGCCCCGCACTTCCATCAGGTTCTTGATGATCTCGTTGGCGCGGCCGATCAGGTCATCGTTGGAATCCAGGTAAAATTCAGCCACGTCGTCGGCAATCAGCTGGTAGCCCTTATTGACCAATTCCAGCGCCGTTTCGCTTTTGCCGATGCCCGAAGCCCCGGTGATCAGTACGCCCTGGCCCATGATGTCCATCAGCACACCGTTCATCTTGATCTTTTTCGAAAAATATTGGTAGAGGAAAGCGCTGAGGCGCGAGATCAGCGGCGCCGTGTGCAGCTCGGAGATCAGGATCGGCGTGCTGTAGCGGGCGGCCAACGCGATCCAATCGCTTTCGGCCGTGATGTTTTCTGAGATGATGATGCCGGGAAGTTTCAGGGAAAAGTAGTTTTTCAGGCAGCGGTTCCTGTCCTCGTCTTTCTGGTTGTGCAGGTAGCCGACTTCGGTTTTGCCGAAGACCTGGATGCGTCCGGCCTGGATATGTTTCAAATATCCGGTCAGGCCCAGGCCGGGGCGCTGCGGGCGCGGATGGCTGACCAGGTTTTGGATCCATTTTTCGTTGAAAATGCGGACGATCTTCAGCTGGCTCAATTCCTGTATCTGGCCTAATTGGATTCCCTTGATATCTTTGGGCATGAGGTTCAGACCTTTTTACAGATTGGGTTCGATCAATGAAATGTTCCCCTGCGCATTGCGGAAGACGGCGGCCATGCGGCTGGTTTCCGAATTGATGAACATGTAGCCGTTTTCCCGGCTTTCGTTGAGGAAAAACACGGCTTCCTCGACCGTGATCGGCTTGCGCGAGTAATTATCGGAGATGAGGATGGTGTCAGCCTGGGCGGTTTCCGCCGGCTCGATCTTTTCTCCTGTCATCAGGCCCAGCGTACGCTTGAAGAATCCCCTGGTCCTCGACCTCTTTTTCTCTTCCTTGATCTTTTCCTTGCTCTTTTTGGCCTGGTTTTTCAGGGTACCCAGGGTGTTGCGCACCGCCTGCTTCAATATTTTATTGCGGTCCTCGGCGTAAAATGAATTCAACCTTGTTTTTAGGGAGATTTCCACTTTAAAGGAGAGTTTCTCTTCGTTGACGATCACCTCGGCGTCGATGATCTCGCCGGCGATCTTTTCAATGTCGAGCAGGTGCTTTTCAATGAAAGCTTTCAAAGCGCCCGGTATCTTGACATTTTTGGTGGCGAAGTTAATGCTCATTTTTTGACTCCTTTTATTTTATTTTCTTTTTTTCTGACAAAGGAACTGGGAATATTCATCTCCTCCCGGTAATTGCGCACGGTGCGCCTGGCGATACGGATGCCCAGGCCGGCAAGTCTGGCGGCGATCTCATCGTCGGCCAGCGGCTTTTCCGGCACTTCGCCAGTGACCAGCTCCCGGATCTTATCCTTGATGGTCCCGACCGCGTGGGAAAAGCCGAAATCACCTTTCAGGCCGTAGCTGAAGAAATCCTTCAAGGGGATCATCCCTTTTTCCGAGGTCATGAACTTGTTGCTGACGGCGCGGGAAATGGTCGATTCGTTGAGGTTGACCTCACGGGCTACGTCTTTCATGGTCAACGGTTTTTTCCACTTTTCCCCGAAATCCAGGTAGTCTTTCTGAGCCTTGACCAGATACTCGGCTATGCGCAGGATGGTCTTTTTGCGCAGCTCGATACTCTCGATGAAAAATTGGGCGTCGCGGTAGCGGCTTTTTAGGTAGGAAACGGTTTTTTTATCCTTGGTCTTTCCCAGCATCTCCTGGTAGTATTGCGAAAGTGTCAAGCGCGGGATCCCTTCTTCCAGGTACAAGACCCGGTATTCGCCGTTTTCCTTGATCAGCATCAGGTCCACTTCGGCGTATTCGATCTCTTCGCTGTTGAAGGTCTCGGCCGGGCGGGGGGTCAGGCGTTTCAGCCGGGAGACCAGCGGCAGCAGCTCATCCATGCTGATGCCCAGGCGGCGGCCGATGATCTCGTAATTGGAGCGCGACAGGTCCTCGAGGTTGTCCTGGATCAGCAGACGCAGTTTTTCGTCTTCCGGGCCTGCGCCGACCTGGGCCAACAGGCATTCCGGCAGGGACTTGCTGGCGCATCCGGGCGGGTCAAACTGGGTGATGAGCCGGCGCACACGTTCGATCACCTCGGGCGTGGTCTGGATCTGCGAGGCGATGGATCCGATCTCAATTTTCAGGTAGCCGTCACCATCCAGGTTATAGATGATCTGCCGGGCGATCTCGATCTCGTTCTGGCTGCTGAAAGTGGCCATGGCCTGCTCCAGCAAATAATCGGCCAAAGTGACGTTGGACGGGGTGAGCACTTCCAGGGCTTTGTTCTTATCGATGGCATCGGGATTTTTTCTCAGGAACCCATGGTCTTCGTAAGGGGTCATGAAGGAAGCGTCAGCGCGTTCGATTCTTTTCTGATACTCGTTGGCCTCGTTTTCGCGGACGATCTTTTCCGGCGTTTCGATCTCAAGCATGGGATTGGCTTCCACTTCGTTCTGCAGGGTTTCCAGCAATTCCAGGTGGTTGTTGGCGAGCAGCTGGATGAAATAATGCATGACCGGGGTGATGGTCAGCTGCTGGGTGCCCTTAAGCTGCATCTTGATGGTCATCTAATTCCACCTGAATTCTTTGCCCAGATACTCTTTTTTAACCCTTTCATCACCGATCAGTTCCTCCGAACGGCCTTCAAAAATGACCTGGCCGGAGTGAATGATATAGGATCGGTCGGTTATTTTCAAGATTTCGCGCACGTTGTGGTCGGTGATGATGATGCCCATGTTCTTTTTCTTGAAGGAGCGGATCAGTTCCTGCAATTCCACGATCTGGATCGGATCAATGCCGGCGAAAGGTTCATCGAGCAGCAGGAAGTCGGGGGCCAGGATCAGGGATCGGGCGATCTCCAGCCGCCGCCTTTCGCCGCCGGAAAGCATGTAGGCTTTGCGCTCGCGAATGGCGTCCAGCCCCAGGTCGGAAAGGATCTTTTCCAGGAGCGAGTCCTGCACACCGCCGTTCATCTGGGCGATGGCGCGGATGTTGTCCTCGACGCTCAATCCCCGAAAAACAGACGGTTCCTGGGGCAGGAAGCTGATTCCCAGGCGTGAACGGCTGTATACCGGAAAACGGGTGATGTCGCGACCGTTGAGCAGAATTTCACCGCTGTCCGGGCGATGGATGCCCAGGATCATCAGGAAGGTGGTGGTCTTGCCGGCGCCGTTCGGCCCCAGCAGGCCGACGATCTCTCCGGCCCCGACACCCAGGCTTACGCCGTCGACCACTGCCCTTTGGCGGAAGATTTTTCTGATATGGTTTACTTCCAGTTTTTTCATGGTGCTTTGCGGTTGAATACCCTGATTTATTGTAACATGTCAACGGCAGGGTGTCAAAGGAAACGGCAAGGGGCGATAGGGATGAGGTAGGGGCTAGAGGCTATAGGCTATGGGATATGGGCAAGAAAACAGAAGTCAGAGGACAGAGAACAGAGTAAGAAAAAGAATAAAATTAATATGCTTTTATCTGTTTTCTGTCATCTGTCGTCTGACGTCATTTCTTTCCAATCACGAATCACAAAGTTAGGTAGACAGTAGTTGGTAGTCAGTAGACAGTAGAAAGAGGTTAGGGGCGATGGGGAAGAAAACAGAAGTCAGAGGACAGAGAACAGAGTAAGAAAAAGAATAAAATTAATATGCTTTTATCTGTTTTCTGTCATCTGTCGTCTGACTTCTGTCTTCTGACGTCTTTTCCTTCCAATCACTATTCACTAATCACCAATCACTGAGTTCGTCCCAAGTTTATTTTTCGGGCTTGGTGCCGATGATCAGCTTTTTGACTCCGGCACGTTTGGCCAGGTCCATGACCCGGACGACAAAACCATGGGAAATTTCCTGGTCAGCCCGAAGCACCAGGGCGCTGTCTTTCATTTTCGGCAGGGCCTTGCGGATTTCCGCTTCGAGATCGGCCATTACCAGAGGCTGGCGGTTGAGAAACAAATTCCCCTTTTTGTCGACGGTGAGAGCATATTCGTGCGGTTCGGTATTGGCGGAGGTTTTTGCGGCAGGCAGCTCAAGCTTGATGCCCGGCTGCTCCAAAAAGGTCGATGAAATCATGAAAAACAAAAGCAGCATAAATATGACGTCGATCAGCGACGTGATATTGATGATCACCTTGCGGCGCGGCCTGGTTCGCAGTTGCATGGCGTCACTCAACCGTTGCGTTCTGGAACGCGAAGATCTTTTTGAGCAGGCGGTTGGAGTATTTTTCGATCTCCAGCACCAGCGCTTCGGCCCGGCTGGCGAAGTAATTGTAGGCCACCAGCGCCGGGATGCCGATGAAAAGCCCGGTGATGGTGGTGATCAGGGCCTCGGATATGCCGCCGGCCAGCGCCGTCGCCTGGCCGACACCCATGATCGATATGACCTTGAAGACCTTCAGGATACCGAGCACCGTGCCCAGCAGTCCCAACAGTGGGGCCACGCCGGCAATGGTTTCCAGCACCCCCAGCCCCTTTTCCAACTGGTGGACCTCCTGGCGGCCCTGGTCAAGAAGGGTTTCCTTGATCTCTTCGCGGGGTAGGTCATGGTTCTCCAGACTGATGCGGATGATGTTGGCGAAAGGGCCGTTGTACTTTTCGCAGATGGAAACGGCCAGGTCGAAATCATTCGCTCCCTTTACGTTTTCCAGCACGCTGACCACCTCCGGAACCATGACCTTGCGGCGGCGCAGCGAAATAAACTTTTCAATGACGATGGCCAGTCCGGTGATCGAGCATAGGAACAAGGGAACCATGATGATGCCGCCCTTGGCCAGAAAATCCCAGATATGTTTCATGTCGTGCCTCGCTTATTTTTTTACAAAATATGAGAATTTGGCGGTGACTTCAAGGTAGGATTTGGGAAAGTCCGCCGGCAGGTTGGGGAATGGCGCCGATGCCGTGACGGCGAAACGGCTGGTTTCCATCAAGGTGCGGTGTCCGCTGTAGCCGATTAATTCCAGGTCGCTCAGCCGGCCGTCAGGATAGATCTTGAAGCGCAGCAGCGTGTCGCCGTCGATCATCCCCAGCTTGGAAAAAGCCAGGGGCGGGAAGATGTTGCGGCCGATGCGCTCTTTCAGCGCCAGCATGTAGGGGGCGAAATCCCAGTTGTAGGTGTTGAACGACAGTCCGCCTTCGGCCGCGGCCCGTTCGTCCAATTGCTGGTGCAGGACTCCCGGCAATTCCAATCGCAGCGGGTTTTTGGCCTTTGCCGCCTCGCTGTCCCGGGGCCGCGTCATTTCGGCATTTTCGTCAGCCGCCAGGTCGTTTTTCGCGGCTTCCCGGTTTTTTTCAGCTTGGGTCGGATTGTCTTCGGGCTTGACGGGGGGGGCGATTTCCTTTTCGGGGCTGGGCGGCTGCGGCGGCAGGTCGTGGGAGAGGAAATCGCCCCGGGAATAGGGATCGTCGCTCAGGGGCAGCCCCGGGGCGGGCTCCTGGTTACGGGCCAGGGCGTTCTTGTCGGAGAGAAAATCGGCTTTTTGCGGCTTGGGAGTGGTTGGGGCGTCGGCCGGTGTGGCGATCACTTCCCGGGGTTGCTGCGGCTGCTGCAGGTCGAATACCAGGGGAGGGTTTAGCGGCTTGGCCGGAGCGGCAAAAGGGCGGGAAATATCAAGTTTGAAGGCGCTTTCCCAAAAAGAGAGGAACAGGATGTGCAGCAGGATGGAAAGCAGGATGATCTGCTTTTTCACTTTTGCATCCATGGCGCGGTTTTGTCTGTCGCGGCTGTTTTTGGGTGCGAGCATAAATTTAAACATTTTGCGGGCGTATTTCTTGCATTGCCTTTGACACTAAGACGTATTTAATGCGGAGAAAGTTTCCATCTTCCCTTATTCTTCCCTTGCTTTTCTCAATCTTCTTTTGCAAGATTTGGCTTTGGCGCGGTTTTATAATATAATGTAATAGACTTGGAAAAAGAGGTATCACGCGCATGAATATGAAAAAGACATCTGTGATTGCTGTACTGAAAACCACGGCTGTGGTTTTTATCCTGATCCTGCCGCTGGCCAGCTGCAGTTTTTTCGGCCTGCCGGAATATGAACTGTCGATCACCGTTGCCGAGGGTGTGAATGGTACCCCGGTCAGCAGCGTGCAGGTTTTGCCTGAATTAACCGAGGTCGAGTACGCCTATACGCCGGTTGACTCCCTGCACACGGTCGAAGTCATATCCGACGGCAGCCAGGCCGCGGCGACGGGTACCGTCACCATGTATAAGCGCATTACGCTGGTCGCCCGGCTGATCGATATTCGCGCCGTCTGGAACGTATCTATTTACAACTCGGACAGCTCCGCCGGCGAACCTTTCACGATCACTTTTTCCGGAGCCGACATCCTGGGCGGCACCTTCAGTGACAGCCGCGGCTATAGCGGAACCTGGGATGCCGCCAGCAACAAGATCAATTTCAACTACGGCAATTGGGAAAATTACAAGTTTAGCGGAACGCTTTTCAACATGTCCGGCACCTGGAGCAATGATGCCGCAGCCGGCACTTGGGGTGCCGGCAGGGCGGAATGAACAAACTCGCTTCACGGCTTACGGCATCCGGTTGACGGCGAATTTTATAATTCCTTATTCGTGATTCGTAATTCATGACTGGCAAGAAAAGACATCAGAAGACAGAAGTCAGACGACAGATGACAGAAAACAGATAAAAGCATATTAATTTTATTCTTTTTCTTACTCTGTTCTCTGTCCTCTGACTTCTGTTTTCTTCCCCATCGCCCTCACCTCAGACCCATCACCTATAACCCGGTCAGAAAATGAATTTTCTCTGATATTTTTCCAGAAAACTATTGACAGAGTATATTAGATTATTATAATATTCGAATGTTCTGTGAAATCGATCCGGTCGGGCCGGCTGCGGCCGCCGGATTTTTTCGAAAAGGAGTTGCGACATGAATCAAGATGAACTAAAGACTCTCAAGGCCGACAAAGTCGTGGACGCGCGGGGCATGGCCTGCCCGGGGCCGCTGCTGGAAGCCAAGAAGGCGATCACTACCGTGGCCGTGGGCGGCCTCATGGAAGTGCTGTCTTCGGACGAAGGCACGAACAACGATATCCCGCTGTGGGCGAAAAAAATGCAGTATGAATTCCTGGGCCTGGTCGAGGACGCCGGTTTCTGGCGCCTGTTTGTCAAAAGATCCAGGTAGTTGACCTTAACCAAAAAGGTTGACGTCCCGTCCGCAGAGCCGCTCATGAAAAATTCGGCTGCAGCCAAAAAAAGATGCGCCCGGGTGGCCGCGATCCTGAAAACCCTGGCCCATCCGCAGCGCCTTTTTATCCTGTGTACCCTGATCCGCGGCGAAGCCACGGTCAGCGAACTGTGGCGCGAATGCGGCGCCTCGCAGTCGGTTATCTCCCAGCACCTGACGCGCATGCGCCGCGAAGGCCTCGTGCAGGCGCGGCGCAACGGCAATTTTGTCCATTACCGGGTCGCCGACCCCAAGCTGTCCGAATTGATCATGAACATGGAGAGGATTTTCAATGAGTGAGTACAGCCCCAGGATCCTTGTTTTTTCAACCGACAACGTTTCCGACCCGGGCATCGACCTGGCCGGGCGCAACAAGATGCATTATCCGGCCCGGGTTTTCGTGGTGACCGTTCCCTGTTCGAGCGGCATCAAGCCGCGCTGGATCTTCCACGCCTTGGCGAACGGATTCGATGGTGTGTTCATCGCCGCCGACGGCAGCGACTGCTCCTATATCCCCGACTGCACGGCGCGCACCGCCGCCACCGTTGCCGCCGCCCAGGGGCTGTTGAAAGAGAAGTCCCTGGAACCGGCCCGCGTCAAGATGGCAGCGGTGTGTTCGGTCTGCGCCGAGTCGTTCCAGAAACATATGAACAATTTCAGCGAGGCACTCAGGAAAATGGGGCCTGCCGCCAAGGGGGGCTGACATGGATTACGACGTCATGGTCATCGGCGCCGGCATCGCCGGCATGGAAGCCGCCGTCAGCCTGGGCGATATGGACTACCGCGTGCTGCTGGTCGAGAAGGAACCCAGCATCGGCGGCAAGATGATCCTGCTCAGCAAGGTTTTTCCCACCCTGGATTGCGCCAGCTGCATCTCGACGCCCAAGATGGCCCTGGCCTCCAGTCACGTCAACATCGACCTGCGCGTCTTCAGCGAGGTCAAGTCCATCGCCGCCGCCGCCCCGGGCTTCACGGTCAAGGTTGTCAGGAAACCGGCTTTTGTCGACTTCGCCAAGTGCACCGGCTGCCAGGACTGCGAAAAAGCCTGCACGGTCACCGTCCCCGACCAGTTCAATGAGGCGCTGGTCTCGCGCCGGGCGGCTTATATCGCCTTTCCCCAAGCCGTGCCCAAGAAGGCCGTCATCGACCGGGCCGGGACTTCGCCCTGCACCTTCGCCTGCCCGGCCGGGATCAAGGCCAATGGCTACATCTCGCTGATCCGCCAGGGCGAATTCGAAAAGGCCTTCAACCTTGTCCTGGAAGATGCGCCGCTGGTGGGCAGCCTGGGCCGCGCCTGCTATGCTCCCTGCCAGGCCGAATGCACCCGGGAAGCCATCGGCAACGCCCCGCACATCAAGCTGCTCAAACGCTTTGTCGCCGATTGGTATTACGGCAAATATCCCGAACCGCAATACGGACCCCCGGAAACCAGGATGGATAAAAAAGTGGCCATTGTCGGTTCCGGCCCGGCCGGCCTCAGCGCCGCCTTTTTCCTGGCCAGGAAGGGATATCCGGTCACGATTTTCGAGGCCGGACCCAAGGCCGGCGGCATGCTGCGCTCCAGCCTGCCGATCTATCGCCTGCCCAAAGACGTGGTCGAGCGCGACATCCGCAATGTGACCGCCCTCGGAGTCGAGATCAAGACCGGGGTCAGCGTCGATTCCATGAAACAGCTGCGCCGCCAGGGTTTTGACGCCGTATTCGTCTCGGTGGGGGCGCCGGCAGCGAAAAAACTAAAGATCGAGAAAGAGGACCACCCCGATGTGATGAGCGGCATCGATCTCCTGGCCATGGTCAACCGCAAGATCGAGGTCGATCTGACCGGGAAAAGCGTACTGGTCATCGGCGGCGGCAACGTGGCCATCGATGTGGCCCGCACGGCGCGCCGCCTGGGCAGCCGCGAGGTGCGCATGATGTGCCTCGAAAAGCGGGAGGAAATGCCCGCCGCCCCCGAAGAGATCCATGACGCCCTCTCCGAAGGGGTAAAAATCCATTATTCACTGGGTCCCAAGCGCATCGTTGCCGAAGCGGACCGCCTGGTCGGAGTGGAAACGATCCGCTGCACGGCCGTTTTCAACAGCGAAGGGAAATTCGCGCCGCAATTCAAGCTCGGATCGGAAAAAATTCTGGCCGCGGACAAGGTTTTCGTGGCGATCGGCCAGGAGTCATTGACGGCTCACCTGGCCGATGAAGGGATCGAACTCAACCGCAACAAGACCATCAAGGCCGATGCCGCCACCCTGATGACCAGCGTTTCCGGCATTTTCGCCGGCGGTGAATCGGTATTGGGACCGGCCATCATCGTCGAAGCCATCGGCCAGGGCAAGCGCGCCGCCTTCTACATGGACCGCTGGCTGCGCGGCGAACCCCTGGATAACGTCGAATTCGCCCCCCAACTCCCGGCCGTCGGCAAAGAGGATGTCCTGGCCCGCCAGGCGGATTTCCCGGCCCGGCCTGTCGAAAAGAAGGAAGTGTGTGTCGACGAGCGTGTCCAGGACTTCTGCGAAGTGGAGATGCAGCTCAGCGAGGAAGAAGCGCTGGCCAGCGCCGCCAACTGCCTCAACTGCGGCATCTGCTCTGAATGCCAGCAGTGCAAGATCGTCTGTCCGGCCGATGCCGTGGATTTTGATCAGCGACCCGTGGAAAATGAATACAGCGTGGCCGCGGTCATCCTGGCCACCGGCTTTCGCCTGTTCCCGGCCGAGCTCATGGCCAATTTCGGCTTCGGCAAGTTTGCCAACGTTATCAGCGCCATGCAAATGGACCGCCTGGTCGCACCCACCCGGCCCTTCAACTACGTGCTGCGCCCCGGCGACGGCAAGACGCCTTCGAATATCGCCTATGTCTTTTGCACCGGCTCGCGCGACCGCACCGTAAACAATCCCATCTGTTCCCGCGTTTGCTGCATGTATTCGCTCAAGCAGGCCCAGCTCCTGCTCGGCGCCCTGCCCGTGGCCGACGTGACCATTTACAATATCGATATCCGCGCTTTCGGCAAGGGCTACGACGAGTTCTCCGAACAGACCAGGGCCATGGGGGTGCGCTTCGTCAAGGGCAAGATCGCCAAGATCACGGAAAAACCGGGCGGCAACCTGCTGGTGCGCTACGAAGACATCGACGCCGGCGGCAGCGTCCAGGAAGCCGAGCACGACCTGGTCGTCCTCTCGGTGGGCATGGTGGCCCACGACGAGTGCCGGGCGCTCTTTCCGGCCGGGGCTCTCGCCGTGGACGAGACGCTTTTCGTCGACCAGCCCGGCGACGAGACCGATCCGGGCCAAACTTCCATTGCCGGCGTGTTCAGCGCCGGCACGGCCACCGGGCCCATGGATATTCCCGACTCCATCCTGCACGCCGGGGCCGCCGCCGCCCGTACCGCGGCCTACATCGAAAAAATGAAAAGGAAAGCATAATGGAAAACAAGAGAAAGATCGGCGTGTACATCTGCCACTGCGGCGGCAACATCTCCGATCATGTCGACGTTGAAGCCGTGCGCAAACAGGTGGAAAAACAATACGGCGTCACCGTGGCCAAAACCTCCCTGTTCACCTGCTCCGATGCCTCGCAGCAGGACATGATGAAGGACATCAAGGAGCAGGGCCTCGACGGCATGGTGGTGGCTTCCTGCTCGCCCAAGCTGCACCAGATGACCTTCCGCAACATGGCGGCGCGGGCCGGGCTCAACCCCTTCCAGTACGTCCAGGTCAATATCCGCGAGCAGTGCTCCTGGGCCCACGCCGACGACCACCAAGGCGCCACCTGCAAGGCGGCCAACCTGGTGGGCGCCGGCATCGAGAAGGCCAGGCGCCAGGAGGCGCTGCAGCCGATCCGCGTCACCTCGGTGAAAAAGGTCCTGGTCATCGGCGCCGGCGTGGCCGGGCTGCGGGCGGCGCTGGAACTGGCTGACCTGGGGGTCGAGGTCTTCGTGATCGAGCGCCAGGCCCGGGTCGGCGGCATGGTCGCCAAGTTGGGCGAGATGTTCCCTTCCGGCAAAAACGGCGCTGCCATGGTGGCCGCATTGCTGGACGCGGTCAAAAAGCGTGCCAACATCACCCTGTTCCTGAACGCGGAAATGACCGAGAAATCCGGGCATATCGGAGAATTTGAACTTGCCATCACCATAAAAAAACCGTCAGCCGCGACCGCCAGTCCGCCGGAGATTGTCCGTATCCAGGTGGGGGCGATCTTGGTTACCAGCGGTTTCGCCGAATACGAACCGCCGGCCGGGGAGTTCGCCTATGGCCAGGCAGGAGTGCTCACCCTGTCCCGGTTCGAGCAGCTGCTGCAGGAAAGCGGGGAGCGCCTGCTCCACGATGGCCGCGAGGTCAAGAATATCGCTTTCATCTACTGCGTGGGCAGCCGCCAGAACCCGGAGCGGGAGAACGCCAACCGCTACTGTTCGCGCTATTGCTGCAGCGAAGCCGTTCACCTGGCCTGCCTTGCCAAAAAGAAATTCCCGCAGAGCCGCAGTTTCCACTTTTACCGCGACATGCGCACCTACGGCAAACTCGAATATCTTTACGAGGAGGCCGGCAAGGCGGGTTCCATTTTCCTGCGCTTCCACGAAGACCATCCGCCGCACATCGCCAAAGAGGGCGACGCCTGGCTGGTCACGGTCCAGGACCTGCTTACCGGCGGTGAGGAAGTTGCCGTGGCGGCCGACCTGGTGGTGCTGGTCACCGGCATGACGGCCAGGCAGAACGACGAGCTGACCCGGGTGCTGAAACTGCCCTTGGGCGCCGATCGCTTTTACAACGAGATCCACCCCAAGCTGCGCCCGGTGGAAACCGTCATCGACGGCGTCTATATCGCCGGCAGCTGCCAGGGGCCCAAAAACGCGGGCGAAAGCGTGATCTCCTCCCTGGCGGCCGTGTCCAAGGCGGCGGCGCTCCTGGTCAAGGGTTATGTCGACCTCCAGCCTTTTGTCGCCTATGTCCGCTCCGAGCTGTGCGTTTGGTGCGGCAAATGCGCGGACGCCTGCCCTTATTCAGCCATCGAGAAAATCGCTTACGGCGACAAGGAGGTGGCGCAAGTGGTCGACGTCCTGTGCAAGGGCTGCGGGGCCTGCCTGCCCGTCTGCCCCCTGGACGCCACCCAGTTGAAAGGGTATACCGACGATCAGATCGAAGCCATGATCGACATTTTGGCGCGGGAGGCCTCCCATGCAGGATAACAGCCGCACCCGGTTCCCTGAAGAAATTTCCATTATCGGCGCCAAGCGTGAGACCGCCCGCCAGGAATTCGCCGCCAGGAAAAAGATCCTCGACCTGCTGCGCTCCGGGCCGCTGACCGTGCCCGAAGTGGCCCGGGCCCTGGGCATTTCCACCACCGAGGCCAATTGGTGGCTGATGGGTTTTTGGCGCTACAACAAGGTCAAGGCCGGCGAAAAGGCCGATGACGAAGGGTATTATCGATATTCGCTTGTCGAGGGGCAATGAAAATGGAAAAGGTGAATGAGAACGTTCTGGCCCAGATCAAAAAACTCGGTGCCTTCGACATCACCGCCTGCTACAGCTGCGGCACCTGCTCGGCCGTCTGCCCGCTGTCGGAAGGAACCGTCTCGTTCCCGCGGCGCATGATCCGCTATGCCCTGCTGGGACTCGAAAAAAGGATCCTGGCCGCGCCCGAACCCTGGCTGTGTTATTACTGCGGGGAATGCAGCGAGACCTGCCCGCGCCAGGCCGAACCCGCCGCCCTGATGATGGCCCTGCGCCGCTTCGCCACCCGCAAGTATTCCCTGGGCCGCGTGGCCGACGCCGTCTATTCGTCCCTGGCATCGGTTTTCACCTGGTTCCTGCTCAGCACCGCGGCTCTTTTCGCGATCTTCCTGGCCTGGAATCCGAAAATGAACTTGGAAAAAGTGGATTTCCTTTCGTTTATCTCCCTCGACCATATCCACGACGCCGGCTTGGTCCTAGTGGGCTTCATCGTCCTGGCCGCCGGCATCCAGATATGGATCCTGTACCACAACCTGCGCAGCGGTCCCGGCGCCGCCTCCTTCAAGGCGAAAAAGGCCGGCGTTTCGGCCTGGAAGGCCTTGAGCGAATCGGTCGTCCAGAAGCGCTTCGGCGAATGCGACAACGGCCTGCTGCGGCGCCTGGCCCACCTGGCCGTCTCCTGGGGCTTTATGGGCATGTTCCTGGCCACCTTGATCATCGCCGCCGTCGATTTCCAATGGCTGCAATGGCCGCGCTGGATATCGCTGCTGGTCGGTTCCGTCTCCGGGGCGCTGACCACGCTGGGGCTGGCCTATTACATTTATCTGCGCTTCACCCGCAAAACGGCGGTCGGCAAGTTTTCGCACCCCAGCGATTGGGCTTTCCTCGTCCTGCTGCTCCTGTCGGTGCTTAGCGGCTTTGTCATGCTGTTCTTCCGTTTTACCAATATGCCAATGGCCGCCTACTGGACCTTCGCTTTCCACCTGGTCGTGGTTTTCGACCTGCTGGTCACATTCCCCTTCAGCAAGTTCGCCCACGTCATCTACCGGCCGGTCGCCCTGTGGTTCGCCGGCCTCAAATAAGTGATTTGAATCAATGAGGAGGAAATAGAATGAGCGACGCACAACCCGTCGAGAAAGCCAGCATCGTTGTCATGAGCGGCGACATGGACAAGGTCATGGGCGCCTTCATCATCGCCACCGGCGCCGCCGCCTTCGACATGCAGGTATCGATGTTCTTCACTTTCTGGGGTTTGAAAGCCATCCAGAAGGGCAGCCTGACCGGCAAGGGACTGATGGGCAAAATGCTGGGGGTCATGAACCGCGGCGGCATTGACCGCCTCAGCCCGTCCAAGCTGAGCTTCGGCGGCATGGGGCGCTGGATGTTCAAAAAGATGATGAAGAAGCACAAAGTCACCCCGCTGCCCGTGCTGCTCAAACAAGCGCAGGAGCTGGGCGTGAAGCTTACCGCCTGCGAGATGAGCATGAATGTCATGGAGATCAAAAAAGAGAACCTGATCGAAGGCGTGCAGATCGGCGGTGTCGCCTCCTTCATCGCTGATGCTTCGGAGTCCAAGTTCTCGCTGTTCATTTGAAACAGTAGACAGTAGGAAGAGGCAAGAGGCTAGGGGCGTGGGGCTATAGGGAAGAAAACAGAAGTCAGAGATCAGACGACAGAATCAAGACCAGAAAACGATGTGTTTTTTTCAATCTGTTTTCTGACTTCTGTCTTCTGACGTCCTTCCTCCCTAATCACGCATTACGTGTTAGGCGTCACGCAGCCTTCATCAACTTCGAATTTCGAACCTCGTCAAGCCCCTAAGTCTTCCTGGCCTGCACCAGCAGGGTCAGACCGCCCGCCCGGCTTCAGGACACGACATATGTTCTGCAGCACCGTTTCGTCGCGCCCAAAATGTTCCCCCACGCACAGGCTCATCGCCTTATCGAAGGTCCGGTCCGGCAGGTTCATTTCTTCGGCGTTCATCAAGACGAATTCGGTCGATTCGTCGCTGTAGTATTTTTGGGCGAAAGACAGCGGCGGCGGGTGGATGTCGATGCCCAGTACCCTGGCCCCTGCCCGCGCCACGAGCGAATCGTAGTAGCCGTCGCCGCAGCCGACATCGAGGATGACTTCACCGGAGCGGGCGTCCAGCCAGTTCAGGATGGTCGAACATTCCTGCCGGCGCCTGAAATTGAAACGGTTGAAGGCTCGGAAAATAAATTGCAGTGAAAAGCGGTTCTTTGTTTTTGACGCCATTCCAGGAATCTACACTGAAAATTCTAAAAAAACAACCGCCGCCCCGATTTGACATTGTCAAGTGATTGGATATATATTATTTGCAGTAAAAATGAAATCAGAAATGCATGAGACAACAATAATGGTGGGTTTGTTTTTTTTACTGTTCGAGCGGATGAGTTCAGCTCATTCATCTAGTGAGGCAGAATGATTAAAATTAAGATCGCCATTGTGGGAATGGGAAACTGTGCTAGCGCTTTGATCCAGGGCATCGCCTATTACAGCAAAAAAGAAACGGGTGAGGCCATCGGCCTGATGCATTGGAATCTGGGGGGCTATGCTCCCGGGGACATCGAGGTGGTCGCGGCCTTCGATATCGACCGCAGAAAGGTCGGCCGCGATGTCGGTGAAGCCATTTTCGCCAAACCCAACTGCACCAAGGTTTTTTTCCCGGATGTTCCCAGAATGGGCGTAAAAGTCCAAATGGGCCGGATTCTGGACGGCGTGGCCGGGCACATGAAAAATTACGGGGACGACTGCTCCTTCCTTCCGTCCACTGTCAAAGAAGCGGATAGCAAAAGTGTGGTGGCCGCCCTGAAGGAAAGCGGGGCGGAAGTCCTGCTGAACTACCTGCCGGTCGGCTCGGAGCAAGCGGTCAAATTCTACGCCCAGTGTGCCCTGGATGCCCGTGTCGCGTTTATCAACAACATGCCGGTGTTCATCGCCAGCTCCCCTGACTGGGTGGCAAAATTCTCCGAACGGGGCCTGCCCATCATCGGCGACGACATCAAATCGCAGTTGGGCGCCACCATCACCCACCGCGCGCTGGCCAAGCTGTTCACCGACCGCGGCGTGAAACTCGAAAGGACCTACCAGCTGAACATCGGGGGCAATACCGATTTTTTGAACATGCTCGACCAGAACCGGCTGAAGGACAAGCGGATTTCCAAGACCAGCGCCGTGACATCGGTCTTGGGACAGCCGCTGGAAAGCAGGAACATTCATATCGGCCCCAGCGATTATATCCCTTGGCTACAGGACAACAAGGTCTGTTTCCTGCGCATGGAAGGCAAGATCTTCGGGGATATGCCCATGAACATCGAGATGCGGTTGTCGGTGGAAGATTCTCCCAATTCGGCCGGAGTGGGCATCGACGCCATTCGCTGCATCAAGCTGGCCCTGAAACGCAAGCAGGGGGGGGTGCTCTACGGCCCCTCGGCCTATTTCATGAAACACCCGCCCCGCCAGCATCCCGATAACCTGGCCAGGGAGATGGTGGAGGATTTTATAGACGGAAAATCCCGGGAGTAATCCGTGCAGTGCCTGATCATTGCCGCCGGCCGGGGCAGCCGGCTGGCCCATTTATTCCCGCTCAAGCCCCTGATCCCCGTTGCCGGCACGGCCTTGCTCGAGAGGGTCATGGCCGGCGCCGCCGCCGCCGGCATCGATGAGTTTGTCGTGGTCAGCGGCCAGGGTGCCGGGGAGATCGGGCGCTCGGTCGCCGATATTGCCGGCAAAAGAAAGCTGGCAGCCACGGTCATATTCAATCCCGACTGGGAAAAGGAAAACGGGCTTTCTGTCCTGGCGGCCCAACCGGCGCTGAAAAATGAATTTGTCCTGCTGATGGCCGACCATCTCTTTGACAAACGCATCCTGGGCGCCCTGCTGGCCGCTCCCATCCGCCCGGGCCAGGCCATCCTGGCCGTGGATTTCCGTATCTCCGACCATCCCCACGTCGATCTCGACGACGTGACCAAGGTCCAGGTCCGCGACGGCCGCATCGTCGCCATCGGCAAAACCATTCCGGCCTACAACGCCTTTGACACGGGAATTTTTCGCTGCACGCCGGGACTTTTCGCAGGACTGGCCGAAAGCGTCAGACGGGGCGATTTCTCCCTGTCGGGCGGCATCAGGGTGCTGGCCGAAAAGGGGAACGCCCTGGTGCTGGACAGCGGCGGCCGCTTCTGGATCGATGTGGATGATGAACGCGCCCTCAAATTGGCTGAAAGCGTCTTTTCGCAAGCCGATATGGATCTCTGCGGCCATGAGCGGGTCATGCCATGAATGAAGACGGCGGCAAATCGCAAATCCTGGCGAGATCCCTGAAAAGCGCCCTGGTGCTGATCGGTTTCGTTCTTTTTTGCTATTTGATCCTCCACATGGGCATCGGCACCATCATCGCCCAATTGTCCCGTTTCGGCTGGTGGTTCTCCGCCGTCTGCGTGCTGGGCGCGTCCTGGCTGCTGCTGCAGACCCTGGCCTGGCGGACGATGCAGCGCGAGCAATTCAAAGGGGTCGCGATCGTCTACCTGTTCAACGTGAAATTCATCAGCGACGCCCTCAACACGCTGCTGCCGTCGGCCAACCTGGGCGGGGAGACGGCGCGCCTGTATTTCACCAGCCGCTTCCTTTCCCGGAAGGAAGCCCTGGCCGGCGTGATCGCCGACAAGACATTCGAATACGCCGCCGGCATCCCCTTCATGGTCCTTGGTTTCCTCGTCGCCTGGCTGGGCGGCTTTTTCCCGAAACCCCTTATACTGCCCGCCGTTTTGTGCCTGGTCATCTCGCTGGCCGGGATCGTCATCTTCGCCAGCTTCCAGCTGAAGGGCATGCATCCTGTCCTGGCCGCCGTCTCGCGCTTCATGCCGCCCCTTCGGCGCTGGATCGGGGAGCGGGAGCGGCAGATCCGCGCCCTGGGCGTGCAGCTGCTCCGTTTGTACCGCGTCCCGCCGTCCCGGACCCTGCTGGCATGGGGATTCCATTTCCTGGCCCGGCTGACCGGCGTCCTGGAGACGATCCTGGTCATGCATGTGCTGGGAAGTCCCGTTGACCTGCTGCGGGCCTTGTTCATCACCGCCATGATCGCCGGCGTCAACACCGTTTTCTTCCTCATGCCCGGCCAATGGGGCGTGGCCGAGGGGTCGCACCTTTTCATCCTGCAGAGCATGGGCTATCCGCCTTTGGTCGGCCTCAGCCTGGGGATCATCAAGCGCATGCGCAAGCTGGCCTTTGCCGCCTGCGGACTGCTGCTCTATTCCTGGTACCGCCGTGCCGGCGGCGCCGCCCGCTTGGACAAAAGCCATGGTTGATCAGGCGGTCATCCTGGCCGAGCTTGCGGCCCCAGCCGGCAGCCGCGAAACGGGCGATCCCTGCCGCCAGCTGCTCGGGCTCGGCCTGCTGCAGCGGATGGTCCTGGCTCTCGCCCACGGCGACATCGGGCGCATCCTGGTGCTGGTGAAGGGGGAAGGGGCGTGCCTGCGGGACGCTTGCGCGGGAGATGCCGCCTGGGGCGGCCCGGGGACCGAAGTGCAACTGGCCGACGCCGCTGCGGCGGAACTGCCGCTGGCGGGAGAGCCGTTCCTGCTCCTGGGCGGACCGCTTGTTTTCACCGCCGCGCTGGCCCGGCACCTCCATATGCTGGAGGTCGATGACGACCGTCTCCTGGTCTTCCCGCCAGGGGCGGGACGAGCCGCGCCAGGGGTGAGACCCTCCGCACCCGGCTTTTCGGGACTGGCCGTTTGCCGGTCCGGGATGTTCCCGCGCCTGCAGGCCGCGCTCGGCGGCGAAAAATTCGCAGTGGACCTCGATGCTTTCCTCGCCGCCGTGCCGCCGCTGGCGATAGCGGGCCACGACTGGGTGCAACTTCGCTCCCGGGATAGCGAGAAGCAAGCGCTGCGCCTGCTGCGGCGTTCCCTGGGCAAGCCCAGCGATGGATTTTTCTCGCGCCACCTCAACCGCCGCATTTCCTGGCCCATCAGCCGCCTGCTCATCCGCCTGCGGGTCAGTGCGAACCAGGTCACCCTGGTCAACCTGTCGCTGGGGCTGCTCAGCGGCTGGCTGATCGGCCGGGGCGGAACCGGCCCCACGCTGGCGGCCGGGCTGCTGTTCCAATTCGTATCGATCTTCGACGGCTGCGACGGCGAGATCGCCCGTTTGACCTTTCGCTTTACCACCCTGGGCGCCAGGCTGGACAACCTCAGCGACTTCGTCACCCTGGTCGTTTTTTTCATCAATCTGCCCATCGGCCTTTATGCCGCCACGGCCGATATTTCCTACCTGGCCCTGGGGTTGTTCATGGTGCTGACACAGGCAGTTTTTTACCTGCTGCTGCTGATCCGCATAAAAATATCAGGCCTCCGGGGCAACATCGCCGAAATCGCCAGGCAGGTGCAGGACAAGGGCAGAAGCGCAGAGCCGTCGGGCTGGATGGACCGCTTGGGTTCACGCCTGGGTTTCATCTACCGCAAGGAATTCATTTCCCTGTACGTAATGGCCTGCTGCCTGATCGACCGGGCCGAGGTGATCCTCTGGACCACCATCATCCTCACGCCTTTGGGCATCGGCTACCATGTTTATTCCGGTTGGCGGTTGAGAAGCAAGAAGCGAAATTCGTAATTAGAGATCAGACTGAACTCGGTGGAAGGTTTACGGTTTACGGTGTATGGTAGAGGAATAAAGAAATCCAAATCGAAATAATTCGAGTGTTTTTGTTTTTCTCTTACCGTCTACCGTGTACCGTCTACCGTGAACCGAGCCCGGATAAACCGGAAATCGAACTACGCCATGCAATTTTCTCAATAGTCTGCTATGCTTATCCTCTGATGAAGCCAAAGGACATGCTGGCCGGAAAACTGCAAAACAAGCTGGATCGTTTGCTGCGTGCCGCCCCCGAGCTGGCCCCGGGCCCCGACCACAGGCTGGTCATCTTTTCCGACCTGCACCTGGGCGACGGCGGCGGCAACGACGATTTCAAAAAAAACGCCGACCTGTTCCTGGCCATCATGCGCCGCCATTACCTGGAGGGGAATTTCACCCTGATCCTCAACGGCGACATCGAGGAATTGGCGCGCTTCTCCCTGGCGCGGATCGCGACACGCTGGCTCGAGGTATACAGGGTCTGGGCCGAGTTCGCTGCCCGCGGCGCCCTGATCAAGCTGGTCGGCAACCACGACCTGGGACTGCTGCGGCGCCGTCTCCGCGATCTGCCTTTCCCGGTGATCGAGGCGTTGAAGATCCGTTTGGGCGACAACTTGCTTTTCATCGTGCACGGCCACCAGACCTCGCATCTGAACTGGGCTTTCCAGACCCTGGGCATCCTGTTCCTGCGCTGGCTGCTCCATCCGCTGGGCATCGGCAACTACACGGTGGCCCGCAGCAGCCGCCG
>Ga0307378_10001827_pt1 | contig 33704 bp, 24 predicted proteins | sample UN1MG_FD_202238 | JGI IMG/M metagenome (GOLD analysis project Ga0307378, IMG submission 202238) | Soil microbial communities from Risofladan, Vaasa, Finland - UN-1 | ecosystem: Environmental > Terrestrial > Soil > Coastal area > Acid sulfate soil | place: Finland: Risofladan, Vaasa | collected... | reverse complement strand
GGATACTGGAGGCAAAGCTGAAAGACATGGCCGAAGATGAAATGGTTGACGTAAAATCACAGGTAGCATAAACTATGAACCAAGGGAGTAGCCAATAAACCTCCAACTACGACAGGGACAACGTCACTTTGAGTTCATCGAACAAGAATGGAACAAGCTTCAAAAAGAGGTGAAGGGATGAATAAATATCATGAGGTTGAAAAAGTTGGTTTTGAAAAAGAGAAGCTGATTTTAAGAGTTGACGGTAAAGAATATACGTTTTTATTGGCAGATATTTCCAAAAAACTTGCCGATACCACAGTTGCGGAGAGAGAAAAATATGAAATATCGCCCTCAGGATATGGTATCCATTGGCCCTTGATAGACGAGGACTTATCGATTGATGCTTTGATAGGTATCAAACATAAGCGAATTAAAACGAAAGAATCTATTTCAGCATAAGAAAACAGATAAGCTGTATTATTGGAAAGACAATCCAGAACTCAGAAGCTAAGCCCGCCAGGCCAATGCCAGACCAAGTCAATTGATTCCGTTTGATGACGCCGGTTCTGCGATATTGATTAATAATTATTGAGTGGATTACCACGTCGGCTGCTAAGCAGCCACCTTGCAATCACTGTTTCAATAGATTCCTCGATGCACTCGGAATGACAGAGAGCTGGATTCCCGCCTGCGCGGGAATGACAAGTGGACGTAGGAATCCCTTTTCAATTGTTTAATGACTCCGTTAGACGACGACGGATCTTCGATATTCATGATCGATTATTTCTGGATTTGAGATTTTTCGGCAGCGAGCCATCCCCAAGCACCGTAAGGTGTCCCTTAGGGACTGCGCTTGAGGCTGCCACCCGACGAGGACAGGTCTACAGAGAATATCGAATATCGAACAGGGAATGCCGAACATCGAAGGACAAGTGGTGGGAAGTATCGCGGGCTTCGTGGGGAAAAGGGCATAAGGCATAAGAGTACAAGGCAAAAAGAGGCTTCCGGGGGGAAAGGCTTGACAGGGCTAAAGGCCAAGGGTTAAATATCCAGCGGGGGTAAACAGGTAAGAAAAATAAAAACCGACTTAGGAGAGAAAAAACTATGAAAGAACAAAGCAAAATAACGATATCAAGACGGGGATTTATGGGCGGAGCGGCGGCTATAGCCGCCTCAACGATTATGTCGCGATACGCTCTGGGCGGCTCAGGTGCGCCGGGAGCGGGCAAACCCAATTCTAATTTTAACGGCGTACAAATCGGTGCCATCACTTACAGTTTCCGCGGGATGCCCGGCACCGCCGAGGACCTTCTTAAATATCTTGTTGGCTGCGGGCTCAGCTCGGTCGAACTGATGGGTGAACCGGCAGAAGAATTCGCCGGGGCCCCGAGAGGCGGCGGACGCGGCCCGGGGCCGGGCGGCAGGGGACAGATGACCGTGGAGCAGCAGCAAGCACGGCGAAAAGCACAAGAAGAACAGCTCAAATGGCGCCTATCGGTTTCGATGGACAAGTACAAAGCCCTTCGCAAGCTGTACAACGACGCCGGCGTTAATATCCATATCGTCAAGTTCGGCAATATCGGCGATGCAAATATGACCGACGAAGAGATTGACTATTACTTCAACGTGGCCAAGGCACTGGGGGCCAAGGGCATCACGAGGGAACTTTCGGAGGAAGCGGCCAGGAGACTCGGGCCGATTGCCGAGAAGCACAAGATTATGATCGGTTTCCATAACCATACCCAGCTTACATCCACGACCTACGACGGACCTATTTTGTCCTATGGAAAATATTTAGGGATTAACTTCGACGTGGGTCATTTCGTGGCCGGGACGAGCGAGCCGCCGATACCCCTGATCCTCAAGCACCATGACCGTATCCTCAGCCTTCATTTGAAGGACCGGAAGGTCAACAACGGCGCGAATTTGCCTTTCGGTGAGGGTGACACGCCGGTGGCGTTAATCCTGCAGTTAATGAAGAGAGAACGTTGGCAGTTTCCGGCCGATATCGAGCTGGAATACAGGGTCCCGGAAGGTTCGGACGCAGTGGCTGAAGTTACCAGGTGCGTTCAATTTTGCAGGGAATCGCTGGCCTGATGCTCCGGTGCCGCCGTTTGACGAGGCCACTGCTGGTGTGTGATTCGGCGGCAAAAAATACCGTGGCAATAAAAATATGGGGCATCCATTCTCCGTCCCGAGAAAATCGGGACTGCGAAGGACGAAAGCCCCATCCTACGATAATAAAGTGCCTAAAGTGAGCTAAAGTTGAATGATTTTTTACCATCCACTTCATTAGCTTCGCTCATTCAGTGGCTGCCACCCACCGTCTTTTTGCTTGACATTCATAGATTAATTTCATATAATTAGTATTATAGGAAGAGGGTGGGGGTGTATCCCCACTTATCGAATATTTCTCCGAATATAAAACAGTCAAAGTAGTACCAAGCTCAGCAAAGAAGGGGATATAAAAAAGACTCTTAAGTACAGCGAAGAGATTCGTGAGGAGTTGGAAGATGGGCTTTTTCAAGAAAAAGTTTAGAGATATAATAGAATCGCGAGAGATGAGAAGGAAGATTCTTTATGCAATAGGCCTGTGCTTATTGAGCACTATGATGGGCATCCTGCTTGCATGTTTTTTTTACGCTATTGAGTATGGGTGGTAGACAAGTGGTGCGAGATGCTACTCTGCGAAGTTAGCTTCGCTACGAAGCACGAGTATCGCATCCTACGGGCTGCGGAGTGAGCTAAAGTAAATTAAAGTGAGCTAAAGTTGAATGATTTTTTACCATCCACTTCATTCGCTTCGCTCATTCAGTGGCTGCCACCCATAGGCTTAGTATCATCCTGGTGGGCAGTGCCTACCCTACATGACTACCTGTGCTTTTTTTATATCTGCGTGATAGCTCTGTAGGGACTTTATTTGTCCGGGCTTTTTCCGGAAGGCGGCTATGCCCTTTACCGTTGCGGCGGCGGCGGCTATGGTCGTGATGTAAGGTATTTTGTATTTGATGGCCGCTTTACGAATATATGAATCATCATGTTTACTTTGCCTGCCGCTCGGTGTATTTACAAGAAGCTGTATCTCGCCGTTCTTTATACTATCAAGAATATTCGGCCTTCCCTCGTGCATTTTAAGAATACATTCCGATTCTATTCCATTGTCGGACAGAAACTGACAGGTCCCTTTGGTGGCTTTAATCTTAAAGCCGATATCCTTAAATTGTTTTGCCACCGGCAGTGCGGAAGGCTTGTCTTCCTCTGAAATGGTAATCAGAACGGTCCCCTCCGAGGGCAGCGGAAGCTGTGTTGCCTCCTGGGCCTTATAAAAGGCAAGTCCAAACGAATCGGCCATGCCAAGGACTTCACCGGTCGAGCGCATTTCAGGGCCTAATAGAGGGTCAACTTCAGGAAACATATTAAAGGGAAATACAGCTTCCTTGACGCCAAAATGAGGTATGGACATACTCACCAATTCCATATCCGAAATGCGTTTGCCAAGCATAAGCTGTGTGGCAATAGGAACCATTGGAATACCGCAAACCTTGGAGACCAGCGGAACAGTCCTCGAGGCGCGCGGATTTGCCTCAAGAATATAAACAACGTCATCGGCAATGGCATACTGGATGTTCATTAAGCCAACCACGTTAAACTCGATGGCGATTTTACGGTTGTAATCATAGATTGTCTTGAGATGCTTTTCGGGAATACTAACAGGCGGAAGCACGCATGCTGAATCGCCGGAATGGACGCCTGCAAGCTCGATATGCTCCATAATCGCAGGTACAAAGGCGTCTGTGCCGTCGGCGATGGCATCCGCTTCGACTTCGATGGCGTTTTCCAGAAATTTGTCAATCAAGATAGGTCTTTCGGGAGAGACATCCGTGGCCCTTTCAACATAAAACTTCAGCATTTCTTCATCGTGGACGACCTCCATCGCCCTGCCCCCAAGGACATAGGAAGGCCTGACCATTAAGGGATAGCCGATTTTATCTGCGATTTTCAGCGCTTCATCAAGGGTGCTCGCCATTCCGGATTCCGGCTGTGGGATGCCGAGCTTTTTCATTAGCTTGCGGAACCTGTCCCTGTCTTCGGCAAGGTCAATCTTCTCCGGTGAGGTGCCGATAATTTTTACGCCGGCATCTTCCAGCTCTCTTGCGATATTAAGGGGTGTTTGGCCGCCGAACTGGACAATAACGCCTTCGGGTTTTTCCTTATTATAAATACTTAAGACATCTTCGACTGTGAGCGGCTCAAAATACAGCTTGTCCGAGGTGTCATAGTCCGTTGAAACGGTTTCCGGATTACAGTTGACCATGATGGTTTCATAGCCTTCATCCCGAAGGGCAAACGCGGCGTGAACACAACAATAGTCAAATTCAATGCCCTGGCCGATGCGGTTCGGGCCGCCGCCGAGTACCATTATCTTTCGTTTATCGCTGACTTGCACTTTATCCGGGGCGTTATAAGTTGAGAAGTAATAGGCGGCATTTTCCACACCGCTTACCGGAACAGATTCCCAGGCCTCAACAACATTAAGTCCCTGACGTCTCTCTCTTATCTGTTTTTCCGGAACATTCAGGAGCTGGGCCAGATACTTGTCCGCGAATCCGTCCTTTTTCGCCCGGATAAGGAGGTCGTCCGGCAATTTTTTGCCCTTGTATTTTAATATTTCTTCCTCAAGCTCCACCAGCTCTTTCATCTGCTCGATAAACCAGGCTTTAATATAGGTCTTTTCACAAAGCGCATCGATACTCGCGCCTTTGCGCAGGGCCTCGTACATAATAAACTGGCGCTCACTTGTGGGTTCCGTTAAGAGGTCCATAAGCTCATCAGGTGATTTTTTATTAAAATCCTTGGCAAAGCCCAGTCCATAACGGTCAATTTCAAGAGAGCGAATAGACTTTTGAAATGCTTCCTTGTAGGTCTTGCCGATGCTCATGACCTCTCCGACGGCGCGCATCTGTGTACCTAACTTATCTTCAATCCCCTTGAATTTTTCGAAGGCCCAGCGTGCAAACTTTACAACCACATAGTCTCCTGAAGGTGTATATTTTTCCAGAGTGCCGTCACGCCAGTAGGGAATTTCATCCATCGTCAGGCCGCCCGCAAGCATAGAGGAAACCATCGCGATAGGAAAACCGGTCGCTTTGGAAGCAAGCGCCGATGAACGTGAAGTTCTCGGGTTAATTTCAATGACGACGACGCGGCGGGTTTTAGGGTCGTGAGCAAACTGAACATTGGTTCCCCCGATGACGCCGATGGCCTCGACAATATCATAGGAATGCTTCTGAAGACGCTTCTGAAGCTCAGGGTCTATGGTCAACATAGGAGCGGTACAATACGAATCTCCCGTATGAACACCCATAGCATCGACATTCTCTATAAAGCACACTGTGATCATCTGATTCTTCGCATCTCGAACAACCTCAAGCTCCAGCTCTTCCCATCCAAGGACAGATTCCTCAACAAGTACCTGCCCAACAAGACTAGAAGAAAGTCCTCTATTTACAATAGTACGAAACTCCTCGATGTTGTAAACCAGGCCGCCGCCGGTTCCGCCCATGGTATAAGCGGGACGAATAACGCAGGGCAAGCCGATATTCTTAAGTGATTTTTCAGCTTCCTCAAGACTATTTGCAATCTCACTTCTCGGCATATCAATACCCAGCGAATTCATTGTGTCCTTGAATGCCTGGCGGTCTTCCCCCCGTTCAATGGCATCGACCTTAACGCCTATAATCTGGACGCCGTATTTTTTTAGGATACCCCTGCGTGATAATTCCGCGGAAAGATTAAGGCCTGTTTGTCCACCGAGATTGGGCAGCAGGGCATCGGGTTTTTCTTTTGCAATAATCTGCTCTATGGTTTTGACATTGAGCGGCTCAATATAGGTCACATCAGCCGTACCGGGGTCGGTCATGATGGTTGCGGGATTGGAATTGACCAGCACGATTTCGTAACCCAGTTTTCGAAGTGCCTTGCAGGCTTGTGTGCCGGAATAATCAAATTCACAGGCCTGGCCAATGATGATTGGGCCGGAGCCGATAATCAGTATCTTGTGAATATCCTTGCGTTTCGGCATTGTTTGTCCACCTCAAAAGTGTTATTTTTTACCTCAGAACTCAGATACAGACCGGAATTGTTCGCCCCCTTACGCAGAGGCTGAAGAATTTTATCAGAGCGGATTTGAACTGTCAACAAATTTACTTTTTGGGTTGTAGATTACCGGCGCACCTTGAATTTGCATAGAAAGACGGGGCAGTAATATGATTGTGATAAACAATTTAGCTGCGAACAGACATTAGTTTGAAGGCGTCCTCGCCGCCGTTTAGCAGATGAATTAACGGCTGTGGCCTGTCAACGCCTTCGATGAACTTCGGCCTGGCTGCCCAGGGTGTAACGCTCAATACCGCCGTCAAATCCATCCAGTGTTGCAACCGTGCAACCGGCAAATCCCAGGTCATATGGAGGTGGTTGGCCGGCGGGTACTGTTTATACTCGACTATACTCGCATATTTCGGCACGATAAACGTGTGCGGCCAAATAAGCGTAGTCAATTCGCACGACTGCCTATTAAAACCATTCGTCGCTTCGCATAGGCTACAATATCGTCATATGTGCACACTTCGATATCATCTGTCCTGGCAGCAAGTTTCTGGCGGTCAATTCCGCATTTGAAGTCGGCTGACCTGCCGACGACTACAGCCAAACGAGGCCTGAAAATCTCCATCTTCACCTTTGCCGCCAGACTCTCACGATTAACTTTCTCTTCAAACCAGTCGCGATATTCGAGCAGTTGCGACCTTGCTTCCATTATGGCATTTGCGAACCGCTCTCGGTTTAGCTGCCTGCGGATCAGTTTAGGCTTTGGAAGCTTCAACTCCACTACTGTTGCCTGCTGTATTTCGGGATTTGTCAAGATAAAATCTGGAACCAAAGGCCCTTGTTCATTTCGGCTAAGGTAAACCTGAGGGTAGACTTCTCGGTAGTCCCATCGGCGGAAAAAATGTTGATGAGCCTCAAAGAACTTCTGAAAATCTTTCTCAATGGCCTTTGGATTTCGAATCATTTCCTCCAGCTCGGCTATTTCATCAGGTGTGAAAACACCAAATCTTTCCTTAAGGTGTGTCAATAAACCTCGGCTTCCAATAATAGCACCATCGGAGGCCTTCATAGTAAAATCACCTAACACACTTATCGCGCGAAAGACAATCTTTCCTTCTTCGACGCAGAGCACATATTGGAAATCATCGGGGCCTGATGGCACCTGCCCCAGCGCTTCTATGACACGCCGAGACTGTGGCATACCCTCCAGCATCAAAGGAACTTTGGCGAAATCTAAACTTTCCATCCCTGTACGCTCGTTATAGCAAGCGCCCAGGAACTCGATGAGCGGTGGGCCATTCGCGGCCGGTCCTGACCACGGACTCAAAAGGGTATCAGAAATTGCTCGACAGAAATGATTACAAGTTATAGTCTTGCTTTTTCCTGCTAAATCAATGGCATACATCCAGATGGGAAAGTCAAAACGCGCAGCGATCTCAGCATATACCTCGTGGCACCTGTCAATATCGGGGAATGGATTTAAGGCACTCAAATGAAATTGTTCTATGTTGTTTTGGAAACTTTTACCGACTTTAAGCCAATTCTCCGGGAGACATTCTAACCCCCGTGCATTAAGCCTGAGGAGCGCGGTTAGCAGGTGCAGCTCAGTGACAAATCTGGAAGCACACATTTCCCACGCTTGCTGCATCCGCTGGTCCAGCTCGATTCCCAAGCGTCTAAGCTGGGGCAGCAAGTGTCGCCAATAATCGACTGGATGCCGTGCCGATTGATGGGTCATTATCTACTTTTTCCCAGCAATCATTAACTTAGTATTAGTTTCTCCACCGTTGAGGATATAAATCAGTGGAAGCGGACGGTCTACTCCTTCGATCCATTCCGGTCGATTAGCCCAAGGTGTCTCTGAAAGCACATTCGTCAAATCCATCCAGTACTCCAGACGGGGTGCTGTTATGCCCCATGTGGCGTGTAAGTGGTTCGCCGGGGCATATTGCTTATACTCGGTCATAGTAGCATATTTTGGGCTAACGAAAGTATGTGGCCATGTCTCAGTGGAAATCCTGCAAACCGCTTCGGCAAGCTTTTCGGGAAGATCAATGCTTGTGACCTCATCCCAGACTATCGAAAACATGCGCGATATTGTGCTATAGCCAAGTCGGCCACCAATGCCGCTTAAGCCCCCTGGTGAGATAAAATTCACGGAGTTCCCCCCGCCAGGAAAGTAACCTTCATCAGCTAACGGCATACTAATTCCATCCATAATTTTTTTTACAGATGCTCCGGGCTTTTGTGCCCAATCAAAAGAGGCACTGCCGGAATTATCACCGTCCACGAAGCCATTCCTGGCCCACTGCTCATCACGTTTGAATTTAACTTTCAGCTTTTTAGCTAAAGCCTGTATTTCCTGAGCCTCCCAGACCTTTCTAAAGTCCATAAACAGAGGTGGGTTTCCGCCGCTCAGATACGTCATAAACAGCATTGTCAAAAGTCCCTGGACGTCGGCTTCGGTGGCGTAGGGCAGGGGGGCCTTTCGGCCGTTATGGTCAAAGGTCGAGTTGAACAGGCTCTCCATCACATCGGCCACCGGCAGGGGAATACCACGCAGGTCGCTGCCCCATTCCAGTTGGCTCATAAATCCGCCGCCGACCGCGTTTAAATCCGCCATCAGGTCACGGTTGATTAAATACATCGCCAGGGACTGATTAAACCGTTCGCTGTCCGCCTCATCGCGCAGCTCCAGCCGTTTGCCGATATGTTTGTCAATCCAGCCCCGCAGTGACTTGAGCTCCTTTTCGTTATAAGCCTTCTTATTGAGCATATCGGCCAGCAGCTTCATATCCAGGCGCGTGATTTCCAGGCCGAAAGTATTCCTTATAGGAAGGATATGGGCAAGGGCCGTTTCCATTCCCATCGAGTCGTGCCCGAAAATCATAACTCTGCGGCCTCGCAATGCCACAGCAGTCACCGCAGCATAGCACCAGTCGATAAGATTCCTGGCCGTCTGCTCGGTCATCTTCGGGTCCAAACCGGTATCCGGCCAGGTTCCGACATTTAAGGCAACCATCCGGCCGTACTGGCTGAGAGCGCCGTTGAGGGCGTGGGCATAGACCACGCCGGGCTTGGGGCCGCTGTTGCCGCAGGTAATGTTAATCGGTGTATTCGGCGGAAACTGCTGCAGCAGTGAAATGGCGGTAAGCTGCGGAAACGCCCAGGTGTCCGGCACGCAAACGAGAATATCCACCCCGGTCTTGCGAAACTGCTGAGCTACAATATCGGCCTGTGCTTCGCCATCAATAAGCACAGTGGAATAAACGACAGGGACGGGCGTTTTGTCCGTCAGAACCACCGCCCCGCTTATACAATCGGCAGCCATTTTCGCAATGTTCTGACAGCGAGTCCGGCTGGCCTGGTCAATACGCGGATCGCTCGTCGCAAAAACACCAATAACAGGAACCTTGGGCGAGGCTTTTCTTATATTCGGTAAGTGCCTGGCTTCGACTTTCTTTGCCATTTCAGAAGCTCCTTTCCGGAATTAGAAAGTGTCTAAAGTGAGCTAAAGTGACAGCAAGGCTGTCATTCTGAGCGAAGCGAAGAATCTCTCTTTCGTTGGCCAGATCCTTCGGCTTCGCCTCAGGATGACACGTAAGTGTCACTTTAGGCACTTTAGTTCACTTGCTCTGTATCTTCCAGCAGTTTTCTCACAAAGTCAAGGAACTGGGCTGCGTATGCGCCGTTTGCAACCTTGTGGTCCACAGACAGGGTCATATTCATCAGCTTTCGCACCATAATATTACCATTGTCCGGCACGCAGTTATCGGTTATCTGCCCGATGCCCAGAATACTGCATTGGCCGGGCACCACAATCGGGATGAAGTTGTCTATCCCGAATGCACCGAGGTTGCTCACGGTAATACAGCCGCCCTCCAAATCGGTGGGGGCCAATTTATTGCTGCGCGCCCTTTCAACCAGTGCCTGACTGTCACGTGCAATCTGCCTGACATCTTTTTTATTCACGTCCTTGAGAATCGGCGCAACCAGACCGTCCGGAACAGATATTGCAAGGCCGATATGGATTGCCTGGGCCAGCTTGATAGCCTGGCCTTCCAATTGGCCTGTCATAATCGGATATTTTTCCAGGCCCGTCGCGACGGCCTTGATAATAAAATCATTGTAAGAGATTTTCACATCACCGCTTTCGTTCAGCTTTGTTCGCAGCTTGACCAGGTCGGTGACATCGGCCTTGACAGTCAGATAGAAGCATGGAATCTCACGCTTTGATTTTAGCATCCTCTCAGCGGTAATTTTCTGTAATCTGTTAAGCGGTACCGTCGCGCCGAGTTTTACCTCTGCCGTAGCTGCGAGGGCCGGTTTAGCGGGTTTAGCTGGTTTCGAGGCGGCGGCTTCTTTTACATCCTGCTCGGTAATTTTGCCGGCGGGGCCAGTGCCGGTAAGTGCTGTCAGATCCACACCAAGCTCACCAGCCAGTTTCTTTGCACGCGGCGAGGCCATTACTCTGCCTACAGGCGCGGCCGGCTGCGGCTTCGCCTCTTCAACAGGGGCGGCCTGCTCAACAGGAGCAGCTTGCGGTGCGGCGGCGGGTGCCCCGCCCTTGAGTGAATCGATAAAGCTTTGCGGCACTTCTTCGTCCTCCTCGCCGAGGACCAACATCGGCTCGCCGACGGCAAGGGTTTCATCGACCTCAACGAGAATATGCTTTACAAAACCGTCGGCGGGTGACTCCATTTCGAGAGTTGCCTTATCGGTCTCTATCTCAAAAATCACATCACCTTTTTTGACCTCGTCGCCAACCTTAAGCAAACAATTAACAATGGTTCCTTCTTCCATTGTCTGGCCGAGCTGGGGTAATCTTACTTCTTTTGCCATTTATTCAATCCTCATATATTTCCGTATTTCATCGTTTGTCATCCTGAGCGTAGCGAAGGATCCGGCCCGCGAAAATGAGATTCTTCGCTGCGCTCAGAATGACAGGAGAAAACATCATTTTTTATACAATTGCCTTAACAGCTTCCACGATTTTTTCGACGCTGGGGATACTTGCCGTCTCCAGCGGCTCACTCATCGGTGGGGGCACGTCGGCCGCCGCCAGATTGACCGGCGCTGCATCAAGATAATCAAAGCCGTGCGAGCCGTCACTGAATTCATACTCCATAAACTGACCTGCTATTTCCCTGCCCGCGCCGCAGGTGCAGAAGCCCTCGCTGACGGTTATTAGTCGGCCGGTCTTGCGAACGGATTCAGCTACCGTATCCATATCCATCGGCTTTAACGTTCTTATGTCGATTACCTCGGCGTCGATGCCGTGTTCGGCGGCCAAGATTTTCGCGGCTTGAAGCGAATACATCGCCATTCTGCTGTAGCTGACGATGGTTGCGTCGCTGCCGGGCTTTTTAATATCCGCGACACCGAGCGGGATGATATAGTCTTCCTGCGGGACGGCACCGAGCTGGCCGTAAGTCGCCTTGTGCTCGATAAAGACCACGGGATTGTCGCTGCGGATGGCGGCTTTGAGCAAACCCTTTGCATCGTAAGGAGTCGAGGGCATCACGACGTAAAGGCCCGGTGTATGCATAAGCCAGGCCTCGAGCGATTCCGAATGGTGGGCGGCGATACATCTGCCGACGCCCCCTTCGGTCCGCAGGACCATCGGGACCTTGGCTTTGCCGCCGAACATATAGCGGTTATAGGCGCCGACGTGAACGAGCTGGTCCATTGCAATCGTAACAAAATCGACATACATAATCTCAGCCACCGGCCGCATTCCCCGAAGGGCCGCCCCGACCGCGGCACCTGCGATGGCCGCCTCTGATATTGCGGTATCAATGACTCTTTCGGTGCCGAATTCGGCCAAGAGCCCACGTGTTGCCTGATACGCCCCACCGTAAAGGCCGACATCCTCACCCATCACGATAACGTTCTTGTCCCGTCGCAGCTCATCAGCCTGAGCAGCCGAGACCGCCTGGTTTATGGTCATAATGTCCATATCGAACTTAGACTTAATCTGGCCCTTTGCCTGCTCAGTGGCCTCCTTCTTCGTTTTCGCCGTGGATGAAGCAAGAGCAGCCTGGAAAGCAGCGGTCGCTTCGGTCACCTTTGCACTAAGTGCCCTGTCTGATTCGATAAGCTCAGCGGGATAAGTCTCCTCGACATATACATCCTTTGCCAAATCCGCAACATTGGGCCAGGGACTGTCCAGGCCGAACTGGGTGGCTGTTTCTATTGTGGCAAAGGCCTTATCTTTTATCCGGTCCAACTGTTCTTCTGTGCATAGTTTCTCAGTGAGCAGCTTTTCTCTGAGGACGGTAATGGGGTCGCGCTGGTGCCAGGCCTTTTCCTCGGCCTTGGTTCGATAGGCGCGAGGGTCGCTCCGGCTGTGGCCGTACCAGCGATAGGTCTTGGCCTCGATGATTGTCATCCGGTTGTTTTTGCGCGCTTTTTCCACGGCCTTGCGGACCGCGAGAAAAACGGCCACCGCATCCTGGCCGTCCATAATCATAGCCGGCACATCATAAGCAGCGGCCCTTTGGGCAATGTCCTCGATATTGCTGGCCCTGGTGGCACCTTCGATTTCACTTCCGGAGAACGGCACACTCATTCCGTAAAGGTTATTTTCGATTATCGCCACAAGCGGCACGGCCAGCGTTGATGCCATATTCATTGATTCGTGAAAACTTCCGCAGTTGGTTGAGCCATCCCCGAAGAATGACAGAACGACTTTGCCTGTCTTTTTGTATTTTTCCGCCAGGGCCGCCCCGACCGCCGGCGCCTGATTTCCGCCGACGATGCCGGTTGAGCCGAGATTATGGCATTTATCGACATCAGCGATGTGCATCGAGCCGCCTCTGCCCTTGCAGTAGCCGGTCTCTTTGCCCATCAGCTCGGCCATCATCCGGTTCCAGTGAGTCTGGCGGTCATCTTCGCTGTCGGCGTACTTGTTGCCGATTGCGCCGCAGTGGCCGTGACCCCGGTGGGTCGAGCCGATTACGTCCCCGCGCTCAATAGCAGCGGTGGCACCGACGGCGACGGCCTCCTCGCCGGCGTAAAGGTGCGAGGCGCCTTTGATTATATTCTGGCCCAAAAGCTCGAAAACCTTCTCCTCGAAAAAACGAATCTCATAAATGGTCCTGAGCCAGTCGGTTGCATCCTCGAGACTGATACTGCCATCCTTGATAAGGTCTTTGACCTTTGGTTTCGGTTCCTTTCGAGTATCCTCAATGCAAAAATCCATATTGTAAATCTCCTCAAAATCAACTTTTCAGGGGCAAAAACACGATGCTGCCATCATTCATAGCATTGAAAGCAGGTAGTATAGCACATTTCGCTAAAGAAACGCAACCGGAGGATTTCCATTTTGCTGTTTTTTTGCAGAAGGGGTCCCAAAATGGTAATTGGTGATTGTCAACCATTTACTATTTATCATTTATCATTTACCATTTATCGTATGAGCAACATTAAAAGCGTTATCGTGCTGTTTTTGAGTATTCTGTTAGTCGGCGGGATGAAAAACTACCAGACTCCCAGTCAGATTACAGAAGCTCAGAAGGTGATGCAACTGCCCAAAGTTAAGTTTTATCTGTTCGGAATGGGCAATCGTCAGAAATTCCTCTACCGCGACGGGACACTTTTTAATGCACTTACCGGTGAAGCTGTCCGCCAATGGGAGGTAGCAAAGGAGACGATACAACCTTGCGAGTACACTGTGCGATTGAACACCTCAGACGGCAAAAATATTATCATAACAGAAGATGAGAAGGCCGTCTGGATTCAGGAAGGAGTAAAACGGCTTTCTTTGACCGAAGGAACCGTCAATTTACCAAAATTCCAAGGCCATCCCCACGCATCACTTCTGCGCATCCTGCTGCATGAGATTCTCATCAACATAGTAGATACCAAGCCCGTTCCCAACTTTCTGGTTTACTCAAAGCCCTGGTATCGAGATGCGGCTATGGTGGCAATGTGTTTGCAAAAGACCAATAATCTGCATCTTATCAAGCCCTGGATTCTCAAGCTGGATGAACCGTTTGATCGCAACAATGCAGGCAACCGGGAACCGGACAATCTCGGACAGGTCCTCTACCTTATTTCTCTGGCTGCCGACTCCTCTCACCCGCTGGTCGAGAAGGTCCTTCGTACGATTCCCCAGTTCCGGAAAGGTAAGCACTTAGTCGGCTCAACTGATTTTTCCGAGCATCCTGTTTACCAGACAAAATGGCTGAAGTTCGGTCTTCGGGCATTAGGACTGGAAGACCCTTACGAAATTCCAGCGGTATTCGATTCGTATTCGGTGCTGTTCTGGATGGATTTTAAGAAGGCACATGTGCAAGGGCCTGGTTTTTCTAAAAAAGCAATGACTAATTATCCTTATCTTGCCTGGGCACAGGCACATTTCCATGGTGGGCCGCCACCTATGTCCCTTCAGGAGCAGTACCCACTGACTTGGGAAGCCCACGCCAGCCAAGCGAACTATGCCGGTATGAAGCTTGTCTCGAAAGAATACACGGACCGAAAAATTTGTGCCCCACACTCCTGGCACGCAGCAGAAATGTTCCTTTTTTTACTTGATGCTTTCTGAGGGATTCCAGCAAGACGGCTAAGTAATAGATTGTTTGGGAAATAACAGGTTAAATGGAATGGAGGATTTTGCGTATGAATAATATTAAAAGTACCATAGCGTTGATATTAACCTTCTTATTGACCGGCACAGTTTGTTATGCCGATGACTGGCCTCAGTTTCGCGGGCCTAACCGCGATGGCAAATCAGCCGAGACCGGACTTTTGAAAAAATGGCCGGAAGGCGGGCCGGAGATGCTTTGGTCAATAGGGGGACTGGGCATAGGCTTTTCTTCCGTGGCCGTAGCCGGGGGATTTGTATATACGACCGGTATGATTGACGGCGAAGGATTTTTGTTCGCGTACGATCTTGCCGGCAATCTGAAATGGAAAAAATCTTATGGGCCGGAATGGACAGGGTCGTACAAGGGGACCCGGACTACGCCAACGGTTGATGGCGAACGCGCCTATGTCTTTAGCGGCACGGGGATAATGGTCTGCTTCAACGCCAAAACGGGTGGGAAGGTCTGGCAGGTCGATACTCTGACGAAGTTCGACGGCAAGAACATTCGCTGGGGCATGAGCGGCTCACCGCTGATAGACGGTGACAAGGTCTATTGTACGCCCGGCGGCAAAAAAGGGGTAATCGTTGCGCTGGATAAAATGACAGGCCGGACTATCTGGGCCACGACCGGCCTCGATGAGCTATCGGCATACTGCTCGGCGATCCTGATTAAACGCGGGGCGAACCGGCTGCTCATAAATTTGATTCAAAAGTCGATTGTCTGCATTGACGCCGATACGGGCAAACTCATCTGGCGGGAACCATACGAGACACCTTCCGATACCGGCGGCGTTACGCCGGTCTATAAAGATGGATATCTGTATGTTACCAGCGCTGTCGAGCGCGAGTTTAAGAGGGGCGGAGTAATGTTGGAGCTTTCGGCCGACGGGACGTCGGTCACTGAGAAATGGAATGACCAGACTCTCGACTGTGGCCACGGTGGGGTTGTGCTGGTCGATGGCTATCTGTATGGCTTCAGCTTCGAGGGTATCCCAAAAGGCGATTGGGTCTGCCTCGATTGGGAAAGTGGAAAAGTTATGTACGAAGCCACATGGAACGGCAACAAAGGCTCGATTATCTACGCCGATGGTATGCTGTACTGTTATGATGAAATTACCGGCGATGTGGCTTTGGTGAAGCCTTCTCCGAAGCGTTTTGAAATAGTCAGCTCTTTCAGGGTTACCGAGGGCGACGACCAGCACTGGGCCCATCCTGCCATATCAGATGGCCGACTCTACATCCGCCACGGCGATGCCCTGATGGCCTACGACATAAAAAATAAATAGCACACAGTGCCACACAGACAATAAATCACTAACGGTTCATTGCCGGTCTGGAATCAGGACTGGCCGGATGCTAATTTCTTACGAAATGCCTCGGATTCCCAGTTGTTTATAAAATCCTCCTGCCGCTTGTTCAAAGTGAGAATCCCGCCCATCCGATACGCATTGGTACGGATGAAAATCGAGTACAGGACAATGTCCCGCACGGTCGGCGCAATCTTTTCGGTACCGGCGACAAAAAGGCCGACGCCTTTAACCAGAAACGCCGCGGAAATCTTTCTGCCGGTACCGATCTGCCGTTTCAGTCTCCCAACAATACTTTTCGAAATGCCCTCCAGCATTATATCCGAACGTGACCTTTTACTTTTTTTCAGCTCGACCCACATCGCGGGCCCGTTTGCGTAAACGAGCTCGTCCGGGGTCAAAGAGCCGTTCAGCATTTTCTTCGCATCTTTTTGACGCAAAAAATCGGCAATAGCATCATTGTAATAATACCATATCGCAGCGGGCTTACCGGTGGCCTCAAAATATGCCTTTTCAATGCAGAGCTTTACATCGCTTATTATTTCCCACTTGACGGATTTGGCGCTTCCGGGCTTCGGCTGTTTGAGCTTGCTGTTGCAGCGATTCATCACCCTGCGCACGAGCCGCAAAGCGCCGTTGGCGGTTTTTGTTGTAATAAAAAGACCGTGCTTTTCCAAGAAAAGAATCGCAGGCTTCTCACCGAATTGCTTCTGATAGCCATCCACCAACCCGGCTATCCTTTTAGCAAGCATATAGCCGGGGTCGGTATAAGGGACCCAAAGCGGCGGGAAACTTTCATCCTTGAAAAGCTTTTCGAGCTTTGCCTTTCCATTTTTCGCGTTTACATAAGCACCTGCGGCACTCGGATGCAAATGAATCACGCACTTGTCCAGACAGGCGTGCAGGTGGGCCTCCACCGAAGGACGGGCAATTATTTTAACGTTATCATCGCAGGCAAGAAGCAGCCTGTTTACCACCTCGGGCTCGCGCGTGGATGTGTCCATTTTAGGCAGTGACTTATCCTTTAGTATCGCAAGCACCGGCTCAAGAAGCATCCTTCGCCAGCCTTCTTTTGCGTTCATATCTTTCAGGGCCGTGCCACTGGCCTTGATATACATATACCTGCCGTCTGCCGTTTTCACAGATGTATTGCCGCCTCCGCCCTGAACAAGGGTGGGGTCTTTACCGGTGACATTCGATATTTTAATAAGCTCTGCAAGCGCTTTGTCCATTCGTTTCGTTCCTTTCGTACTTCTTACAATATCTTTATTATGTATTCCGTCCCTTCCCCGTTTTTCGGCCCCCGGCAAGAGGCCTATCTTGGTGTGGCATCGGGCAAACCGCCGTCCACGGGAATTGTAGCGCCGGTGGTAGGTGTCTGGCGCGTGGCAAAAAACAGCACCGCATTGGAAACATGCCGACCCGTAACCTTAGCTTTCAGGAGATTCCTGTTTCGGTAATACTCCTGCAGCTGGTCTTCATCGAGTCCCCGGGCCTTCATTCGGCTGGGGCCGATTTCTTCCCATAAGCCGGACTTGTATTTACCCTCGGAAAATACTGCATCCGGGGCCACCATATTAACGCGAACCCCGTATTGCGCCAGCTCTATACTGGCAATTCGTCCCAACTGGTGGGCCGCAGCTTTGGTGACGCTGTAGGCGCCAAAGCCGGCGCCCGGGCTGGGAACGTTCTTAGTGGAGACGATAATAATGTCACCACCGGTATTCTGCAGTATAAAGTGGTGGGCGATTTCACGAAGCGTCAGGAAAGTTCCTTCCACATTTACTTTTTCGAGCCTGCGAAAGTCGTCGAGGTCTATATCTTTCAAATATGATACCAGCGGGATACCGGCATTAACAACCACAATATCGATTCCGCCCCAGGTCAGAATGACACTTTCTAAACCCAGGACGACAGACTCTTCATCGGTGACATCGATTGGAACTCCTATCACACGGACGCCTGCCATTTGCTTCAGGTCAGCTGTGAAATCGTCAAGCTTCTTTCCCGGAAGGTCAGTGGCGACCAGATGGCAGCCCTTTTCTAACAGCCCACAGCAAACGCCGTAGCCGATTGCCCCGGCTGCACCGGTTACCAGCGCAACCTTATTCTTAAGAGGCATATCAGGCTCGATCCTCGATTCTCGATTCTCGAGGCTCGATTTTCTTGCTTTACGAGTATCCGGAATCGAGGATCCAGGTTCGATGTATAGTATTCCAAGGTCACGAACACATATCATCTCCGGTTTACAATTGTGCTTGTCGGAATAATCTGAAATGGAGTCGCTTAACCGTTTGCGAATCTTTTCCGGATCAGCACTTTTAACCGGAGCATATAAAAAAAGCGGTGGTTTCTGACTTTCGAGCAAAGTTCGTAGGGTGGGCTTTAGCCCACCAATTTTTTTGCGGTGGGGCAAGCCCCACCCTACCTGCTCGGCATTTTTCGCAGAACCGGCAAAATCTTTCGCATCTTTGCCTGTCAGAGATTTCAAGATGACAGGCTCATAGGGTATGTCCCGACTGTCCGTTTCCTCTGCCAAAAGCCCGCGAACTATCGGTGCTATTCGAGCTAATTGGCTCGAAGAATGTTTATCTAATTCACAATTGTTCATCCTTTTCCTTTTCAGTTTCCACTAAGCTACAGACAATGTCGTGAGCAAAGCCTGCCCTGAGCGCAGCCGAAGGGTCGAAGGATCCAAAATCTCAGTTGACTTTGTCTATTTCATTTGAATCGAAATGTTATTCAGATCTCCCTTTATTATCTTAATCCTTTCAATAGATGCTCCCTTCAGGATAGCTCCAGTTAACTTCGTGTGTCGGATATCTGCTTCATCAAGTTGTGCATCTGTAAGATCTGCGTCCCGAAGGTCTGCATGCCTCAGATTGACCCCTTGTAGGTTGGCCCTTATCAATCGAACTCCATGTAGATGTCCATTCTGTAGATTTGAACCTACAAGAGAAGCAACCTCAAAATTTGCTTCATGCGCCTTTACGTTATTCAGGAAAGCACCTCTAAAATCAGCATGCTGTAAACTGGCATTCTTTAAACTTGCCCCTTGCAAATTGGCTCCTACAAGATTCGCCCGATATAGATTAGCTTTGTCAAGATTCGCACCACCCAAATTTGCTTTCTCAAGGTTCGCATTTTTCAGATTTACTCGATCGAGTTTTGCGCGGGTTAAGTTTGCTCGACTCAAGCAGGCGTTTTCAAGACATGCACTTGAGAGTTCCACATGAGCAAGGTCGCATCTTTCAAAATTTGTGTTCTCCAGCGCCGCTCCAATTAACCTGGCATATCGAAGACTCCCGTCCTGGAGCCAACCTTCGGCTTTGAGCTCTCTTATAGCACGATGTACATCTGATACTTCCGTACCTCCGAGTTCACGAATCCAATACTTCTTTTCCCTTTCAATAGTTCGAACCTCGACCAGCCTGTCGATAATGAGAACGGTAATTGATATTCCTATCAGGCTTGTTGCTATGTTTACAATAAAATCGATTGCCGCAGTTCTAATTTGAATAATCGATAAAATACCAACCAAAAGACCTATCAATCCGATGAAAGAGGCTACGACAAGATGAGGGTTTCGTCGCCATGATAGACGAAGCCACTGGATTGTTTTCTTGCTTTTCAAATCTTTCACTTACCAAACTGTCTAACTATTGTTTATCTGGTTTTATATCACATCAAGTTCATTAACGTTGCTGTACTACATCTTTGTGCAGTCGCTGGTTCAGAAATAATAATTTTCAATTACAATTCTAACTGTATTCTTATCGTTTTGTTAAGAGCGGTAAAACCGCAAGCTCAACAGAGATTGCTTTTCGTCGCCAGAGCGGCAACGAATAAACATAAAAAACAAATGATATTAAGGTCGGGATCGTCGGAAAAGGCAAGAAAAAAGTGCCCGCCTATCGGCGGATAAACTCCAGAGTATAAGCTAATCGAAGGCTTACGATGCCTTATCCACCAGGCGGCCGTTGACGTACCTGTGCAGGACACTGGATATTAAGGTCTGGTAAGGTAATCCTTCCTCCATTGCCTTTTTCTGGATGTGAATCAGGTCCTTCTCTGACATACGGATGTTCACACGCTTGTCTTTGCGAACAGTCGCCCGGGCGTAGTCCTGATAACGCTTTATTTGCTTCTTAACGCCATGTACACTGCGCCAGTCGCCCCTTTCAACAGACTCGACAATTTCTTTCTCTTGCTTACTTAGTTTCATCCTTATCACCTCCAAGGTAATTCTTCGTCATCTTCCGGCTGGGAATAATAGTTTTCAGAAATACGCTTTCTTCGGTTTCCACATAGGGAACAAGAAATACATACCCTTCCACATTCACTACGAATATTTTTTGGCCGGAATACTGCTCTTTGTTGGGATGCTCAAGCACATCAAGCAATCCTCCGTGAAGGATATGGAAGACAATCTCTTCAAAAGTAATATCCCGCTGCTCTTTGAGCAATTCGTTCTTGTCAGTACTCCAATCGAAGTAGCGCATGATCCATTTATATCATAATGTGTGCATTTTGGCAACAGATAATATCTTACGATAAGCAATTTTTTTTGGTTCTTTTTTCACACATCACATAAGCTAAAATCCACACGACAATCTACATTAAGACACTCTTACGGCATCACTTACGGAGCTTATTTTATTGGTGAGTTGAATGCTCATTACTCACCTCTCACGCTCTTCGTTTTTGAGAGTTTCGTACAGCTCAAGGGCCTCGGCCGGCTTCATATCTTCATGAACAACCTTGCGAATCGCCTGCATCATCGCCTTGGGCGCATCAGACTGGAAAATATTGCGCCCCATGTCCACGCCCGATGCACCCTCCTGCACCGCATTGTACGCCATTGTCAGGGCGTCGAGCACGGGGATTTTCTTGCCTCCGGCCATCACAATCGGAACCGGACAGGAAGCCGTTATAGTTTTGAATCCGTCCGGAACATAATAGGTCTTTATAATCTGCGCCCCCAGCTCGGCACAGATGCGGCAGGCCAGGCGGAAATATCTCGCATCCCGGACCATATCTTTGCCCACCGCCGTCACCGCCATAGTAGGAATACCGTAACGCAGCCCCATATCCACCAGCCGGGTCATATTATGCACCGAGCGGGTCTCGAACTCGCCGCCGATAAAGACCTGCAGGGTAATCGCCGCGACGTTCATCCGAATCGCGTCCTCTATATCAACGGCCAATTCCTCATTCGAGAGCTCCTTGAGTATGCTCGGCCCGCCGCTGCAGCGCATCACGACCGGCTTGGTCAATGTAGGCGGTACCGAGGTTCGCAGAATCCCGCGGGTCAGCATTATAGCGTCGGCGTAGTACATCAGCGGCACGATGGTCAGGTCAATTCGCTCAAGCCCGGTCGTCGGTCCCTGAAAGTAGCCGTGGTCAATCGCAAACATTACCGTTCGGCCGGTATCGGGATTAAATATCCTCGAAAGCCGGTTCTTCATCCCCCAGTCAAGAGAGCCTGCTCCCTTGAGAAAAAATCCATCAGCCTTCATTGGAACATCTTCGTAGTATTTTTTTTCTCCTTTTGCGGAGTCTTTTTCAGGCATAATTTTTCCTTTCTCTCAATCTGCTTTGTTTCTTTTCACGGCCCAGATAGTTCCGGTGACAAAGTAAATCAAAGTCGGCCAGATAAGTATATTCTTGAAAGTTGCGAAGTTCTGTTCGTATTGACCGCCACCGGTAACGAACACCCAAATCGGCAGAATAAAACACGTAAGCAGCGCCGCGGCTGCAATAATCCCCGAAGCCCACAACACGGGGTCCTTGCCGGTATCGCTTTTTGGCCCGGCCTGCTCATCCGCCTTCGGTTTGCCCGCCGCTGATTCGGAACCGGTCTTCTGTGGAACCTGTCCCTCAGCCTGCTCATCGAACTTCTCACGGGCGCCCGCCATCGAAGCAAAGATGATATAGAGCACCGCTGTCAACACCCAGACCGGCACAAACAAGAAGAACAGGTGCAGAATTCCGGTCTGCTCGAGGATCAAAGCCATCGCAATGGCAATGCCCCAGCTAAGCAGGGCCGGCCAGTTCACCAGCAGCTTCTTTCGTGAGGCCCAGAATTGGGTCAAGCTGATTTTGGGAAAGATCCAGTGCTCAACAAAAACAATCGCCCCGACCGGCATAAGCAACAGGCCATAGTAACCGACGAAATCCAGCAGTTTCGTAAATACAAATGGAGAGCACGCGATTGCTGTGGTAATGGCCCCGGCGATGAGTGTTACCAGCCATCGAGGCCAGCCGGGAGTTACCGCCTGAAAGGCCAGTCCCGCCCGGTATAACGTCGGATTCGAAGTCGTCCAGCCGGCAATGACCACGGCAATAATTCCCGATACTCCGAGGGCCTGCGAGGCAACACCGCCGGCATCAAGCTCACCCATAGTCTTACCTAAGATAATCGCCGTCGCCGCACCCATAATGCCCGCACAAATCCACGCCAAATAATGACCGAGAAACATTCCAAAGGCCGAATACAAACCATAAGATGCCTTCTTAGCGTAGCGCAGAAGCGCCATATCCGACAGCCCGCCGTGCATCGCCAGATTACAAATCCACGCAAAGGCGGCCACCTGCCAGAATGTGATTTGCGGATTGCCCGCCGGCGCCACGCCCGTCCAAATCGACTCGTTTGCCAGTGTCCAGAAATCCTGAAAACTGCCGATTTTATGGCCGAGCTCCTGGGCCGCCAGACCGGGAAGCATGGCAATTCCTCCGGCTATGAACATCAGAAACATCCAGGGCGAGCAGACCTCCGCAAATTGTGCCAGCTTCTTGAAGCCCAGAATCGCCAGAGTAACCACAACCGCACCGACGCCGATGACAACCAGAACGAATCTTATGTCCGTCGGGAACCATCCCGTTTGCTCCTCGATGCCGAAGGGGATACGAACCGCCGAGGCCGAAACCGTAATCATACACCCGGCCAGGATGCAGAACAACACGGCATTAAGAACATTATAAATCGTTGTAGTAACCGGCCCGGCGACCTTCCGAAGATACCAGTACAACGTCAGCCGGGTCCGAACGGCTATCGGAGCACATACGAATGTCCACGTCAGCACAGCCATCAGGTTACCGAGAAGCAGCCCTACAAATACGTCAAAGGCGCTTGCACCCCAGGCGACAAACAGCGCTCCTATGACGAACTCGGTACCTGCGACGTGCTCGCCGGCAAAAATGCCCGCAAAATGTTTGCCGGGCTGAAGCTTGTTCTCCGAGACCGGCTCACGCTCAAATTCATAAAGTAAATCCAATCCCTTTATAGCACCACTTTCGCTGTCTGCTGCCATTTGTTCCCCTTTCCCTTTATAGATTCATTTAACCTTGCCTTTTGTTTGTCACCTTGGTCTCGTAGTCCCTGACTTCTTTCAGCCAGTCCGGTCCCGCCGGGACATCCTGCTCTGTGCAGTAGTAATCCCAGACCGCCCCGAAGGGCATTGTCTTAAGCTCTTCAAGCATCGCCAAACGTGCAGTATAGTCACCGTCCAGCTCTATCTCGCGGAGCTTTTCCGCCGGCTCTAACAGGGCGATTAAAAGCGCCTTTATCATACAACGCGTCCCTATTACCCAGGCCGCTATGCGGTTAATGCTGGCGTCGAAAAAGTCGAGGCCGATGTGCACCCTTTGAAGATAATCGCCCCGAACTATTTGTTCAGCGATGGCGCGCAGCTCGTCCGAGAGAACAACCACGTGGTCACTGTCCCAGCGCACGCCCCTGCTGACGTGAAGCAGTATTTCATCCAGAAAAGTCAGCACCGATGATATCTTGTCGGAGACAACTTCCGTCGGATGAAAATGTCCCGTGTCCAGGCATAGAAGCGTTTTATTTTCGATGGCATAGCCTAAGTAAAACTCGTGCGAGCCGACGACGTAACTTTCCGAGCCTATACCGAAGAGTTTGCTCTCCACGGCATCCAGAAGGCAGTTTCTGTCCATCGGTTCGGCGAATATCTCATCGAGTGACTTTTTAAGCCGCTGGCGAGGTCCTTTTCTGTCAACCGGTATGTCTTTATATCCGTCCGGAATCCACAAGTTTGTGACACAGGGTGTGCCTAATTCCTTTCCCATCGCCGCTCCGATTTCCCGGCACACAATGCCGTGCTCCACCCAGAAGCGCCGTATCCCTTCGTCCGCGCTGGACAGTGTGAAACCGCTCTCGGCCTTCGGATGCGAAAAGAATGAGCCGTTAAAATCCACTCCCAGGCCGTTCGCCTTCGCCCAGTCAATCCACGCCGTAAAATGCTCAGGGGACAGCTCGTTACGCTCGACCTTGCCTTTGGTTTCCCCGTACATCGCGTGCAGGTTCAGCCGATGCTTACCCGGTATCAGGCTCAACGCCTTTTCCAAATCCGCCCGCAGCTCATCGGGCGTTCGTGCCTTGCCGGGATAGGCGCCCGTGGCCATTATGCCGCCGCCGCTGAGCCCCTCATCACTTTCAAATCCCCCGACATCATCCCCCTGCCAGCAGTGCAGGGATATCGCTGTTGCGCTTAGCTGTTCCATGGCCGTCTCTGTGTCAACGCCCAGCTCGGCATAACGCTGCTTTGCCTGTTCGTATGCTTTTTCAATTCCATTTGTATCTGCCATTTTGCTTCGACCCTTTTAAGCTTAAAAATATTCGATCACTATGCCATGTTGAAAACCTTTGCGAAATGTCATTGCGAGGCCCGAAGGGCCGTGGCAATCTCTTTCGCAACGGGCGGAAAAAACCATCGTTATCTTTGAGATTGCCTCGCTTCGCTCGCAATGACAAACCTAAACCTTATGTTTTTAACAGAGCACACTCACTACTCGATTTTCAGAGAATCTTTGTCCGGCAAATTGGGAAACGGCGCATGAGGCTCGGCCTGATACCAGAACGCAACCGAAGAAAGGTCGTCTTTCAGAGGCAGATACCTTCCTTCGCTCTGCCAGCCCAGCGCCTGCATCGTTACCTTCAGGTCACTTTCAAACCTGACCGGGTCCATAATATGCCAGCGGTACAATCCGAAACGCGGCTGCGTCTCGGACTCTATAACCTGCGGCATCCCCGTGTAGGGACTGCTGAATTCCTCATACCCCTCGCCCTCGAACTTGCTGAAACCATAAGAGCCGCAGAAGTAATCCTCCGTGCCGGTCCCGCAAATCGTGGGGAACTTACTGTCACCATCCATAAAGAACTTAATTTCTCCTTCACCCCACCAGCCGGGACTGTTCGAGCCCCAGACCATATATGTCCCGACGTAGTGGCCCTTTCCCCGCACCCCCTCAAGAATGGTATAATCCTGCTTGTCAGGAAGCGGGTTTACCCGGCGAAACTGGGCGTGCAAATAAGCCGCATCTTTCGGGACATCGGTCAGCGTGTAGTCGATTTGATAATACAGCACCATTGGCTTGGCGTCGATATTCGTCATAGTAATCTTAAAGCTTTTGCGAAACGGCATTACCCAGTAACAGTTGAATCCGCTCTTCGGGTTGACACAGACCGCCAGGGAGTTGACTCCGACATATTGACCCATACCGCAGGCGAAAAAGTCCCCCGCAGGGCATTCCACAGAGGGTTTTTCTTCCCCGTCCCAGTAAATTCTCAGAATGTTAAAGCGATTGTTTCCGGTCGGAGTCATCCATATATGCTGGATGGCACCGCAGCCTTCGACGTCGGCCATCACAAAAGTTTGGCCTGGATTAATCCTGACCGAAGGTGACACTTTCCAGCCCTGCCCTAATTCGCGTGCTGCCCTCGCTCCGGTACCTTCCGTTGCCATTCCCCCTTTGCCCTTTTCGCCGGTGAAGTTCTCCGGACTAACCGAACGCGTCTCGGCAGAGGACAGACGCGCCAGATTTCCCATACCCATTTCCAGCCCGCTGAATCCTGATTGCTGCTCTTCACAGCCGGCCATCAAAAAAGCAACCAACCATAGCGCACAAACCAACCAAACATTACATCTTTTCATTCGCTTTGAGAATCTTCTGATTAGTCTCGTTAGCGGTTCCATAATTTGTCCTTTCTAAGAATTTTTAATACATTTCCAGAAGTTTCTTTTCCGCCTGTCTTGTCCACAGCCCATTATTAAGATACTCAGCAACTTGTGGCATCTTTTCGCTCATCTTCTCGAGCGGTACCAGCGGCAAATCTTTACAGGCCGGGTAAACAACAATCTTACCTGCTATCGAACGGTTCTCGACCGCCCGTATGCCGTCGGTCGCACCTGCAAGCCCGCAAACAGCCGCGACACTGAGGTTCGTATCAAGCCGGCCGGATTCGGCTTTTTGCAGCATTCGTTTCATATCCTCCAAAGTCGAGCCGCTGGTCCCGATGAAATACAATTGCTTTTCTATATAAGTATCAAGGTCAATCTCTCCGGTAACCGTCGCGGGAATACCGGCGAAGATGTTTATCAGCCCCCGCTCGGCGGCGCTATGCACCGAGGCGGCAACCAGAGCAGGTATCGGCGCCATCAAAGCAGTGTAGTCAAATGCCTCGGTAATCTTGTCTTTCAAGGGATTATATGCCTCATACGTAACAGCGTATTTCCGGGCTAAAGGTCCGGCGATTTTTGTCAGTGTCGCCAGCCGATTGTCATCCACATCGGAAGCAAAAACGCTCACGCCTTCAACGCCCTGACAGATATTGCGAATTACGTGCATCATACCCATAGGCCCGCCTGCGCCGACAATATTAATCTTGTCACCGGGACGAATTTCATCGGTATCGGGAATCACTTTCATAGACTCAGCCGGGTCCGAACCTGTAGTGCCCACTATACGAATACCACCATAGTGAACCCGTCCAACCGTAGTAACAACATCTCTGCCGAATCTATCGCCACAAAAGACGATATTGAGAATACCATTCAAAGCAACTTTTGCAAACAATGCTTCGACAACCTTGGCATCAGAGCCGAAATAGATTATGTCGTCGTAGCCGGCATCGATAAGCGCCGATATGCTTGCGGCCCTGTCTGCCGCTGCCTCCAATTCAGCCGGTATTGGCGCCTCTGAAAGCCAGGTTATTTTAGCCGGTCTTCCATAGCGACCAAACAGATTCTGAAAACTGCCTTCGCTTACCTCCGTATCAGCAACGATGAGCATCTGGCCATCTGTTTTCAAACTGGTGCGTTCGGCGGATACATAGGCATCTTCAACGCATGCCCACGGCTCTACGAGAGCTACAGCCGAGCCGGAAAGCTCCTCGCCGACGGGTAAAAGCATCGAGTTGCCTTGCGGTGTGGTTATGACCCTTTCGTCCATCAGCACGTACTCGGCGAGAGCTCCTTCAAAATTGTATCCGAACGCTGCGTTGGAAGTGGCAGTGCGTATCCAGCGATAGTCCGTCTGTACAAGGAAACGCTCGCCGGGCTTAAAATTTTCCACCGCGGGGCCAACCGCCTCAATTCTGACTACGGTTTCATGGCCGGGTATTGTCGGTGCTTCGCCGGGGACATAGCTGGGTATCTCTTTAAGTATTTCAAGATCAATGCCGGAAACTATTTTGCTCTTGCGGACATGTGAGGAAAATTGCTTAAGCAATTTTAGGTCGGAAAAACAAAGTCCGACCGCCTCGACCCGGCAAAGAATCTGATGCCTGCCCGGCGGAAAAACCTTCTTGGACTTATTCAGGACAAGCTCATCCGGCCCGACTAACTGCACAGCATATTGCGTTTTCGGCAAATCCACCACAGTTTATCATCCCATATTTTTTATTTCACGTCTTATGCAAAGTACATCACCAATGATAAATTCGAATATCGAATAGTCCCTAACTGTATCCAATATTTCCCTGGAAGTAGGGTGGGCTTTAGCCCACCGAACAAAACTCGGTGGGGCAAGCCCCACCCTACCAGCTGTCATTGCGAGCCCTTCGCTTTGCTCAGGATAAACTCCGCGAAGCAATCTAAAACGCAACGAAAGAGATTGCCGCGGCCTGTTTCACAGGCCTCGCAATGACAGCCGCTATCAATTGCTAATCATGTCTAATATTTCCTTAGCGGTTACATCCTCACTTAAAGCGCTAAGTTTATCTTCATACTGCGGCTCAAGTGAGCGTCCAAGCTGCTGAAAGAATTCGTTTTTGTCCGCAACGCTTTTAAAGTTTTTCTTTGCCCAGTCGCTTGTATAGCCTAAGCCGCATTTTTGTTGAAGCACCGAATGAGCATAAACGATGTGGGCACCCTTAAGGAATACCGGCACTAACGGCGCCATCTCCGCCGTATCGAAGTTGTCCACAAATTTCTGCCCCGGGCTGTTCATCTCCGTGCCCTCTACAACAGGCAGATGCAGCTTTTCAGCAAGCTCAACCACGCGGTATAGATTGTCCGTTTTTTCATTTTTGGCCCCCGGCGTATAATTGCGGTCGGGAATGACGTTGATAGCCGCGGCGCCGGAACTCATAGCCACTTCCAGAAGCTCCTCGATGTCCTTTTCTCCGTTGCTGGTACCATCCAGCCAGGTATGAACCGGTATCGCGCCGGCGGCCAGAATAAATTGGTTCGTATCAGCCATCATCGGAAAGGAACCTTTGTCCGGCTGTATATACCCGACACCGCCGCGCTTCATCGTCCTGGCTCGAATTGCATCCAGCAATTTTCTGCCCTGGGGCAATGCCGAGGTTTCAATCTCAACACCTAATCTCTCAGACCAGAATTTGGAGAGCTTATCATCATCGGGAAATATTTCTTTTGCCTTACGCGCATAGGCCAGACACATATGCCTCTCGGTAGCGTTACCGCCCGGCGTCAAAACAAGCACGTCCTTTTCGTAATCCAGCTCCACGGGTTTTAAGTGCTTATTGACCCGCCCCATCAAATCCCGATTCCTCTGTTGTGCCGTCCGGCGAAGCTTAAGCAGAAACCGTTTCTGTTCACCCTCCAATTCGGCCTTCGGAAAACCAACGCCCATGTGGTATGAGATGCCCGGCTCACCGGGTGAGTTTATTACTCTGGTGGCAAATTCCGGCACAAAGACCCGAGTCTCCAGACCGGCACAGGCCTTCAGACCGAGCATCCTTGCCGCGGCAAGAAATTCTTTTAGGGCATCCAATACATCAAAATCCACCACTTCTGCAACGGCCAACCCCGCCTTGCGGGCCAGCCAGGCGAATTTGCTCGGTGAATAGCCGTAGGTGTTATATGAGAAAAAGGTATGACAGTGCAGATTGACATCCGTGCCGGCCCTGGGCAAATCGATTTCGCCCGCCTCGACTTTCTCACAGAGTGCCGTCAGGGCCTGCTTTCTTTCGTTAGGGTCGAAACTATCCAGTCTGCTTTCGAGTTCTGCAATCAAAATGAATCTTTCTATTGTTGGTTATTTCCTTATGCACTTACGAGCCATGCACTTTTTTGTATTGTTCGTCCCAAAGTGAGGCATCCTGCGGCTGATATTCTTTCATCTCAAATGAATTGCGGACAATCTCTCTGGCCTGGGCCAAAGATTGTATCTGTCCTGTGGCCTTGGCCTGCATCAGGATATTGCCGCTGGCTGTCGCCTCAATCGGGCCGGTGATTACCTTCTTGCCAAGGGCATTGGCCGTGAACTGACAAAGCAGCTCATTTTGTATGCCGCCGCCGACAATATGCAATATCTCAATCGTATTTCCCGTAGCATCTTCGATAGCTTCCATAACAGTGCGATATTTCAGGGCCAGGCTTTCCAGTATCGTTCTTATCATTTGCCCCTTGTCGTCGATTGAGTTTTGGCCGGTCTCTGTCAGGTAATCGTTAATCCTCTTCGGCATATCGCCGGGCGCAAGAAATCCGCTGTAATCAACATCAATATGACTGGCAAACGGTTCGGCTTTTTCCGCCAAAGCCGCCAGGTCCGCATAGGACAGGTCGGTCCCCTCGCGCTCCCATTGCCTCCTGCATTCCTGCATGAGCCATAGTCCCATTATATTTTTGAGAAGCCGAATCGTATTTTCAACTCCGCCCTCATTTGTGAACTCGTATTCAAAGGTTTTATCATCGACAATTGCCCGCGGCACTTCAACGCCCATAAGGGACCAGGTTCCTGAAGAAAGATACGCCCAGCTGGAGTCCCCTGCAGCAGGCACGGCGACGACGGCTGAAGCAGTATCGTGCGAGCCGATAGCAATAATCGGAATAGGCCCGCAACGGAGCTCTATTCCAATCTTACCGGTCAACTGGCTCACAACCGTCCCGGGCTCGACGACTTTCGGCATGATTTGAATCGGCAAAGATAGTCTATCCAGGACCTCTTTGGACCATCGGCCTGTCCTCATATCCATAAATTGTGACGTGCTGGCAAGACTGTATTCTGCGAAAATCTTGCCGCAAAGAAAGTACGAGACCAAATCAGCAATGAAAATCAGATTATTAGCTTTGGCTAAGGCAATCGAATAATTCAGGCGCATTGCGAGCAGTTGATAAACGCTGTTGAACTGCAAAAACTGCACGCCGGTGTTTTCATAAATGTCGCGTTTGCTCATCATCTCAAACGCCCTTTCCTTCATCCCGTTGGTCTGACTGTCGCGATAGTGATAAGGATTCTCAACGAGTTTGCCATCGACGTCCAGCAGGCCGAAATCGACGCCCCAGCTATCGACGCCGATGCCCCATACCTGAGCGCCTGCCGCTCTTGTCGCTTTGCTGATACCGGACTTAACTTCGTAAAACAGCCTGTCAAAATCCCAGCGCAGTGAGCCGTGCTCTTCAATCGGCCCATTATCGAAACGATGGATTTCCTCGAGAACAAGTTTACGTGCCGAAACCGAGCCAAGCATTACTCTGCCGCTCTCGGCTCCGAGGTCAACGGCGATATATTTTTTTATTTCCGCCATCGTCAGCTCCTTATTACAAGTGTTTAATTCTGAAGAAATAACTTTATAACCCAGATTCTCTGCTATTGCAAATCAAAATCGAGGTATGGAAAAAGGAGATTGAGAATACACCTCAAGTGTATGGCAGGACTAATTCCGGATTGTCCTGCCGACTTTGGGGGGTTTTCGGGCGCGCACAATCTCAGTCTTGGGTAAAATAAAGACACGATGGGCACAATATGAATATGTCTTTTGTTGCCAAGAATGGCTGGAATTTAACTTGTCGTAAGTGATTAGTTCTGCTGGAAGCGCATTTTGGCCTCACCGATGAGATAAAAACTGCCGGTAATACAAATCAGGTCCTCTTTGCTGACGGCGCTTTTGGCAATCTGCAGTGCCTGCCCCAGACTGTCGGCCGTCTGGTACATCTTGCCGCATATCTCGGTGTATATTTCAGCCAAATCTTCCGGCGACATTGCTCTTGGCGAGTTGCTTCGGGTAAAAACTACTTTATCAGCGCCGTATTGTAATTTCTGGAGCATTCCTCTGACGTCTTTGTCAGCGTTGCAGCCGAAGATTACGACCATAGAATCGTAAGGGATATTCTGGCCTATCGCGTGAATCAAAGCATGAATGCTTGCGGCATTGTGCGCGGCGTCGATCATAATTCTGGGGTCGTCCCAAATCATTTCCATTCGGCCTGCCAACGAGACCTTATGAAGTCCCTCAGCGGCCTTGCCGTTGTCTATTTTGTAGCCGGCCGATTTGAGTTTATCCAGCATAGCCAAGGCCAGGCCGCAGTTGATTGCCTGATGTTTGCCGTGCAGCGGCACCCGAAGATGCTCAAATTTACTCGTAGGCGTCGTTAAGCAGATTCTCGTATGCGGGCCGTGCTCCCGTGACGTTTCAAAACGATGCGAAAAATCAATATCGCTGCCGGTTACGCTCAAAGGCGCTTTGACAGCGGTGGCCTGTGATTTTAGGACACGCATTGCCGAGGGCTCCTGCTGAACAGTAATAGCCGGGACACCACGCTTGAAAATGCCCGCTTTCTCCTTTGCGATGCTGTCAATAGTGTCCCCGAGCTGGTGTTGATGGTCAATACTCAAACTGGTTATGCCGACGACCTGGGGCTTAATAACGTTTGTGCTGTCGAGTCTGCCGCCCATACCGGTTTCAATCACGGCAATATCAACCGCCCTATCGAGAAAATACATAAATGCCAAGGCTGTCATAATCTCGAAGAAAGTGGGGGGGTCGGTCTTTGACATCTTCTCAACCGGAGCGTAAACGCGGTTAAGTAAGCCACACATTTCCGAGTCGCTAATCATTTTTGTATCGACCGTAATCCGCTCGTGCAGGTGTACCACATGGGGCGACGTGTATAGTCCGACTCTATAATCGTTCGCTTCGAGCATCCTGGCTAACATCGTGGCTGTTGAGCCCTTTCCCTTTGTGCCGCCTATATGGACTGTATGGATTTTTTTGTGTGGATTGCCTAATAACGAAAGCAGTTTCTCCATCCTGCTGAGGTTGAACGTAGTGACGTTATAGCGCAGACGCTCCTGCTTCTCGTAATCAGTCCTCGCAAACAGGTATTCAAGGGCCTGCTCGTAGCTCCTAAAAGCCTTTTTGCTTTTGAACCCGGCAACCTTGGTGGAGGATTTTTTCTTTCGTTTCTTTCCGGTTGTCTTTATTGGTTTTGCCATACAAATTTAACTATGACAATTATAACGGTCAAAAGCACGATAGTCAAGACGGAACCCAAAAAACACCACGAATATAGCCGGGCAAAGGAATATAGGCCATTGTAAATAAAGAGGTTACAAAAAACTTAACTTAAGATTGTTATCTTTTAAAAAGCATCTTTCATCAGTATTTCTGAATATATAACCACTTTTGCTTATAATAAGGCGATATTCGCTACGTTTAGCCATTGGCAGGCCAGCTTTCATATTTTCTGAGTGGTGAATCTGAGTTACTGTCTATATAATTGCCGGCGTGAATACAACAAAGCCAAAACGAGCTTTTAATTTTGCTCTGCAGAGCTTAAACCAGCTTCTTTGGCCGGCAGTATGTATCAATTGCGGCGAAAACATCTGTGAAACTGATAACAACCTGTGCAAGAATTGCTGGTCCCAGCTTCTGGCCTGCATGAGTGGCGATTACTGCCGTCGCTGCGGCCGGGATGCCAGCAAATTTGCACTGCTGGAAGGCGCCTGCCCCGATTGCCAGGGTAAAGAATTTCACTTCGACCGGATAGCCCGCAGCGGAGTTTATAGCCAGGCCCTGCAAAAAATGATATTGGCCTTTAAAAACGGCCGAACTGAACTGGATTCGGCAGCAGGATTTTTGGCCAATTCCGCTTTGCAGGGAAGTGGCTTTTATAATGATATAGAACTTTTCGTTCCCGTGCCGCTGCACTGGTCGAGACGATTAGCTCGCGGCTACAATCAATCGCAGGTTTTGGCCAGAAAATTAAATCACTCCACCGCCAAAATCAGCACAGAGCTTGTCAGAATCCGTCGGACAAAATTACAGCCGGCAATGGCGAGTCCCGCCGCGCGCGCTAAAAATGTCGCCGGTGCCTTCGCCGTTCGTTACGGACACAATTTCTCAAATCGAAAGATTTGTCTTGTCGATGATATCAAAACAACCGGTGCAACGCTGAACGAGTGTGCAAAAACACTGAAACAAGCCGGCGCTTCAAAAGTCTTCGCGTTGGTTTTAGCCGTCGCGGGTCAAAGTATCAGCTAATTAGTTCTTGTTGCGGAAACAGTATTTGTCATTCCCGCGGAAGGGCTTGTTGAAAAAGTCGAGATAAACTATGAAACCGGAGCCTCCCGTGTGGGTTATGATATGGGCTCGTTAAACGGCCCAAAGTTTTACGTGGTCGTTAAGAAACGCCACAATAACCTTTATTACAGGAGGCTCACAATGGAAA
>Ga0307378_10001826_pt1 | contig 33709 bp, 31 predicted proteins | sample UN1MG_FD_202238 | JGI IMG/M metagenome (GOLD analysis project Ga0307378, IMG submission 202238) | Soil microbial communities from Risofladan, Vaasa, Finland - UN-1 | ecosystem: Environmental > Terrestrial > Soil > Coastal area > Acid sulfate soil | place: Finland: Risofladan, Vaasa | collected... | reverse complement strand
GCGGCCAATATCATTATGATAGAGGGAATGAGAAATCTCTTCTTTTCCTTTTCCCAGAGTTCTTTAGGTATACGCGGCCCTAGTATTAATTCATTTTCCTTTATTTGTCCAGTCATATACAACCTCCATTCAGATGAGCACCAATTTTGTCAGGGCAATCCTCAATTATTATGTTAGGGGGCTCGATAATAATAATTCTTATTAGCGGCCCCCCGTTTATCCTGTAAACCTTTATTCCTATTGTCCGGCTAGAATACTTTTGGCGTTTAAGCCAGCGGTTGCGGCTTTTACATAGTATTGCCATGCCATATTATAGCCGAAATTAGCTTTTTCCCACTCTTTTGCAGCCATAGCATCATCACCCTGCTTAAGAAATTTATCCCCTTCGGTAAGCTGGGCGACAGCATCCGCGATAAGCTCCGTGGCAACAGGGTTGCCCTTGTCACCCGTTTTTTCCAGTTCACCGTATACATTCATAACAGCAACTCTGGTGCTCGTGGCCTGTTCTTGCCATGACTTGGCCGTCTCTTCATTTTGAGCCCCAAATGCAATACCTGTAAAACCAAGAATCAATACCGTTATTATTAATACTTTCAACTTTCTCATTATTACCTCCCTAACTTAGATTCTTATTTCGTTCTCCATCCCCCCTAATAAGAAACTATTAAGGGGGGATTAGAGAATTTTTTTAGCCTCTTTATTTGTTTTCAGGCTCAACGAGCAAATAGCCCATCATTTCCAGATGGAGAGCTGAACAGAACTCAGAGCAGTAGAACGGAAATACTCCCGGTTGATCCGCTATGAACTTGACCGTGTTGGCCTCACCCGGCTCAAGACTGAGATTTACGTTATAACCCTCAATTGCAAATCCATGGGTAGCGTCTCGTGCCCGCTCAACATTTGTAATATGGAGGACGACCTCATCTCCCTCGTTTACTGAGATATGCTCAGGATTAAAGTGGCTTCTTATAGCCGTCATCCATACCTCTACCTTTCCGTCTGAGCGAACAATCTTTTCATCACCAGCTTTGGCCGCGTCAGCATCCACGCTCATAGTCCCCGGGTTAAACCCAACCTCGGGATAAACAGACCATGGCTCAAGTTTGTCAGCTTTAATCATTTGCACATAATGAGGCTCTCCTATACCAATCGGCATATCGTAGAGGACCTGCATTTTATCGCCTGACACATCAATGAGCTGAAAGTTTTGAGGTAAAAGAGGGCCTACAGGCGTAAATCTATCAATAGACCACTTATTTAACGCTACACAGTATTTACCGTCAGGAGATACCGTGTCGCCTTCGGCACAAACAGTGTGTCCAATATTGTACTGAACAGGAATTTTCTCTGTCAGAGTCCAAGCATCATCCCCAGTGTTGTAGGGGGGTCCGAGCTTCCATTTGGCAAGCGTGCTTTCTATGAAAACACTTGTATAGGCATTTCCGTCGCCATCGAACTGAGTATGAAGTGGGCCTAAGCCAATTTCCAGCTGAGCTGCTACTACGTCGTTATAGGTGAGAATTGGCACTCCATAAACGTCATTCCCCTCAAAATTCTTGTCTTTTATCGCCTTTTGTATTTTGTCGAAACTGTAGATTGTAGCATGCGTATCCAATTTGCCGGATACTACTAAGTATTCACCTCCGGGAGTAACATCTACGCCGTGAGGACTCTTGGGCTCCGGAATAAAGTAAAGAAGACCTTCGGAGATGGCCGTTTCAAGAGAAATAACCTTAACCCCGGAGATCTCCGTGGTTTTTCCCGGCTGTTTTGCAACTTCCGCGGCTTTCTTTAGGTCTATTACGTGCATATAATCCATATCCCTTTGAGACACACCGGCTTCAAAAGGTGGTAGACCCTGGCCTATACCGCCCGTTGCGAGTTCTGTGTTAATAGAATTACAGAAAACCCATCCTTCACTTACTTTCTTTCCGGCATCACATAGATCCTGCCAATATGGGGGAAGCTCTATCTGAAATGAACCCTCTTCCACGATCCGCCCCTTCTCCCGGTCAAATTTGTGAAAAGCAATTACTCCACGGAATTTCTCCTGATATTCATCCATAGTGGCATATTCTTCAAAGGGGAGAGGTGTTGCGTATTGAGAAGCCTGAATTACGTATTCGCTGTTAGGGGTTACAAAGGTAGAGCCATGATCTGAGATGATATTCGGAGTCTTAATTATCTGCTTTGTTTCAAAGTCGCGAAGGTCAATAAGGGCTACTCTGGCATTGGCTTTGTCATTTATGAACAAATACTGACCGTCATACTCACCCTCAGTCTCGGTGAGAGCCGGGTGATGCGTATCAGCCCATCTGAGCTCCTTTCCGCTTTCCATATTACCGTCTTCAAGAAGCCTCTCGGATTCTTCCGAGCCGTATCCAAATCCCTGCCATGGCTCTGGAGTGAAAGCAGCTATTACTTTTAGGAGGCGCATAGATGGTACCCCTATTACAAAGACCTGCCCTGAATGCCCTCCGGATGCGAACATTATATAATCATCGTATTTACCTGAAGGGATATATGTTTTTAACGCCGCTTCCACGTCTTTCGGGCTTAAATTACGGTCCTTTGCTATCTCCTCAGCGTTGGCAGATAAATTGCCGTTTTGCTCGGATGAACTGACTTCTTTATTATCTCCTGCTTTCTTTTCGCCAGTAGTATCATTGTTTTGGCATGAAACAATAAAAAGCCCTGCTATCAACAGGACAAGTAAGCCACTGAACCTCATTACTTTTCTTGTAAACATAAATAAATACCTCCTTTTATTAATTGTTCTTTTATTTCTCTTCTTTCTTTGAATCCTCAAACTTTAAATATGAAATAACTTCTACTACTTCTTCGTCAGAGAGCCCCTGATTTGGCATAGGAATCATATACTCCGCGAGCATTTCCTTAGCTATTGGGTCTGAGAAAACCATGGTATCGGGGGACTTGATCCATTTTGTTAACCATTCTTCCTCTCTTCTCTCCGTAACGCCTTGAAGATCAGGGCCTGAGAGCTTGCCGCCTCCAATGGTGTGACAGGCAACACAGCCCTTAGTCTTAAAAAGCTCCTTTCCTTCCTCTACACTTTCCATATTAGGGGCAGCCTTATCATCTTTGCCGCTACTTAAAGCGGGCGCTACAAATACAACGGCAATTGAAACTATCAGAAGCCAAACAGAAAAACTAAATCCTAGACCTACTCTCATACACCCTTCTCCTTAACCATAAGTTTTGATATAACCTTGCGTTCGATACAATATCGTATTATAACTACATTATTGTAGTGCAATTAAGATGCCAAGCAAAATCCGTTGATACTATTACCTTTTAGAACCTGCACAAATGTCAGGTGTCAGGAAATAAGACAGATTATGAGAATATTTTGGTTTATCCATATATATATTGATTAGCAATTAATAAAAAAAGAGGGCATCCATAACGGAATGCCCTCTTTGCTCATTAGGAACAAAATCCCTAAGAACTTCTGAAGAATATGAGAAACTAAAATCTAAATCCGAGTCTTCCACCGTATGTGCCGAAGGACCCGTTGCTCCTGTCAACGTAATTGTAACGAGCTTCCGCGCCTACGAAGATCTTTTTGGTAACATTGAAATCCACTCCTCCTCCAGCGTGAATACCTAACTCGGCACTACCCTGTCCCGAAGGGTAACCTCTGTTTTTAAGAGTATTGGGTTGAGGAGCAATACCGCCTACTTGGCTGCCAGGATCACTCTTGTTGAAGAACAGGTTAAACCCTGGTCCGGCCAGAAAATAAGGCTGAACAATGTGATGTGCTTCAAATTTGTACTTAAGCCCCAGCAGGATTGTAGCTGTATCCAACGTAACACTATTTTGAGTCGGTAAAGTACCGGGTGCTATGGCATTTACAGTTGGCTCAAATGTCACATCATCATCGGTTCTGGCCCATCCGATACTAATCAGACCCATTAGTTTTCCAGGCCCTAAGTTTTTGTACAGCGGCAATCCAAGCTCACCTGCCATCATAAAACCAGTGCCCGTTTTAAAGGGTCCAGTCTGAGCACCAATAGTAAGTGCGAACTCAGCCCCGAGCGGCTTATCCGCCTTCTTGGATATAAACTCCTGCATTTGGGCTTCAGATTCCTGCACCTGGGCCTGATTAGCCGCTTTTTCGGCCTCCAACTGTTCTATCTTCTGACTCAACAATTCATTCTGCCTTCGGTTCTGCTCATTCTCCCTGCGGTTCTGCTCAATCATCTGTTTGAGCTCCTGTATTTGCTGATCGCTTGCAGCATGAGCATCATAGGACTTGAAGCCCAGCGGCACAGCTAACAACAATAACAACGCATACGCAAACATATTTTTTCTTAACATCCTACTATCCTCCTTTAATTATATTTAATCCTGCTATGTGCAAGGTGAATGCCAAAAGATTAAATCAATAGAATAAGGGGGTTAAGAGAATAGAGGGGAATATTTTGGTGTACAATAATATTACATAAGACACAAGAATATTACACAATGCCGATAGAGTTCCACCACAATATTGAAAAGTACATCTTAAATTTTAGGTGGTTTAATAACTGGGAATCAAGATTACACAAACCGGAACTTGCGATTTTCTGGGAACTGGAGACTATAGCGCAAACTCAAAAGGCGGTTACTGCATATTAAAAAGCTTCAGTTTTCTATATAAAGTATCTCTTGAAATACCAAGCAGCTCGGCAGCCCTTGATTTGTTGCCCTTGGATTCGCGAAGAGCCTCTTCAAGTGCAAATTTTTCAAGCTTATCTAGGGAAAGTATCTGATGTTCAAAAGTTTTCGGTTTCTGCCACAAGAGGTGTGCCTTTAAATCTTTATATGTAATCGTCTCTTTATTGGTGGGACTGACGGCAATTATTCCTTCGAGTAAATTCTCCAATTCTCTAATATTTCCGGGGAAATCGTAACTATATAGATGATTAAATGCCTCCTCGGAAAAACCCTCTATATTTTTTGAATATTTCAGGTTGAATGTGTTAATAAAATTGTCGATTAATAGTGGGATATCTGATTTTCTATCTCGTAGTGGAGGTAGTTCAATCACGATCACGGCAAGTCTGAAAAATAAATCTTCTCTTAGATACTTATTCTTTAAGTCATCAATGGAATGGTTGCTTGCAGCTATCACCCTAATATCAAGAGATACCTCATCTGTATGCCCTAAGGGTCTTACCTTATAATCCTCAAGAACCCTTAAGAGCCTGACTTGAAGGTCCTTTGGCATCTCTCCAATCTCATCCAGAAGGATCGTCCCGCCATTGGCCGCTATAAAAAGGCCCTCGTGGTCTCTTACAGCTCCCGTAAAAGCTCCTTTTTTATAGCCAAAAAGCTCAGATTCAAGAAGCTCCTTGGGAATTGCCCCACAGTTAACCGCAATAAAAGGCTTACTTGAGCGATCTCCACCCAGGTGAATTGCTTTTGAAAGAAGTTCTTTTCCAGTTCCGGTATCTCCAACAATAAAAACAGGTGCATTACTTCTAGCAGCAGCAGAGGCTTTCTCAAAAACAGCTTTCATTATCTTAGAGCTGCTGATAATATTCTCAAAACCGTATTTTTGTGAAATTAGTTGTTTTAATTCACCTAGCCTGTTTTCGAGTTCATACGACTTTCTGATCACTTCAAGCTTATTAAGAAGCACGTCTTTATCAAAGGGCTTTGTAATAAAATCAAAAGCACCATGCTTTATAGCATCTACTGCCGTTCGTACGGTTCCCTGCCCTGTTACCATCATAACAGTTAACCCGGGGATGATATCTTTAAGTTTCTCAAGCAAAGTGAAGCCGTCCATCATGGGCATCACAAGATCTAGCAACGCAATATGAATACTTGGAATCTCAGCGGATTTTTGAAGAGCCTCTCGTCCTGAAAATGCAGTAACTACTGCGTAGTTATTTCTTTCGAGCAGCTCCTTTACAGCACTAACAAAATCCTCATCGTCATCAACCACTAAAACCTTGACCTTACTTTGACTCAATTAATTTTCTCCTCATTTAAAATGGGTAGGCTTATGGATACAATAGTTCCCCTTCCTTCTTTACTTTCGATAGTTATATCACCGCCGTGGTCATGAACAATACGCTTTGCCACTGAAAGCCCTAAACCTGTACCTTTTCCGGCTGGTTTGGTGGTAAAAAAAGGCTCAAAAACAAATGGTATTGTCTCCTCCGATATCCCAACTCCGGTATCTTTTATTTTAACGTTTACAAATTGAGTTTCATCATCTTTACAAGAAATTATTGATAATACGCCCCCTTCAGGCATGGCGTCAATTGCATTCATCATTGTATCAGAAAACACTAGGTTAAGAAGATTCGTATCAGCAAATATTATAAGATTATCTTCCATGTCCCCCACAAGAACAATTCCCTTCTTATTAATTAGCGGCCTTATCATCTCCATTGATTCCTCAAGCAGATTTGAGACAATCTCCGGGCTTTTTTCGTTCTCTGGCCTACCTACAAACCTAAGGAGTCTTTGTATAACCTTTTGTCCATAAAGAATCTGTCTCTCTATTGAATTTAATTTCTCGCCAACATTTTTGTATTCCGCGAGATCCGGAATATCATCTTTAAGCATCTGAACTCTAAGTAACATTGATGCTAGCGGGGTTCCCATGTGGTGTGCAAAACCTTCTGCCATTTTCCCTATTATTTGAGCCTTCTCTAGCTCTATTATCTTATTTCTCATTACAAGTGTTTCACTTATATCTCTAATTGTTTCTATGAACCTGCCCTGCCCTTCGTTCATATAGACAAGACTGATGCTCACTGAAATTCTCTTGCCGTCTTTGCCTATCCGCTCAGTTTCGTAATCTGTTATTCTTTTTCCTTCGCTAACCTTATTGAGCTTTTCAGAAAAGTTTTCCTTATTTTCAGGCGTAACAGTTGCCCAGATTTCATCTATCTTTTCTATACTATTCACGCAGAAAAGTCGTTGTGCTTCTCGGTTTAAGGTTTCTACTACCCCCTTATCATCAAAAACAATTATGGCATCTGTGGTGTTATCCATAATTTCCCGAAGCCTTTGCTCTCTCTCGTTAAGCAGTTTCTCAGTATTCCTGCGCTCGGTAATATCTATAATAGTGCTTATAACCACTACACCCGAATCCGAATTTGCAAAATTAAGCCCTATTTCAACAGGGAATTGACTGCCATCCGAGCGTAAGGCAAATAGGTCTCTACCTTCTCCCATAGGCCTCGTACGGGGCTCTTTCACATAGCTAGACCTATATTTAATGTGACCATGCCTAAACCCCTCAGGAACTAATTCTTCAACAGACTTACCAAGCAAAGCACGTCGTGCATAACCAAACATTTTTTCAGCCTGTGAATTTAAAAAAATTATTTGTCCCATATTGTCCGTCATTACTATCCCATTAGGCACAGATTCTACAATCAGACGAAAAGTTTTATCCGGTATATCAGTTCCGTCCTCAATTGATCGCTCAAAATGTTTGAACTGTAACCGAAGCTCCTCTAATTCATTCATAAGTTCTTTTTTAGTTTTATTTTTATCTACCATTTTAGACAGTGCCCTAATCACGTGCTTTAACTAACTATGAGACTAGCACTTTATGAAAAGGCTTACAATATTTGCAGTAAGCATGCACATTCTATTGTCTATAAATAGAGCTATAAAATTCAAACCTCCTTTCCCAGCTTTCAAGATCATAGGATGCAATTACCAAATCTTTTGTAATACTAGATAATTCGTCCTTCACATAACAACTAAGCACCGTTTCCGGCTTAAAACCATAGTGGTTTAGTATTTTTGTAAAGCTAATATTGTCAGGCATGTATCTAACTATTATCTTCTGAAAATGGCGCTTTAATCCCTCATATAACAAAATATTAAACAATTGAGACCCCAAACCCATTCCCCTATAATCAGAATCTATTATCAACTTTAGCTCTGCTGCATGTGACCAAGAAAGCCCCTCTGAGTGAAGTGACCCATTTGCTACGATCTTATCTTCTGACAAAGCTACCAATTGAAATGCTTTTCCATAGTTAGAGGCGGCAAGCCAGTTCTCCACATTTTTCCACTTTGTTATATCATCTTTATAAATAAGAAGGTCCAATCTAGGTATTTTCGAAAGAAATTCATATAGGCCATCTACATCTACAGGTTCAACCGGTCTTATAGTTACCCTTGTTTTATCTATTAGGTCTAGTTCTTTGGGATACTCATTCATATCTGATAAACATTGTTGCAATCTTTGTACCATATAGGTTTTTATTAACATTTGATGATCAAATTACTCGTTTTTGATATATATATATATGTCGCAATATCTGACACCTGACATTCTACTCTCAAGTGCATCACTACGTAACTTAAGAAGATAAAATGAAGATAGTGGTAAAGTGAGTGGATTGTTACCATGTAATACGAGAATAGTGTCTTGAACATAAGAATTGTAAGATTGGATGGCATTGTTAGAAAAGTTAGCTCCAGAAAGGGGGGATTCTAAACTCCAACCTAGTGGTTAACAGTCATAAGTTCCATATTATATAAGAATATATGAGTTGTACTGCTCCCCTTTCGTCAAGACTGATTTAAGTTGGAATCGTGAAGATGTTCCTTCTGACCAGTCACTACGAGGTCCGAGCCTTCTTCGACAACGAAGCTTCCTCCGGTAACTCTGATAAGAGCCCTTTGTCCGTATGCGATCTTGTTGCCAGAGACAATGGGATATACCTCATCCCCTCCGTCAGTTCCGACCAACGTAACGCTTCCAAGCAGAGTATTCGCTGATGAGATATTTATACTAAGAAACAGTAAAAAAAGAGTAAAGAATAGTGATGCTAAACTGAATATATCTTTCATTAAAGTAGCCCCCCTTCTAAAAGTGACCACCATCTTGATATAAACTTTAAGGGGCTATCCTGATTCTTGTTTCAATTATTTTTGGGGCTGTCCTAGATAACAGAGAAAGGTTATCATAACAGTCATACGAAAGAGCAGATTAAACAAGGATAAGCAGCAGCGTTTGATGGAGCACTTTATATCGGGGTCTACTGCAAGGTGTGCCGCGGAACTTGTGAGAGTGAATAAGAGCACAGCGGCCTATTATTTTCATCGACTGCGAGAGATAATATGAAGTGGGTGGCTGGGTGGACAAGGTTAGAACCTGTTTGATGTCTTCGAATGAGGTTCTTGCCCCCTAAAAACATACAATTTAGATACAAAACAAGGAATCTCTTTAGGGAAAACATGTAGCGAGATCTCCATCAATTTCACATGCCAAAATCTCCTCACCCTCAACTCCCCGGATGCTCACATGCCACACGTCCCCCTCAAGCTCCATCAGAGCAAACCCGAATTGATTATTCAAGACAATCCCCTCTGCAACCGTAGCGCCCCCAATCTCAACCCCTACCAAAGGCTTAGTCACCGGAGGATCAAGCTCGGTACCACTCATACCGATAACAAACTGCGACTGGCGGCCACCCTCAAAATTGAGCAGCTCAAAGAGATGTATATGGGCAGATAAAACAAGGTTTATTCCTCCCGTTAGAACATTGTCGCTTGCCGCTTGAAGAGTGTCGTTAATCATAAGAAGCTCCCCCGAATCCTCACCTATTCCCCAGAAAGGGTGGTGAGTGACAAACCAGGCGTTGTCCCCCGAAGCATTTTCCAATGTAGCAATCTGCGAAGCGTAAACTTCCACCATATCAGCAGGCGCGCTATTGTCTTCAGCAGCTGAGGAGTCCAGCATTAAAAGGTTTACCAAACCAATGTCTATAACATAAGGAGGAGTAAATTCCTGACAGTCCTCAAAAGGCGGATTTGGGTCAAGGAAAGTGAACCAGCCCTTACCTCCCCGGCTGCACTCTTCATGGTTACCCCGCGTGAAAGCCCAAGGTGCTGCTCGAAGAAGCTTGTTCGCTGGCGAGAAGAAGTCTGCGTCCCAGGAAGCGTAATTATCACCAAATGGAGATCCCTCACATCCTTGGTCTCCCGGAGGACATGGGTCTTCTCTATATAAATAGTCCCCAACATGTACGACTAGATCAGGATTAAAAGATGCAGCTGTTTTAGCTATCCGCTCAAACGGCCAGGCTTGGGGATCGTTACATGATTGCGGCACATCACCTGTTTCAAGCCTGCATCCTGTGTCCGCTATTACTACAAGTCTCTTGGGATTTTCTACCGGGAGCTTAAGTGCCCTGCCCTCAACAGAGGCAGTTACAGTGCCTTGGGGAATTATTATTTCACATACTAATACTGGGAAATCATTATCAGGTGAATGTCTCACCTCCATTTGCACGCCAACTCCATTTACCCTAATTTCCGGGCAATTATCCCTGTGACTAATTACTCGTGCGATAGTTACCCCCTTCGGTCCAGCCTGCACCCAGGATGAAATAATCCCTGTATTCTTTGAATTATCACATGTTACAAGCCCGAGTATGAAGATTGGGAAACATAGTATCAAAAGCATTCTTAGATTTTTCATGGTGTCTATTATAAATAAAAATAACCTTAAATGATACTTGTGTACTGCATTCTCTCCTTTAGTTAAGCAGCATTTAACAGATTGCTGACTCCATTCCTGTAATATTCCTCTTCCGCCCGAATCGGAGTACGGTATCAATGTGCATAATGAAATGTTTAATAATGCTCTAGATAAGATTAGAGCTAATCGGTCAAATGCTATTGCAGGATAAAGCAGCCCTAACCTATCTACACTATTAGATGTTTTAAAGTGGGTGGCTGGCTGGACAAGGTTAGAACCTGTTTGATGAGAGCTTAACAAGTTTCTTAACATATTTCTACTATATTATTAAGCCCAACATCCTATCCCTGAATCCAAGATGGCGGTAGGTGGAGGGAGGACCAAGGATAGGAATGTAGAGTTACGTAGAAAAAAAATTAGAATTAATTTATATGTGTACTGCTCCCCTTTCTTATATTTAATTTGTAGTGTTTACATTATACCTAATTAAGCAGTCACTTTCCTTCTTCTTATCACCGTAACCCGCAACTAATTCTTCAGCTTCAATTCGTATTCTTCCCCTTTGTGGGTTTTTCCGCTGGTTCAGCCGGCATGCCTGGATCACTTACGGCAATGGCTTGAGCCTCATCAGCCGGGTTCGCCAGAAGAAAAATCCTTGTGCGACTGTGTGTTGCGTCCGCAGGCAGAATGATGACCTTCTTAATTTGAGTCATAAGCCCGTGTTTCTTCAAAAGCTGATTTACCACCTCTTTGAGATTGACCCGAGCCTGTCCCTGTTGAGTAATACTTTCCAGTTCACTGAGAATTGTGGCTGCCTGAGTTGAAGACACTACATCTGAGTCATAAACAAGTATGTTTACATTGCTTTTTGATAAGTTTAAGTTCGATGCCGCAAGCGAGTTGAAGACAGGTAATAAAAGTAAACTGATTATTATGCTGACTAAGAAAAATCTTCTCATTTATATCACCCCCATTTAATAAATTTCTTAAGTCTTGTAAAGACAAGAGGAAGTAGACCCCTAATTTCTTCAACTGGATTTATGCTTCCTCGAACAGGTTCACTACATATGAAACAAAAAGGAGTATTGCTCCACCCAGAATATTCAAGCTCGGCTTAATGTGAACTTGTGAAGAATACCTCTCTGCCGAAGTCATTCGCTGGAGTTGGACTTACTGCTTTTGACCGTTGTCGCTTCCACAGGCTTAGGCTTCGGTTGTACTTGACGCTCGCTGGAGTTGGACTTACTGCTTTTGACCGTTGTAGCCTCAACAGGCTCAGGCACCAGTTGTACTTGGCTATCATCGGCATTAGCCATGTGTACTGTAAAATGAACTGCAAAAAAACCTAAGAATAGCAATATGGAAAACAGATATAATGAATGTCTCATTTTAATACCCCCTATTCCCCTAATCTGTTTTTGTACAAACTGATTAATTCTATTTTAACACAGTTTTGGAATTTATTTCAAGAGTTTTTAGCTATACAAAACAGACGAATAGAAATAAAATAAAAAGATGAAACAGCAATTCTACCAACATGATATTGCAGGATAAAGCAGCCCTAACCTATCTACATTATTGGATATATGAAGTGGGTCCCTTGCTGGACACATTCCGAACGAAAATTGTAGAGTTAAATGGACTGAATTTCATGGAAAATATTCAAATATCAATTAAAATGAATGATAGTTACGCGGCTATGACTTGAACATTTAATCCGGATCATGAGACACATATCTTTAGGGTCGGGATAGTTGATACACTTCGAACTCCTGATTTGTATATTTTACTACCTAATTTTACAAATTTAGCACAAGAATTTCTCAATAATTGACAATTTAACACTTCAACTATCCAGATACATCAGGGAGTTATTTAGACTTTCTCAATATCAAGAAAGAAAACTTATTATCAATACTGTACTTCTGGAAGCTACTTGGTATGGTGTCAGTCATTGTTATGATTACAAAGAGCTTGAATTTACTAGTAGAAAAGTAAGAGTGTAAACTAAAGGAACCCCGATTGAACACATTCCGAACCTTCGAGTGTTAATTTCCAATATATTGAAGTGCTTCTCTTAGCGGCGCGCTCGGCATTCGGAGGATCCCTTCGAACGGCAAACTCAAATCTACGATCATAAAGAACGCAATTGAAACCGAAAGCGCGGATAAGACCAGTACGAAGATGGCGGTAGAGTTTGACGGTGCATAAATACCCAGGCTGAAGAAAATGAAAACAAACCAGATAACCAATAAGCCTATCACTATCAGAAATGTTACTGGAATAGACTTAGTCTGCTGCATTATAAGCAAATCGCGTGATTGTTCAAGATTGAAACTAATATCCAGAGCCTTTTGCCGTAGTGTGCGTTGAGACTCGTTTTGCGGTTTCAGCAACAGAATCTTTTCATAGAGGACTAGAGCCTCGGTTACATTTGGTTCAAGCTCAGCAGGTTGTGAGCTACCGATAGGCCAAAACTCGTCAATAGTGTTAACGAGCGAGCGGCGGAGAATATCACGAGCTTCATTCGATTCGGGTCCATAATTGACAAGGATTTTGTGGAGGAACTCAATGTTGGCTGATTCCGCTATTAATTCGTTACGCTGTTCGTTGAAGGTGCCCTGTGCCCCGGTAACGGCTAGTGCCAGAACAAATGCAGCTATTACCCCGGCAAGTTCAAGTCCTACTGTTAATACATATTCCTTTGTCTCCTGGCTAAGATGATGTTCTGTAAGAAAGGCGCGATAAGCCATCCCGAGAAGAGATCCACCTAACACGCATATAAATACAATGAAGCTTATTATTATAGGTTTCAATGTTTCCTCTTTACTGTGGTGTACGTTCTACTTACGATAAGGTAATCATGAAGGCCTGGCAAGACCTGGAACACATATAATTCTCCTCTAATATGGATTTAAGACCCACCTCTAGTTCCAAATTTCTCAATTTAAGCTTGCTCTCTCCGAAATAATAAGTAACTCCTTTCCCCAATAGCTAGTTTTGCTATTTAACTCTATGTTCCTACTTCGAGGACGTATTGCCAGCTGCAGGTTGTGTAGTAGAACCGGTAATGGGCTGATAGCCGGGAGGATATTTTTGCCAGGGATATCCATTTTTTGCCATTTCATAAGCTATATCACGATATTATGTTTCTCTTACTACATTTATCCCACTTAAAACGGGATAGCAACTCCGAGCTGAGGACCATACATCCATGCATCCCATACGAAGCGGTTGTCGCCGCTGCCGTTTGAATATTTATCATACAAAGCTCTATAACCTATGACCGGTGTAATATGGTACCATGGAAGCTCGTATCCAAAGTTTCCAGCAATGTTCCACGAAATATCTGAAGAAAATCCTAGACCGAATCCGCCTATATCGCTTCTTAGCTCAAAAAAGAATTTGTTGATTTCAACCTGAGCTCGCCCGCCGATCATAAAATCGAACCAGGCATCGCTTCCGCTAAATTGCGGGTTCAACTCTCCTATGGGACCCTTTATATCGATCGTATTTTTCATCCACCAAAAACGCCCACCACCAATCAAATCGGCAGTAAACGAAGCATTACTCTTGCTTTCAGGGTTTACTTCTCCGTTTCCTATCGGCCATGTGCCAAGTCTGTAGAACCCACCCAATTCACCGAGAAAGAACTCAGTAACATTCTTGACATTGATTGAGCGATCAAACCTTAGTTGTGCATCGCCTTTTAGTGATATTTTTGAGTAAGTAGTATCAATAAAAAATCCAAATTTGTCCTTCCAGGCTTCCATATGGACCTGAAATCCAATATCAAGATTCTTTATAACATCTGAAAAAGATACATCCAAATCTGCAGTCAGACCCCTTACTCCCACTTCCCCGTTTAATCCCACCATCCAGAGATATGGGACAATTGAAAAATGCCATTTATCCGAAGACGAGGCGAGAAATGTAGTATCAATGTAGGTGTCATTTGCTGCTAAGAGGAGATTGTCACCAACTACATCCGATTCTGTGTACCCGTTGTCCTCAAGGGCAATCTCATACGAAGGTTCGAGCAAAAAACTGTACTCTTTTGCATAAAATAAGCCTCCATTCAAAGCTGAAACTCCTGTGCGCTCGGGTGTGCACAAGACGGTACACTGACTATATGCGAATTGAGAGCCAATGATGGAAAAAAGTAGAGAAAAAGCAAAAACAACAAATAAAACTGGGAAGTTAAATAATCTCGGCATATCCACCTCCATTATAATGATCAAGTAATTTCTCCAAAGCCGGAGTATGCAGATTGATTTACATACTCCGGCTTACTGAGTTTAATTTACTCACTCGACTTGTTGTTACGCTGGGCTTGTTCGAGCTTTTTGATGTCGGCTGGCGACAACTGAGGCCGGTCGATTTTCAAGGTCAGTTTGTTAAGCTTGCCCGTGAATGTGAAAGGCGGTTGGTAGTCCGCGTCATTCACGCCGGTCAGCGTGTCGGAGCCGATGTCGAAGCTCTCGTCCCACTGAAGGATCATCGGCAGTGTTTTCTCCATCTTTTTGGTATCAACGACCTTGCCGTCCACTTTGAGTGTACCTGTGCCGGGCCGGCCGAGGCCACTCATGTTGTTGTAAAGAAGCGTGCCGGCACCGAGGCCGTCGTACTTGAAGTCGAACTCGACAGTGTGCTTGCCAGGCGCGAGCACCTCTGTGCCTTCCCACTTGATGCGCTCGAGGTCAATCATGTTCCAGAGGAATACCGGCTTGCCCTTGAGCAGATAGAACCCATAACCGGCGAAGCGTCCGCCTGAGGTGAGGATCATGCCTTCCGCACCACCCTTCGGTACTTCAAAGTCCGCGGTGATGGTGTAAGAACTGTTGAGGATGGCCGGGGAATCGCCCTGCGGTAGTCCGACCATCGGGTGGGTGTAGACGAACTCAGTGCGACCGGCAGTGATGTTTGGACGCGGGGCAACGAGTCGGGCCGCCACCGAGGCATCCATCGGGAAGACCTGATACTTCTTCGCTTGCTCGATGAACAACTCCTTCATCTCTTTCACCTTTTCAGGATGCTGGTCAGCGATGTTATTGGACTGGCTGAAGTCCGTGTTCAGGTCGTAAAGCTCGAGCACCTGGTTGTTGAGTGGGTCGGGATTTGCGGCGCCAAAAGCCTCCCACGGCGCGCGGTTCACCTTCGTGCTAAGCAGCCAACCATCTTTATATAAAGCCCACTGTCCCATCATTTCGAAATACTGAATATTGTGGCGTGACTGCGCCTTAGAGTTTTCCTCGTCGAAGGTGTAGGCGAAGCTCGTGCCCTCAATTGGAGCCTGTTTGATACCGTCCACCGTTTCTGGCGCGGGAAGACTAGTCACTTCCAGAATGGTGGGTACCACGTCAATGAGGTGCATGAACTGCTCACGTAGACCACCCTTATCTTTGATGACGGCTGGCCAGGAGATCGCCATGTTCTGCCGGATGCCACCAAGCTTTGAGGCATTTTGCTTGAACCAAGTGAAGGGCGTGTCAAATGCCCAGGACCAGCCTGCCGACATGTGGTTGTAGGTCTCCTCGGTGCCCCAAACATCATACCACTTCATCTGCTCGGCGACCGGCATCATGTTGACGCCGTTGAAGAACGCGACTTCGTTGGGTGTGCCAAGCGGGCCTCCCTCAGCACTGGTCCCGTTGTCGCCATTGATGTAAATGATGAGCGTGTTATCTAGCTTGCCCATCTCCTCGATGGTATCAATGATACGCCCAATCTCATAGTCGTTGTAGGCTGCATAGGCAGCGAAGACTTCCACCTGTTTGATGTAGAGCTTCTTCTCCTCAGGTGTCAAATCGTCCCAGTTCTTGAGAACATCCGTCGGCCAAGGTTCCAGTTGCGTATCTTGCGGGATCACTCCGAGCTTCTTCTGATTTTCGAAAATCTGCTCGCGAAGCTTGTTCCAGCCCTCATCGAAGAGGTGCATTTTGCTGATCTTCTCTACCCATTCCTTGGTCGGATGATGCGGCGCATGCGTGGCGCCTGGTGCATATTTGACGAAGAAAGGCTTGCTGGGCATCGTCTGGTTCATGCGATTGAGGTATTCGATAGCGTCGTCGGCCATGCCGGTGACCAGGTTCCATTCGGGCTTACCCTCGAAGGGATATATCTGGGTAGTGTTGCGGAATAAATTTGGCTGCCATTGATTTGCATCGCCCCCCACGAAGCCGTAGAAATACTCAAAGCCCATCCCGGTTGGCCATTGGTCAAAGGGCCCTACCTGGCTGGCTGCGAAGGCTGGTGTGTTGTGATCTTTGCCAAACCACGCAGTGGCGTAGCCGTTATCGAGCAGAATCCGCCCGATCGTGGCCTTGTCCTCGGCGATGATGCTGTTATAGCCAGGGAAGCCTGTAGACTGCTCGGAGATTACTCCGAAGCCCGCCGAATGGTGGTTCCGGCCGGTGATGAGAGCGGCACGAGAGGGCGAGCAGAGTGCGGTTGAATGTATGTTGTTGTAGCGCAGCCCGTTATCCGCGACTCGATCTAGCGTAGGCGTCGGGATGACGCCGCCGAAGGTGCTCGGCACGCCAAACCCAGCGTCATCCGTTATGATGAGTAGGATGTTGGGCGCTTCTTTGGGCGGCACGATACGCGGCGCCCACCACGGTTTCGATTGTAGGGCATCGTTCTTGATCTCGCCGCCGAATTTCGGCTCGGGCGCAGGAAGCTGTTTGCCTTCGATCGTGCGGGTCGCGTCAGGTGATCCCAGTTCCCCAGTTATTTCCTCAGCAATAATAGCTGAAACTGTGGTTAGGATAAATATCATCCCTAATAAGAAAAATTTCCATCTAAAACTTAAAACATTGTAGTTAATCTTCATAATTTCCCCCACTAACAAATTAATTTTTGTACTCAATTCAAAATGTATTTCTACTCTTCACTTAAACAGTTATAAAAAAGAGATCTGTACTTCTTTGTCCGTCACTACCAATTAAAGCCTAACTATTAATATTGTAAATACAGCATTTCAACAAAATCTCATGGTGCGGATACAACCACATATACCAATTTGTTGCCCTGATAAGAGGGTTGGTAATAAACCCCATCACAATTAAAATAGGTGCCACCTGACGCTGATACCGATGAGCAACCGCCCGGCAAGGTCATAATTGTCGTACCTATAGGTACAGCCGCTCCAGATTGGGGCGTAACCTGTGGGGTCTGATTGACGACAACTACATCGGGTGAAGATGCAGCGTCCGCAGCGGCAGCACTCGTTACGACTGCAGTTGTCCCGATGGCTACTCTCCTCGTAGTGCGCCGGGCTACTCCAGCTACACCAAATCCACCTACACCAACCGGGCCGCGAATCCGGGCCGCGGCCTCAGTCACAAAATTAACTCCTGGTTTTATTTCATTCGGAAAATCTATAGAAAACATTAAAAATAGAATGCTTGAAACTATTAAGGCCCTAGTAACTGTATTCATAACGTTTCTCCTTTACGGTAATTGATTGACATATCCCCCTAGTTTGTATAACGAATGAAACCGATCTTCTGAGCATCCTTAGGGGGTACAAATGTAAAGTAGTCATCTTTAAGCTTTGGGGATAAGTCCCAGCTTTTTACGGATATAGTATATTGAGGCGCACCAGTCAACCATTTAGTAGTAATTACAAATTTCTTAGGCAGGGGCTTATCGCCGTCTTCTATCCAAATCTGCCAGTCCACTTCATCTTTGCGATAGGCAAGATGATGACAGTTGACTCCATCCACGATACTCATGCCAACGTAAAATCCTGATATAACATCTTCCATAAGGATCTCGTACGAATTACTGTAAATTAAATCTCCGCCAGGGGCTTCGATATGCAGTGTCTCGATAGCAAAATCTAACGCTTTATCGAGGGTTGGCGGCGCCTTAATAGTGGCGTAATAGTTATCGCCTTGGCTGTATTGCGTAAGCGTTTCCCCGTTATAATAGAACTCCTGGTCGTAAACTTCCCCCTCTCGGCTGACACGAAGTTTGTTAGGACGTTTTATAGCAATATCAAGCTGATTGTCGTACTGAATCTTCTGGCCCGAAGTAAGTACTATCTCAAGCATATTTTCCGTTTTAATCTTGAATTGTTGAAGCTGAGCAAGGTAGTCACTCATTTTGCGCAAGGTTTGGTCAGCCTTGGAATCAACGTCGGGAGTCTGGCTAAGACTTCCCTGGGGGAAGACTGAAATTGAAATTAGGACCAAGACAGCTCCTAAATATATCGAACGAAAACATCTCTTATCTAAGCACATAAATACCCTCCATACTTTTTATTTCACAACAATAATTAGACATCCATTTATTTGTAATAACTTTTGTAATAACTAATGATATGAAACCCCGAGCCATCTAAGTCAATAGACACCAGGACCGCGTCTACCGACACCAACACCATGGAATCCTGCTCCTACACCGCCACCAAGTCCAATCCTGTCAATAAAAAGGGTGGTCGCACCCCCACTTAAAGGCATTGTGCCATCAATTAATTTGTAGTTGTATAAAAGGTCTGCGCCATCGACTACAGGATTTATAATTTCAAGCACGACAACCGTATTGTCAGGTTCTCCCGACTCATAGACGGACAGTGTGGCATTCGGAGGATTCGCGCTAAAATTGTCCTTCCCAGCTTTTCCTGTCCATTCTTCGAGATAATCCGTCATTTTGATATGACCCGCTATCCGAACAGGACGATCGGAGAAATAGATTGTCTGCTGGTTTACATTTACCAGCCGTAAACTAGTCAAATCAGGATCCACTCTTAGATCTTCCGCGACCTGGACAAACATGAGCTGAGGAGTAGGAGTTGATAACTGCTTATAGCCCAGCCAGATAATTAAAGCCAGTATTATTAAGCTTGCCATAGTTATGAGTGCCGATTTATTAATTTTCATTGATACCCCATTTTATATTTGTTTGATTCAACCATCTTAATAAGAAGTGCAATATATATGCCGTAAGTTTTTCTTTATAAATATTATATAGCTCATCTTTTGAGTATTAGGAAAACTGTACGAATACGAGACAACTTACACATAACCCCCTTGGTGTAATTAATAAACAATGTCTAAACTACTAATAAACTTCGTTATGCTCTTGAAATTAAGCCCCTGACAATACTATAATACTTTAATGTCGGCCTTGTCTATCCTAATCTTGCAAAATTACGAATTACAGGGGTGTATATATTGAAAAATATGAAATCGGCAAGCAACTTAGAAACCAATATACATCTGCCATCTCCATTAACTAGACTGGTGAATTACTAAGGATATTTATGAAGCTAAATTGAAACAATACGATTCAGAATTAGACATCATCGAAGATAAACTAAAAAGCGTAGATGAGGTAGACAAAGACTTTTATATCACTGCAGAATATATACTTCAGCTTGCTCAGCGAAGTAGTGAGTTATTCAAACGTTCAGAACATGAGGAAAGAAGGCTTCTTATCAAAACAGTACTTCTGAACGTTACGTGGGATGGCGTAAGCCTTTGTTATGATTACCGTAATCCGTTCAATCTACTAGCAGAAATGAACGGCAGTACGGTATGGGGTGCGCAACCGGATTTGAACCGGCGACCCCTGGGACCACAACCCAGTGCTCTAACCAACCTGAGCTATGCGCACCACAGATTTAACAATTCATACTCTAGGACTGAAAATATTACCATATTAGCAAATCTTTTAAAAAAACAAATTCCTTAGAATATGCGCCCGGAGGGATTCGAACCCCCGGCCTACGGATTAGAAGTCCGTTGCTCTATCCAGCTGAGCTACGGGCGCTACCCAATTCTCCTTTAAAAGAGTGAAGATTCTACCTAAACCCTACTAACTCTGCAATATGCCTTTCAAATTTGACTGAGTTTCTTTACTTGAATTAGTAACCTGCTGTTCGAATTCCGTGTTCTTGAGTGATTCGCTGTAAACCGATCTCAAAATTGCAACGCAGACTGAGACATATGTATCAAACCTAGAATCAGTTGTACCTAAAACTAATGCTTCATGATGAGTCCGCAAAAATAGCGTGTAATATTGGTTAGATACACCATATATCTCGTCTATGAAATTAAGTGCCATTTTGCCCCATTCTTTAAAATCATCCGGATTCCAAAATCCATGAGTTGAATGTTTAGTTTGTTCGAGTAATCGATTACAAGTTTTCTCTAAGGTTTGATCTATCATTATTCATTATAAGAACTATTTATTGGTGATACTTTTGAGCGGGTCCAAGAGCTCTAACTTTGCATCCCCCAACTCAGGATGTTCACTATCAACAAGTTCACTTAATACAGACATTTGAAGCTTATTAAGCCCTCTGAATGCAACCCCATTAACCTCAACCGTAAATGTTTCAGAAACATCCTGACCAGTTAGAGGCACATATTTTTTATTTCCAAATGCCCTTAATAAATACAGCATAGTAGTAAGTCTAGACTCCTTTCTATGATTTGCATTTATTAGTATCCAGGGAGACTTTTCAGATGCCGTATAATTAAACATCTGCTCTTTATATTTGGTGAATGTTTCCCATTTCTTCCTAGCATGAAAATCATTCTCAGAAAATTTCCAAAATTTAAGAGGGTCAGACAATCTTTCCTGAAAACGGTAAAGTTGTTGCTCTGGATCAACGGAAAGATAAAACTTTATCAATTTAAGCCCGTTATCAATTAATTTATGCTCCCACTCAAGAACCTTGTGCATAAAATATTCGTACTGAGACTGTGTGCAATATCCCATGGTAGGCTCAATAAGAGCGCGGTTGTACCAAGAGCGATCAAAGAATACGATTTCCCCTTCTCTAGGAAGATGCTGCTCATATCGACGAAACCAGTATTTAGATTCTTTTTTGGTGGGAATTCCGAGGTCTACAATCTTGTAGTACTTCGGCATTAAGTTTTGAGTATGACGAAGAATAGTAGAGCCTTTACCGGCTGCATCACGTCCGTCAAAACAGATGCATACCCTTTGACCCCGTTTGGCTACTTTCTGTTGTATCGTCAGTAGTTCTAACTGTAGACGTCTTTTTTCAATGTTATAATCCTTCAGCGCAATGCCCGAATAAGGTGCTTCAATCTTTTCAACTTTTTTCCCGGTAAGTTTCTTCATACTGTAAATCCTCCGCAGTTAAGTTTATACCCATATGCTCCGTGCGGATTAAAACAGAATATATAGTACCCACGACAATATATGTAAAGCTAATAATGCTTACATGCCCTTTTGTTCTATCAAATTTTTATATCGAAGTATACACAAATAAAATGTTTTTTCGTATCAGACCCAAAATCTTCGGACTTATACGCTAATTTCATACTCTCTACCAGATCCTCTTTATTCATCTTTATAGGTATTAGTTGCGGGTTCTGATCCTGCTCCACCATGTAACGATGATACTGAAAGCAGTGGTAGCGGTACCAAAAATAGCACTAGTAGTGGATATTCCGTTTCCACAGGAAAAGCGAATCGTAGCAACTTTATTGTCAGATAAGTTAGCTAAAATACAAATATTCAGAAGAGTAAAAATTAGAATAGAGACGTGGTTTGGGATACAAATACTCTATATTTAGAAAAGATGGTCGGGGTGAGAGGGCTCGAACCTCCGACCTCAGCGTCCCAAGCGCTGCGCGCTCCCAAACTGCGCTACACCCCGACTTAAAGTGGAAATGAGTATACCTATTAAATCAAAAACGACAAGGTCTTTCACATCTTTTTTTCCTGCATAAACAGGAATCAAAAGTACGGCAATAAATCGTTATTATCCTAAATATTTATCATAGACTTCTTTAGCCCAAAATATTTCTGTTCCGGCAGATAGAAGAGCTGTTTCCATGATAGTTTCTGCAATTTCAGCCTTGCTAATCTTAAGCGCTAGGGCTTTCTTAATTCTTGATTCTGTACAATGTGGACATCTTCCATGAACAGCCACAGAAACTGCAATTAGAGCCTTTGTTTTAGCATCTAACTTTGTCTCTCCCTCGACTGCTTTGTAGAACTGCCACCACCCTTCTGCCATTTCGGGAGCGTGTTTCTCAAACCATCTCTGATCGTCTGCCATTTCTAATACCTCCTATAAAATTGTGTTATTAGTTTTATACTTTTAATTCTGATTTTGCAGCGAAATTATCAGCTATTTAATATTCTTCATATACTCTATGTAACTACCTCTTCCAGACCCCATTTTATATGATGAATATCCTATTGGATTCTTTTCATAAAAATTCTGATGGCATTCCTCGGCCGGGTAAAACTCCATAGCAGGTTTTATCTCAGTTATAATCGGACCAGGATATCTATTTGTCTCACCAAGCTTTTTTTTTGACTCCTGTGCTGTCAATTTTTGTTCCTCTGAGTGATAAAAGATAGCAGTCCTATAGTGCATGCCTCTGTCTACAAACTGCCCTGCACCGTCGGTGGGATCGACATTGATCCAAAAAACGTCTAATAATTTTTCATAAGAGATTAATGATGGATCATATATAATTTGGACCGATTCTAGATGTTCTGTCCTTCCAAGGCATACATTGTCATATGTCGGAGACTTTTCAAGCCCCCCAGTATATCCCACAGTTGTAGAGACTACACCATCCAGATTGTCAAAAGGAGGCTGCATACACCAAAAGCATCCGCCTGAAAAAGTAGCCTTCTCATAGTTATCGTTAGAAATACCCATTTTATTATTCGTACTCCTTATATAAGTATAAAACTCAAATATTATCTACAAAAGTTGCCATCAAATATTAAGTTTGATATACATCAGTTTCTATACAAAATATGCATATACCGTTCTCATATTCTATAAGACTAGCACAAAATAAAATATCATCTAGACTAAACAGAATGATTGGATTTATGGGATTTTAATAAAATATTTAGAACCACATGTACAATAGGTATTCCAAACAAAATCTTTAATGACGAGAGCAGAAACGGCCTTCCAAAACTAGAATAATTTTCTTCTAAAAAGCCGTACGATAGCACTATTCCATTATTGTATAACTGATTTAAGGTAAGCACTGATACCACTATTAGATACAACCAAGTGATGAGGGTTAGATAATAACCCCATTTACTCCCTCTCCATATCAATATTCCACCCACGGTACCACAAATACCTCTAAAGAATATTGCATTGAAAACTATAACAGTCGCCAGAAGTGGGAAATTATCTAACTGCCCTATCAGCCAAAACCCCCCAAGTCCGGGGAGACCCGCCAAAATAGTCAAAAGTCCTATTATTTTTCTTTTTTTCACCGGTTAAAGGGATAGCATCAACTGATATACTTTTTGTGAATCTCCTTCATACTCGAAGGCTCACCTATAACAGTAATTCTGTCATTTTCCTGAATTATTGTGCTGCCGCGGGGAATTATAGTCTGTTCCCCCCGACGTATAAGAGCAACCAGGCTCCCTTGAGGCATATTTATTGCGCTCAGGGGTTTTCCGATCAGCTGTTCGGTCGGTGTATTCTTACGGATATAAATAGAGTGAAATCTTTCATTATGCAATAAAGATTCTTTAAGCTGCTGCTCGTCCTCTGCTCTTGTCCAGTCGTCCATAAAATGCTCATTCTCTATTTGTCTGGCGACCTGCGCCAACATCCTCACATGCTGAGTTGGATTGTCGAGCGGGCTAAGCAAGAAGAATATTGCGTATAAAGTTTGTTCTTCTTCTTTATCTGTAGCCGGATTATTAAATTTAATATGCACTCCAGATTTTGAGCGGACCATAACCATCTCCATCTGCCCAAGTCCCGCTACACGTGAGTGTGGTAAAGCCGCCCCATGAGCTACAGGAGTAACACCCACTACCGTCCCTTCAAAAAATTGCCTATACAGGTTGTCATAGGATTCAGGAACAAAATGAGCAAATAAAGTGCTTACCCTTTCTACTATATCTTCAAAACTTATTTCTGCACTGACATCTATAACATGACTTCGAGCTACAAGTTGATCAAATGGGTCATCTTTTCTTAAATCTTTTTCTTTTAATATTCCTCTTAGCTCTCTATCTAATCCTTCAGATCTCGATTGACCTAGTTTTTCGAATATATGATAGATGGCACCACTTCTTACAACTTTATTGCGAACGTAGAATTTATACCAGACTATCCCAATTACAAACATCACAACTGTGAAAATTTTGGTCCAAATACTCATATTACTAAGTAGCCACAGACTTGAGAGCACACCAAATATCTGCATCCATGGGTACAGTGGAGAACGGTAGCCGGGGTCATAGGAATCAATTTTACTTTCTCTCATTACTATTACGGCGATGCAAACAAAACTAAACATCAAAAGTTGAAAGGCGCTTGCTATCTTTACAATTTTAGAAGTGTCAAGAAGTAAGAGAATCAAAACTACGCTTGCTACAGTAACAATGATTGCGTTTAATGGCATTCCGTTTTTACTAAGTTTTCGAAACATGCTGGGCATCATGAAGTCTCGGCTCATAGCCAGAGGGTATCTTGAGGCGCTCATTGTTCCTGCATTTGCAACAGAGATGAAAGCTAAAAGCGCTGCAACTGATACGGCAATAATCCCGGCTTTGCCAAAGATACTGCCCGCAACTGTAGCTACAGGTGACAAATCTCCTGCAAACTTGTCCATCGGTATGACACCAACCATAACAGCGGTCCCAATTCCATATACTAAAATAGCTGTTCCAAGAGCTAAAAATATGCCGAGTGGAAGATTCCTCTCAGGGTTTTCGACTTCCTCTGAAAGACTGGCAACCTTTGTAATTCCAACATAGCTTATATAGACCATAGCTGCAGTTGATATAATCGATCCTGATCCCGCATCAAAATATCCGCTAAAATGAGATAATTTAATTTCAGGTATTCCAGTACCCATAAATCCAACCAAAATCAAAAGTAGCACAATAACTAGAAATATTTGAAATTTACCGCTCGTATCCGCGCCAAATAGGTTTAGAACTCCAATTGCAATTGCAATCGCGATTGCTACGGGAATTATGGGAAGATTGGGAACAAAAAGTCCTATATACACACCCATGCCAATCAATGCAAAAGCCACTTTGAGCACTAGCGCAAGCCATGTGCCTATGCCTCCTACAGTACCCAGCAGCGGACCCATTGAGCGGTCTAAGAAGTAATAAACACCTCCCGCTTTTGGCATAGCAGTTGTAAGCTCAACAATACTGAATGTTGCAGGAATTAGAGGTAGTACGGCAATCAGATAAGATAGAGTTATCGCAGGTCCCACATTCATAGCCGCAATGCCCGGCAATAAGAAAAAACCGGCACTTAAAGTGGTGCCGGTAGCTAGAGCATAAACGTCGAATAATTTTAAACTTTTTTTAAGACGCTGTGGCTGACCTGGGTTCTGAGTGCTCATAATTGACCAATATATATATCGGGAATTTTAAAATTCCAAACCAAAGTTTTTTGAATGGCTCAAAATTATTATAATATCATATTCTCATACAACATTTAAACTGTCTCTTTTATGTCAGTTTTTAATTTCATTTCATCATTTTTTCTATGGATTGCGAAATCAAAGAGTTTCGTAATTAACTCAGGGAAGGTTATCCCGGTTATTTCCCAAAGCTTTGGATACATGCTTATCTGTGTGAAACCCGGAATAGTATTTATTTCACTTATGAACAATTCTTCTGTATCACCATCTATTAGAAAATCGACCCTTGCCATGCCACTGCAATCAAGTGCTTTAAATGTTTCTACAGCCAGCACTCTCAGCTTGTTAGTCAAATGCTCATCTATTTGAGCTGGGGCGATTAGACCCGTGCCCTCCTCTAAATATTTGGCGGTATAATCGTAGAACTCTCTATGGGGTAAAATTTCTCCAGGCAAAGAGGCAATAGGGTTCTCGTGCCCTAGGACACTTATCTCTACTTCTCTGGGGTTAGATACAGCTTTTTCAATTAAAATTCTGTTTGAGTACTTGCACGAGTCATCTATTGCTGCATTTAATTCCGTCTCTGAATTAACCTTAGAAATCCCAACGCTGGACCCAAGATTAGCAGACTTAACAAAACACGGAAAACCAATTTTCTTAAGAGCCTTATTACGAATTGTTTCTTTATCAGAGTCCCATTCATATCTATAAAAGCCAAAGTACGGAACTACAGGAAGAGAAGCTTCGTTCAACACTGCTTTCATTACTAACTTATCCATACCAATTGCAGAGCCCAACACCGAAGCGCCCACAAATGGAATACCCATTAGCTCAAGCATTCCCTGAATAGTCCCATCTTCCCCATGAGTTCCATGCAATACAGGGAATACTGCATCTAGTTTAACTTGATCTAAGACTTTTGAGTTTCCTATCTCAAAGAAAACCGGATTTGCATGATTCAGTGAAGGAGTAAGAAATGATTCTGTATGTACTTCAAGTTCGCCATCTTTTAACCAGCTATCAATATTGACTCTATGCCATAAACCATTTTTATCAATAAATATAGGGTAGATATCGTAAATTTCTGTGTCTGTATTGTTAATTACCGATTTAGCAGAAAGTAAGGAAACTTCATGCTCAACTGATCTTCCTCCAAAAATAATTCCAACCTTTTGTTTAGACAATTTTTACTGGTCTCCTCAGATTATTACTTAACAAATCACCTAACGGAAAAGGTACTATCAAGATGGATATAATTAACTTGATATAAGATTTTCGTAAGGTAATATGCAAGAATAACCGCTTCATACCGGCTCGAAAACCCCCAGGAGGTAAATCAATGCAAAAAATAGTTATTTGTGAACCCTTAAGAACTGCAATTGGCTCTTTTGGAGGGACGTTAAAAGATACCTCCACCGCAAAATTAGGATCGACAGTAGTGAAGGAAATACTTGCTCGAACAGGGATTAATCCTAAAGAAATAGATGACTGCATAATGGGGAATATCCTTTCTGCGGGCCAGGGAATGAATATATCTAGACAAGTAGCGCTTGAATCAGGTTTACCTGTTGAAACTCCTGCTATCACTATCAACCGAGCCTGCGGATCAGGAGTTCAGTCGGTGGTTTTTGCAGCACAAGCGATTAAGGCAGGCGATGCCGAAGTAATCATTGCAGGCGGTGTAGAGAACATGAATCTAGCTCCATATTATCTTACGAAAGCTCGTTACGGGTATAGAATGGGTGTACCTAAGGATGAGATAGTTGATGGAATGGTCTATGACGCACTTTGGGATATTTTCAATGATTATCATATGGGAGTTACAGCTGAAAATCTTGCGGAGAAATATGATATTAGCAGAGAAGAGCAAGATGAATTTGCTTTTAATAGTCAATCTAAATGCAAAGCCGCCATGGATAGTGGTAGATTTAAAGATGAAATAATACCGGTCTTGATACCGCAGAGAAAATCTGATCCTGTAGCTTTTGAGATGGATGAACACCCAAGGGGCGATACTACAATTGAAACCCTTTCCAAGCTTAAACCGGCTTTTAAAAAAGATGGAACTGTAACGGCAGGGAATGCATCAGGGATAAACGACGGCGCTTCTGCTGTTTTAGTTACATCTGAAGAAAAAGCAAAAGAGATCGGCATCAAACCATTTGCCTCTATAGTCTCTTATGCAGTTGCAGGAGTGGATCCATCTATTATGGGAATCGGCCCTGTGCCGGCTATACAAAAAGCTTTGGATAAAGCAGGCCTTTCACTTCAAGACATTGATCTGTTTGAATTAAATGAGGCATTTGCTGCACAGTCATTGGCCGTATTGAGAGACCTTCCAATTCCTCAGGATAAGCTAAATGTGAACGGAGGAGCTATAGCGCTCGGCCATCCCGTTGGAGCATCAGGAACCAGAATTCTTGTTACCCTGCTTCACGAAATGAAAAAGAGAGGGGATGTGAGATTGGGACTTGCCTCATTATGCATCGGTGGCGGTATGGGAATTGCAATTATAGTGGAGAAAGAATAGACACTAATTTAAGCAAGCTTAAGCCTTTAGTTTGAACTTCTACGCTATATTTTCGCTCTTTAAACAAAGCCTTAAATTCTTTTGGCACCTGAACAACTTCATGCTTTTCATAATAAATAAAGACAATTCCCGTTTTTAATAACGCAACAATCTTGCCCGTTTCTTTATTAGTCATTCTGTAAACGAGATCACAGCCATATTTAAGATAATCACAAACTGCAATATCCACAGTAACAATATCCCCATAGAACCCTTCAGATTTATAGTAGATGGCTACATCTGAAAGGATTATTGCAGGCCCGAATGCATTTAACTCGGTAAATCCATGGCTTTTAAATAACCTTACACGAGCTTCGTGGGCTAAGGATAAGATTGAATCGTGACCTAAGTGTCCACCATAATTTATATCACTTATCCGAAGGCTTATATCTGTTGAGTAATCAAACTTTTTAGGAGGGATTATCTTGATTCTAGCCATTAATTGTTATCTCCCGATGTACGGAAGTATGGCAAGATCTCTTTTGAAATTATATCAAATGATTTTTCTTTATCAGGGCTAAAATCCCTTAAAAAGAAATGATCCACTCCAGCTTCTATATAATCTTCCATCTTCTTAATCACATCCTGCTTTGATCCTGCGATGATAAAATCCATCACTATATCTCGGGAATAATATTTTTGCCCCATCTCTCTAAATTTTCTAAGCATGTCGGCGTCATTAGGCATAATTTTTGTATACTCAAGCCCTTTATATTCATCATCTATTTCTATATCATAACCTGCTTGAGAAAGTAGCTCAGGCCATACAAGTGCATGCTTTATAGGCTCAATGGATGAATATGCTTCATCTTGATTATTAGCGATGGAGATAAAAATAAATAGAGTTTTTTCAATTGGCCCAAGATTCTTATCCCGATTTAAAGCACCTTCATCAACCGCTAGCGATTTTTCTTTGAAGAGTCTGGACGGCATTGCATTAGTGACCCATCCATCCCCGTATTCTCCCGCTACTCTAAGGGCCTTTGGTCCGGTGGCTGCAATGTAAATAGGCACACCATTTCCAAACTCCGGTTTAATTTGGAGCTCAGCATCTTTAAGAGAATAAAATTCCCCTTCAAAGTTAACCGGTTCTCCACTCCAAAGTGCACGCATTATTTTTACCGATTCGACCACCCTTTTGAGAGGCTTATCCCATTTAATACCATAGGGATCTAGATTCATTTTCTCTCCGTAGCCTAAACACAAGAAGCTTCTACCTTTAGATATATGGTTTACCGTAGCAAGCCTTTGAGCATATATTGCAGGATGAGTTCGATGAGCATCTCCAACATTACCTAAGTGTATTGAGTTTGTATGAGTAGAGGCTGCAGTGATTACCGACCACACTTCCGGGGTAAGTTTTTTAGCCATAAAAACAACATGATCAGGAAACCATACAGTATCAAATCCGCTTTTTTCCGCTTTTATAGAAAAGTCTATTAATTCTTGAACAGATGCCCCCGGTACAGGCGCAGATATGCCAAATTTAACCCTTTTATACATATTTTTCTCCTTTAACACTCAATTGCTACCGATAAATTATACATAATCTATATTTAATTTTTCGTCTTGATTTTTATAAATCATAGAGTTATTATTTCGACCCATAGGCAGTAAACCACAAATTACATCCCAACGATAGGGAATGAGGCGGAGGTCGCGAAGAAAGATGGAAAGAGAAGAGAGAACAGAAAGGACAGAAAGAACAGAGAGAACAGAAAAAGAGCACGCAAGCAAACATGTTGACATTGAATCTAAAAGATTTTTTTTCGATGTAAAAGAAAACCATAAAGGGAAATATCTAAGAATTACAGAATTAAGTGGCGGCAGATCCTGCATTGTCATACCCCTTGGCGGAATTGCTCTCTTCAAAGAGAGATTAGGAGAAATAATAGAAGAGGCAGAAAAGCTTGTTGATGACCCTTCTAGTTTTTAATTCTATATTCAGAGTAGAGTTAGAGGAGTAGAGTTACTCCTTCAATAATCCATATTAAAAGTGTGTATAGAAAACCCTTTTATACGGGAGAGTCTATCTAGAGGAAATCAGGAATTTGCTCAAGCTTAAGCAAATCATCATACGTTTCTCTTTCTCTGATAACAGAAAACTGATCCCCCTTAACCATCACTTCTGCAACTCTTGGGCGAGTGTTGTAATTAGAGGACATCACGAATCCGTAAGCCCCCGCGCTAAGTACGGCAAGCAAATCACCGCTTGAGACTTTAGGAAGTTCTCTATCCTGCGCAAGGAAGTCGCCGGATTCACAGATAGGACCTACTACATCGACAACATCTTTGTCCTCAGAGCCTCTGATGACAGGCAGTATTTCGTGATAAGACTCGTAGAATGCAGGTCTTATTAGATCATTCATAGCCGCATCTACTATTACGAATTTTTTTGCCGTACCTTCTTTAAGATAGAGCACCTTAGTTACCAGCATTCCCGAGTTTCCCATTAAGGATCTTCCAGGTTCAAGGACTAATTTATAAGGTTTGCCGGAGAAATCTTTCATAACAATATCGGCATACATGCTAGGGTGAGGAGGCTTATCATCTAACTTGTAACTTATTCCAAGCCCGCCGCCTATGTCTATATACTGTATATTAATCCCTTCTCTAACTAGGTCATCTGCCAGACTGATCAACTTTTTAACGGAATCTACAAATGGGGTCAGGTCAAAAATTTGTGACCCTATGTGAGCATCGATTGCCATTACATCTATGCCTTCCATCTTATTGGCTTCTTTATAAACTTCAAAAGCCCTACCTATCTCTATACCGAATTTGCTCTTTTTAAAACCTGTTGAAATGTAGGGATGAGTTTTCGGATCAATATCAGGATTTACCCGAAGAGCGACAGGGGCTTTTTTACCAAGCTCTATGCCAACAGAATTAAGTTCATGAAGTTCTTCTTCAGATTCTACATTGAAAAACAATATTCCGGCTTCTATAGCAGCCTTCATTTCTTCCCTTGTCTTACCTACTCCGGAGAAGACTACTTTGCCGGGGTCGCCTCCTGCTCGTTTAACACGAAGCAGCTCCCCGCCAGACACAATGTCATAGCCTGAACCAAGGTCTGAGAATGCTTTTAACACAGCGAGATTGGAATTGGCCTTTACCGAGTAGCAGATTAATGTATCCATTGCTGAAAAAGCTTCTTTATAGGCAGTAAAACTGTCTTTTAGAAATTCGTAGCTATACACATAAAAAGGTGTCCCTACTGACTCTGCAATCTTAGCAAGAGAAACTCCCCCCATATGGAATTCTTCATCTTTATATTGAAATGAGCTGTGCATTAATGCGTTTCTCCTTAGATTAATTAACCAGAAACTTATACTAATTTATTTAAATGGAAACTTATAGATGCTTTACAAATATTAAATTAAGCTCAACTCTTTAAATACCTATCCAAGAAATCGAGCCTGTCATTACCCCAAAACATCTGATCATCAACAAACATTGTGGGCGCCCCAAAAACCCCTCTTTGTATGGCTATGTCAGTTTCTTCTCTGAGCTTATCTTTTATATCCTGCTCCGCGATTCTGTTTACAAACCACTGGGTCTCAATTCCTATTTTAGAGACCGCCTCACCCAAAATATCCGCTTTACTTAGATCAACACCCTGGGTCCAGTAGAGTCTGAACATCTCATGTGTATATTCTACCAATTTCCCTTTTTCCTGAGCGGCAAATGCTCCTCTCATTGATCTCACGCTATTTAGAGGAAAGAAGTCCGGAAACTTAAACTCTACTCCATAATATATAGCGGATTGCTCAAAATCTCTTCTTAAATATCTAAATTTATTGTCTATCTCTATAGCAGGTACTGATCCTATTTCGTTAAAAACGCCGCCTAGCAAAAAAGGCTTCCATAGAAGCTCAGCACCGTTGTCTTCACAGATTCTTTCTATCCTCTTTGAAGCAATATATGTATATGGACTGCTAAAATCATAGTAGAATTCTACTTTCTTTCCCATTTAACTCTCCATTGGTAATTTGTTCAGTAGGGATTATAAGAAATGCAGATAGTAATATCAAGAAATAAACTCTATCTAGGCTTTTAAATTATATAAAATTGACCCCCCCCCACTCCCTATGCTAAACTCAAATATAAATTAAACTAACCGAAACAATTATGAAGAAACCATATAATTTTAACGGCCTTAAAGTAACCTCATTTGAGAGCCGTCGAGCAATAGAAATTGAAAAGCTGATACTCTATCATGGCGGGGTACCTCGCGTAGCTCCTTCAATGAGAGAAGTCCCTATATCTGAATCAAAAGAAGCTTTAAAATTCGCCAAAGAATTGATTGCCGGCAATTTTGATCTGGTGATTCTTATGACCGGCGTAGGCACTCGTGCTCTTATAAAAGCAGTATCTACAAAATTTGATATTAAAAATATTAAGAGCGCACTTAAGAAAACTACTATTGTAGCGCGTGGCCCCAAGCCAGTAGCTGCGCTCCGTGAGATGAAGCTTAAAGCTAATATAGTAGTGCCGGAGCCTAATACTTGGAGGGATATACTTATTGCCCTGGAAAACGAAACAGAATTAAAGGGTAAAAAAGTAGCAGTTCAGGAATACGGGATTTCTAATAAAGAATTTATAAGCTCCCTAAGAAAAAAAGGAGCAAAAGTCACTTCAGTACCGATTTACAAATGGGCTCTGCCAGAAGATATTGAGCCTCTAAAAGCCGCGATACAATCAATATCAAACTCCAAAGAAGACATCGCACTATTTACAAGCTCACAACAAATCTATCATCTATTTGAAGTAGCCGGAAAGATTGGATATCTCAAAAAATTAAAGCAGGGCCTAAAAAGCACAGTTATAGGCTCAATAGGGCCTACTACTTCTGAAACTTTGAATAGAGTTGGAATAACACCAGACTACGAGCCTGACAGCCCGAAGATGGGGAATCTGATACGTGAAGTGGCAAGGATTGGAGCTGAGCTTGTTAACAAAAAGCGCATAGCACTCAAAAACGGCGTTGATACAAATATTTGGCGCCCTGTAGATATGATCTGGAGCAAGGGTTCTCAAAAAAGCAGAAAAGCTATAACAAACGATTCGGTTTTTATGAAAGCCTGCCGTCTTGAAGAAACAGACTACACACCTGTTTGGCTTATGCGTCAAGCGGGCAGATATATGCGTGAATACAGGGAGCTGAGATCGAAGGTCTCTTTTTTAGAGCTTTGTAAAACCCCAGAGCTTGCAGCTGAAGTCACATTGAGAGCCGTAGACAGATTAAATGTAGATGCAGCAATAATATTTGCCGATATCTTGCTTATAGTTGAGCCT
>Ga0307378_10001825_pt1 | contig 33712 bp, 28 predicted proteins | sample UN1MG_FD_202238 | JGI IMG/M metagenome (GOLD analysis project Ga0307378, IMG submission 202238) | Soil microbial communities from Risofladan, Vaasa, Finland - UN-1 | ecosystem: Environmental > Terrestrial > Soil > Coastal area > Acid sulfate soil | place: Finland: Risofladan, Vaasa | collected... | reverse complement strand
CAAAATGTAACACTAACAGCGAACCATCCCATATTAAAAATCCTATGCGAAATTGCAGCAACAGCTAATCCCGTTAATGATAAAATTGATGATAGAAGGCCACATATTACATCAAAATAAATTGCTTTTCTTTCATCTTTTATTTCTCGTTCAGACTTCATTTATTCAATCTTCCTAAACATAATTTAGTATTACAAGTGATATTAATGAGTTTTAGTTAAAAAACTTTGAAGTAAACTATAATATATCTCTAAAATCTCCTTTTTCGTCAAAAATGTAATTGGAAAATAAGGTTTATCAAAATCTATAAATCATGAACCATAAACACCATAAATTCCGGTATTTCTAAAAAGATCAATTATAAATTCTTTATCTTCTTTCTAATCTTTAAATTCGTTTAAATCTAATTTTGGAAATAAATAAAAGGCTCCATTAGGTTTAACATAAGTTATACCCTCGGGTTTCCTTAAACAAGTGTATGAGTAATCCCTTCTTTATATTTAATAAAATAAGTTTTAGATAAAAAATTTATTTAGAGCTATAAATAGCTATAAAAGAGATTCTATAGGCTTAAATGGGTAATTGAAAGTCTCTGCAATTTCCTTTATTGTTATAACTCCTTTTAGAAGATTAACGCCTCTTCTTAATGGGGGATTCTTTTTTAGTACTTTTGTAATATCATCATCAGATATTAAATTTAATAAATATGGAAACAAACTTTCAGAAAGAGCTTCAGTAGCTGTCCTTGGATACGCTCCAGGCATATTTGATACACAATAATGAATTATGTCTTCATCAATATAAGTTGGATCTTCATGATTTGTAGCTCTACTGGTTTCAATACAACCACCTTGGTCTATTGAAACATCTACAATTACAGACCCTGGTTTCATGGACCTGACCATTTCTCTTGTAACTATTCTAGGTGCTTTTGCGTTTGGAATTAGAACTGTCCCTATTAGAATATCTGATTCTTTAACAGTATTTCTTATATTTCTTATATTGGACATAATGATATTAATTCCTTTAGGTAAAATGTCTTTTAAATATCTAATTCGAGTTATACTTTTTTCTAGAATTGTTACATTAGCTCCTAAACCATAACCTGCCAATGCTGCACTTAAACCAGCAGTGCCCCCACCTAATACAGTAACACTACCCCTGTAAACTCCAGCAACTCCTCCTAATAAAACACCTTTACCTTTATTATGTATTGTAAGCAAATTAGCGCCTTTAATTAATGCCATTCTTCCCGCAACTTCAGACATAGGTATTAAAATAGGTAAATGACCATTATCCAATTCTACAGATTCAAAAGCTATAGCAGTAGATTTTCCTTTAATAAATACATCTGTTAATTCTTTAACCGCAGATAAGTGGAGGAAAGAAAATAATATTGGTCCAGGATTAAAATAATTTAATTCTTCTAAAACTGGTTCTTTTACTTTAACAAGTATGTCTGAGTTTGAATAAATCTGCTTTTTAGTTTCATAAATTTTAGCACCTGCTTTTATGTATTCTTCATCATTAAATCCTGCGTTTTTTCCTGCATTGCGTTCCGTGATAATATTATGCCCCAAATGTATAAGTTCTTCAACATTATATGGAGTAAGGCTTACTCTTCCTTCTCCAAGCTTTATTTCTTTAGGAATTCCTATTATCATTTTTCTCTCAAAACTAAATAGTATAAATTAAATATTTATAATTTGATTATAAGAAATATTTCAAATAAATTTAAATTCACTAATTAGACTGAATTTATTAAAAATTTTTTCTATTAAAATAATCATCTGCTAATGAGTGGGAAACGTATCATGATGTTTGAAAATCGTAGGAAAAAGTGGCTCCTATTTTAAGAGAATAAATAATTTTCCCATCCTTGGCAACTTAAGAGGATACTGCAGCGATTTCACGCATCGCATAAGAAATGCCTCGTACTCTTTGCGAGATCATCTTTCTTCACAAATATTATAATAATTTAAATAATGATGCTATGTTGTTTGTATGAAATGTGTTGAAAAATAAATAATTTTAGGGATAATCTAATATCGATAAATTTATATTAATAAATTCCAATTCATGTCTTTTTCCATTAATTCCAAAACCTTTTCAATTTCATCTTCTTGAATACCTGGTTTTAACCGTTCCAAATTTCTCATAGTAGTATAGGTATCAGAGGGGCTTAAAATAATTGGTATACATTTTTCATTAGCAGATGTAATTACTCCCATATCAGGCTGGATAAATCCTGTTAAAATTAAGACAGAAACATCTTGAGCTAATGCAACCATAGCTAAATCTGTTCTGTCACCTCCTGTAATAAATGCTGCTCGTTTAACTTGTCTTAAATACTTTAATGCTCCCTGCGCATTCATAGCACCAATTAAAAAAGTTTCCACTAAATTATTTAAACCAGAAGAAGCTTGTTCATTTATTAATTCTCCGCCAATTTGAGCTAAAATTTCACTTACGCGAGGTGAAAATAGCTCTACACTCTTTTCTATTATTCCTAATACAGGAATATCATATCTATTTATATGGTCTTCTGTAAGCTCTTTAATTCTAGCGATATAGTCATAATTTATTTTATTAAATAAGATACCCTTAATCCCGATATTGCGGTACTTAAAGTAATTTTTAGTAAAAAATATATTATCTATGCAGTTATCTGATGATTCTGTAGAGACATATATCAACTCATTTATATTAAGAGCTTTTGCAATACTCACGTCATCAAGCCCCACTCTAATGAATTTCCTAATACTTGGATTACCTTCAATAATAATATAATCTACATCTGCAGTAATTTTATCGTATGTATTTTTTATTTTTTGTAAAAATTCTTCTTTTTTATCGGTATTAATCAAATCAACATAATACGAATCTGGAATAGAAACAGGTGAGATATAGTCATATGGAAAATCTGTTTTGTAAATAGTGTTTAAGATAAATCCAACATCTGGATCTGCTTTATTTGTAAAAGCACTTTTAGGAATACCAATAGGTTTGAAATAAGCAAACTTTTTTCTTTCCTTTTTTAATTTTTGAATGAAACCTATCGAAAGAAAGCTTTTTCCAGCACGTTCTCGTAAAGAACTTAAATAAAAAATTTCTACCATTTTCTTATTTCCTTCCTTATTATTATTATTATTATTTTAATTTTTACTTAATTATTTTTTATCTTCTTATTGTAATTTTTATATCCACAGCACTATAACCTTTCACAAAAGAAAGAAGAGGATTAATATCCAGTTCAACTATCTCTGGAAAATCATTTACAAGTTGAGAAAGTTTAAGCATTACATCTATGATAGCTTCGATATCCGAAGAAAATTCACCTCTTACTCCTTGTAAGAGATTAAATATTTTTGTATTTTCAATTTGTCGCTTAGCGTCTTCTCTTGTATACTTATATGCTAATGCAAATGATACATCTTTCATAAAGTTCGCATATATTCCTCCCGTTCCGAACATAAGTATAGGTCCAAAGCCAGGATCTTGAGACATACCAATGATTATCTCATTTATCTTTTTTTGCGATTTAAAATCAATCATCTCTTGGACTTCAACCCCGTAAATTTTCGCATTCTGAGGACCAAATTTTTTAGCGTTATTCACTATTTGGATAAAAGCTTCAAACGCATCCTGCTCTGCTTCAATGTTTAATAGAATTCCGCCAACATCTGTTTTATGAATAATTTGCGGACTTACTATTTTCATTACAGATTTTCCAATTTCAGATTGTAATTTCATAGCTTGCTGGGGTGTTTGAGCTAATCTTGATTTAGGGGATTTTATCCCGTAGCAATCAAAAATTTCACTTGTTTCGTAACTCAATAAAACTGTTCTGTCATCTTTACGAACATTGGAGAAGATTTCGTTTACTCTTTTTTTATTTACTTTAAATAAAGGAATTTCTAATTCATTTATTGGAGTAGTTGTTAAATAATTTCTTCGCTTTGTTAAGGTTTTTAATGAATGAGCAGCTCTATCTGGAAAATTATAACATGGAATATGATTTTTTTTTAAATATTCTCTTCCTTCTAAAATATTTTTTCCTCCAATAAAGGAACATACGATTGGTTTGGTTTCTAAGTATTTTAATGATATATTGTGAATTAGTTTTGCAACTTCGGTTGGTCTAGTTTGAGCTTGGGGAGTTAAAATTATTAAAGCTCCTTCTGTTGTTATATCATTAAAATTTTCTCCAGAATTTAGACCAAAAACAGTTTTAATTGTAAATTCATATCTATTTGGTGTGGCATCTCCAACAATATCAATTGGATTAAAGATTGCGGCTTCTAAAGGCAAATTTTCTCTTAAAGAATGAAGAATTGGCTCTGAAAAACTTGAAAATTTCAAACCTTCACGCTCAAATGCGTCTGTAGCTATAATTCCCGGACCTCCTGCATTCGTAATAATAACAAAAGAATTTGTTTTAGGAATTGGTTGATAAAGAAAAACTTCACCATAATCGAATAAATCTTCAATCGTTTTTGCTCTAATTACTCCACATTTCTCAAAGGCTAAATCATAAGCAATGTCTGCTCCTGCTAAAGCTCCAGTGTGACTTGAAGCAGCTCTTGCACCAGCTTCACTAATTCCAGATTTTAATATTATTATCGGTTTTTTTCTTGTTGCTCTTGGTAATATTTCGAGGAATCTATTGCCATCCTTTATACTTTCTAAATAACATAAAATAACTTTTGTATCTTGATCATTAGCTAGATATTCTATGAAATCTACAGCCCCTAAATCTGCTTTATTACCCAAACTTATATTACAGGAGAATCCATATGATTCATTCATACTTAGGTCCATCATCGCAGTAAGCATAGCTCCTGACTGTGATATCATAGCTATACCTCCTTTTTTAGGAGTTTCAGCAGCGAATGAACCATTATAATTTAACCCGATAAAACCTAAACAGTTCGGTCCTAATATTCTTAAATTATACTTTTTGCCTATTTTTATTAATTCTTCTTCTCTTTCAACGCCTTCTCCTCCAATTTCCTTAAATCCTGCTGAAATGATGATTAATCCTTTTATCCTCTTTTTACCACATTCCTCTGCTGCTTTATTAACTAATTTTCCTGGGATAACAAAAATAGCAATATCAATATCTTCAGGTACATCTAAAACGCTTTTATAGCAAGTTAAATTACAAATCTCGTGAGCTTTTGGATTTATGGGGTAGATTTTGCCATTATAACTCGAATTTATTATATTATTTATTACTGTGTTGCCAACTTTTCCCTCTGTTTCACTAGCTCCAATTACAGCAATACTTTTAGGATTAAAGAAAAATGAGATATCGCTATTAGCCATTTTTTCATCCAAATATTAAATATAATCTAAAACTTGTATAAAATTCTATTATTGTGATTATTTTTAAATTTTTCATTGATTAAAAATACATCATAAACGATAATTTTAAAAACATAATTATTAAAAATTTTTCATCTTTCCTTTCTATATGACCAGAATTAAAATAGTAACAACCAAAGGCGAAATAAATCTGAATTTATTTGATGAAAAAGCCCCTCTCACAGTGGCTAGTTTTTTACATCTAATAAAGCAAAATTTTTATAATGGTATTGTTTTTCACAGGGTAATCCCTGATTTCATGATCCAAGTCGGCTGTCCTTTAGGTCGTGGAATAGGTGGACCGAGAGATAAAGGTATTAGCTCATTTCCTTATCAAGATAAACAAATTAGTTATCCTTTTAAAGATGAATTTCAAAGTGGAAGAAAATTTGATAAACCTGGAATCTTAGCGATGGCCAACGCAGGACCTAATACGAATGGATCTCAAATTTTCATAACGCATGTACCTACACCGCACCTTAACAATAAACATACAATATTTGGGGAAGTGATCAGTGCCTCAGACCAAGATGTCGTTGATTCTATAGTCCAAGGCGATAAAATCATAGAAATTAGAATATTATAACATATAAGATTAAAGGATTTTTTTATTTCTCTTTTACATGTTTTTTTTAATCTCGTCTAATACACTAAAGATTTATAGATATTATTTATATTAATATTATTGAATTACCTATTTTTCTTATATAATAAAATCAATTGGATTAATTGATCATGAGTAGAGATTTGAAAGATTTAATTGATACAGTCGAGAAGGAGACCCGTTCCCATGCAGAATTAGAACAGATAATATCATCTTTAAAAGAAAAAAAAAATAAATTGAAATTTACAGTAAAAGAACAGAAATTATTAATTGAAAGTCTTAAAAGTCAAATGGAGGACGAACAGATTGAAAAGGTTGTTCTCCCTAGTGAAATTGATATTTTAAAAGAAATAATTTCGTCTCAACGACAAGAATTGAATGAAAAACAGAGTGATATTGAAAAACTTTACGACAAGGTTGATAATTTAGCGATAAGCATGGAGAGTGATGAGGATATTAGTAAACTTGAAATTAGTAATAAAGAACTACTCGAAGCTCAGATGCAAATTATTCAATTAGGTGATGAGAATCAAGAATACAGAAGCCAAATTAAATTTTTAAAAGACCAAATCGAGGAATTACAATTAGAAAAGAGCAAAGATGAAGAATTTATAGAAGAAAAAGATGAACAACCCGAAGAAAATGAAGAATTGATAAATTTTAAAAGATTGAACTTTCAATTGATGGAAGAAAATGGATTATTACGTTTAGAATTGGAATCTCTAAAAGCAAAATTTCAAGAAAGCTTAGAAGAGGCAATTTCAGAAGAATTAGAAATCGCTAATGAAAGAAATGCCGTATTGTCATCTAAATTTGAGTCACTTAAAACTAAATTACATGAACATATTGAAACAAGTTCAGAAGAATTGGAATCTGCTCAAGAGAGGAATGCTATTCTATCAGCTGAATTAGAATCCTCAAAAGCTAAGTTACTAGAAAACGGTGAAATAAGTAGAGAAGAATTGGAATCTGCTCAAGAGAGGAATACTCTTCTATCAGCTGAATTAGAATCTTTAAAAGCTAAGTTACTAGAAAGTGAAGACAAAGGTTTAGGAGAATTAAAATTAGCTAATGATAAAATTAGTATTTTAACAGCGGAGTTAGCAGATTATGAAGCTAAAATAAATTATTTGAAGGTCCAACTAGAAAATGTTCATGAACCATTAATAGTTTCAACGGGAGATGCATTAGAATTTGCTGAAATGAGGGAAAAATTTGAGAACTTAAAGAAGGAGTTATCAACATATCAAAAAGAAAACCAGAATCTTAATAAAATGCTAGAAGAATTAAAAGAGAAAGAAGTAAATCTTAAGAATGAACAAATCTATGAACCAACGATTTTAAAAAGTATACCAAAACAATTACAGCTCTCTCTTTTTAATAGAATGTATCATTTGCTTGATAAGGATAATAAAGAAACGGTAATAAATTTATTAATACAGGACTTAAAGAGTAATAATAGTGAAATTAAAAGAAATGCTATAAAAATTTTAAGTCACATTAGATATAAAAAGGTTTATGATGCTTTGTTTGAATTGATTAATGATAAAGATTGGATTGTTAGATATAATATCATTAAAGCATTAAGTAAGTTTGAGAAAAAAAATGAACAGTTTACTTCTTTTTTAAAAAAACTTACTAAAGATTCTGATGTTGATGTTAGAGAGCTCGCAATTAAAGTCTTAAATGATATTTCCTATGCAAAGCTTCCTTAGACAAATTTGTATTCAATTCTAGACGTATTCATAAGTTATTATTCTTTAAAATTAATTACTCACCTTTAATAACAGGATATTAAATAATGGGAAGAAGACTTTTTACTCCAAATAGATATAATTGGTCACAAAAGGCGGGTAAGTGGGTATACATTGAAACAGATAAAGATGGAAAGAAACAATATCACTATCAATTAGATCCACCACAAGAATTTATAGAGCTAACACTAAAAATGAAAGAGTTAAATGAGAAATTATTACAAACAGTAGATCCGGAAGAAAACGCAAAAATATTCAATGAATTAATGAAAGTATCCAAAAAAATGCAAGATATGGGTAAACCATGTTAATAATAATTTATTAATTCTTCCTTAGAAAGAAAATCTGCCAAATAGAGTGGTTCTGGTTGTCGATGTCCCATAGTTGTTTCCAAGCAGATTCTCAAAGCACTATCAAGTTTTATTTTATAACCTTCACTTATAAATACAGGCTTAAAACCATCGTTTAAACAAATTGCATATCCTAATATTTCATTTAATGGATTTTCAGAGTGATTATTCGGATTTTTTGTCCATATTGGTGTTTTATTACCTCTAATTTTCTCAATTTCTTTCCAATTATTATAACCAAAAAATGGATTTTTCGCTACTCCTATACTAGCAATATTTAGGGCAAATCCAAGATGAACTGCCTCTCCAAATCTTCGTGGATGTATTTTTCCATGACCATCACACATAATAAGATCTGGTCTGATTGGAAGTTTTGAAATTACTTTTGCTAATATTTTACATTCTCTAAATCCAAGGAATCCTGGTCTATATGGAAATTTAATACGATCTTTTGTAAAAAAATGGTTTTCTTTTCTATTTTGACTTAAATTCCAAATTACCGCACAAGCAATTCCATATTCATTATTATCTTTATTAAAGTATGAGACGTCTAAACCAACAATAGTTTTTATGTGTTCGATCTTTATATTCTCTTTAATTTTTGAAGATTCATCAATTAATTTTTGATATTTAATTTGGATAGTTTCTGCTTGTTCAAATGAATAATTATCTCTCAATAACTCCTCAATAAATTGCATTCTCATATTATAATTTTATAAACCTTATGTAATATTTAATTCAGATGTCTTTATATTATCCTAGTTTTGTCATTCTTCCCAAATTATTTAGACTTATAACTAAAAAATTTAATTGATTTCAAATTAGTATTAAATTAACAATGAAGATTGCAATATCAGGCAAAGGAGGAGTTGGGAAAACCTTAGTAGCTGGAATTTTAGCAAGAATGTTTGCAAGAGATGGGTTTAAAGTTCTTGCAATCGATAACGATTCAGCAATGAATCTTAGCTACACATTAGGTATTGATGAGAAGACTAAAGCTCAAATAGTCCCAATTAAAGAAATGAAATCAATGATCGAAGAAAGAACATTAGTAAAAGGGGCTGGATCGGGAGTTTATAATATTAATCCAACCGTCTCTGATATTCCAGATAGATATAAGGTTTCTGGTCCAGATGGTTTACAACTTTTGGTTTTAGGCGGAATTGAAGAGCCCGCTACTGGATGTTTATGCCCAGAAAATGCGTTAATAAGAACTCTATTATATAATTTATTTATTAAAAGAGACGAAGTAGTTATTGTCGATTTTGAAGCTGGGATCGAACATTTAGGTCGCGGTACAGCAAAAGGAATTGATTTAATGCTAGTTGTTACTGAACCTTCTCAAAAATCTTTAGATCTATGCCATAAAATAATTGAACTGTCTAAAAAATTAGGTGTTATTAACATTTATTTAATTGCAAATAAAATAACTGATGAATCGCAACAAGAAATTATCAATAAAAAAACACAAAGTTGGGAGGTTCCCCTTTATCACTCAATTCCATTTGATCCAGATATTGGAAAAGCTGATTTAGAAGGTAGTTCCCCAATTGATTATAATTCAAATTCAGAAGGAATTTTGTCAATAAAATCTCTTTATGAAAAATTAAAGAAATTAAAACAGGAGTTATTTGACTTATAGGTTATCTCTTTTTAAATAATATCTGTTAGATTTAAATCTTGATCTTCAGCAATTTCTTTCCATTGCTCTATAGCTTCCATAGCTTCCTTTTCATTCATCATTTCTATGGCATAGCCCGCATGAACGATGACATACTTTCCAATCTCGGGATTTTGAATCAAAGCGATAATTACATTTTGTTTTATTCCATCAAAATCTACTAATGCAGAATTGCCATCGATTTTTAAGATTTTTCCCGGTATTGCTAAACACATAACAAATATCTAGTTTATAAAATAGTAAATAATTCTAATAATAATGTTGGTTAAATAAAATTATCTTTTTTATGATATAAAAAATGAATTATAATTAAGTATTGAGAAAGATCATTGCTTACCTGAATAGAAATTAATTAAATCATCCAGCCAATTAAAAATTTCCTCTTTTGAAAGGCTATCAATATTGAACTTTAAACGTTCTAATTCCCTTAAAATATTTCTCGTATCTAATGAGACAGATGTCTGACATAACTCAAATAAATATTCATTACTTTTTGTTACTAAATTTTTTATTTCCGAATCCATTGCATAGAAGAGAGGGGCGTTATCTAATTCATCTACAGTTTTATCTAAATCAACAAGTAGATTTATTAAATCGAATAATCTCCCTGTTTCGTTTCCTTTAAATGAACTATTAAATTGAAAGTAATATCCCTTAAAATCATCTATAGGGATTAATTCTGAATATTTATTGTCTATTTTAATAACAGATTTTAAATGTTTATAAAGATTTGAGGGGCTCCACGCATGCAACTCGAAGCTAGATTCTAGTTCATCGCTTCGTATATTCAAATTAAGCTTATGTTCATCCTTAAAATAACCAAAAGGAATTATAACAAAGTCTAATGAATTTGATGTGCTATTATTCAATGCAAAAGTTAGATTAGAAATTTCATATGATTGATTAAGAGAATGTCTATGCAAGTCAAATTTTATTTTTTTAAAATCTGGCATATACATATAGAATAATAATCCTTCAAATCCCTGAAGTGATAAGTCAATAGAAAAATTGACTACTTCTTTTAAATTAGTTTCATTATTGAATCTTACATTAAGAAAAACATGATAATAATATTCAAGATATTGGAAAAACCAAGGAACTTCACGCTTTAAATTAAACATAATTATCTTAATTGTGTTTTATTATTTATTTCATATTACTGAATAATCCCTGAGATAAATACAATGGAATTGAGTAATTGTACAAAATTATAAAATTCCAATTTATTAAATAATTCTTTATTATTTAAACTTTACAATCGTTATAACAATGTTAAAGAAAATAAAAAAAAAATAAAAAATTTTATAAATTTTAGCTTAAAGGTTTTCTATGGCTGTATTTCGTCTAGTTCGATGGTTTTTTAAACCAATCTCTTCAGAACTTTCACCCATAGCTAAAGCTAACAATTCTGTTATATATAATATTGGAATGTTATATTCGGTTTCAAATTTCTTTGAAAGATTTCGTTGTTCTCCATCTAACCGTTGAAAACATGCAGGGCAGTTTACAACTATGCAATTTGCGCCAGCTTTTATAATTGAATCAAATTTTTGTTTTAATATCGCATCTCCATGTTCTGGAAATGGACCTGCAACAGCATTTCCGCAGCATAATCCTAATTCTTCATAATCTACGATATTAGCTCCTGAAACAGCAACGAGTTCTTTCAAATTTTTTGGACGTAAGGGATCATCAGAATCCATCCATTCTACAGGTCGCATATAATGGCAACCAGGATGACAAGCAACCTTTAGGTCTCCCATCTGCTTTGTAATTGCACCCTTCACAGTATCTAAATTTGACCTTAAAACATCTACAAAATGCTTTACATCAATTGAACCTTTATAATTCTTTCCAATCTTAGCCAATTCTTTATTTATGGCCTCCTTTTTATTGGAATCATGTTTTAATTGATGTTGCACTCCACGAAGGGTATTTGTACAACCATTACATAGCGAGATTATATCCTTACCTTCTGCTTCTGCTAAACATAAATTTCGAGCACCTAAAGCGAGCCAAGCTGTATTATCAAAGCTTTTTACTCCAGTAGGATCCGGACAACAAGCAAATGGAGCTTGTGATGTTTGGACCCCAATTTTGTCAAAAACTTTTCTGGAGGCTGCTTCAATAAACGGAATTCTGTTTCCAATAACACATCCTTCAAACATTTTATATTCTGTCATTTTTTTAACCTCCACTATAATTTCTTATCTGCACCTATTGCTTTTAATAAAGTTTGTACTTCATTAACATTTGGTGCAACTACAGCTGGTAAGCCTAATTGCTCACGTCTTCTCTCGATCGCTGGTTGAGAGGGAATAGCTTTTCCACTCTCGAAAACAGTCTTTGCTTGAGCTACGACATTGTCCGGCGCTAATCCCGCTCCAGTAGTTACGTTTTTCGCTAATGTAATAATTTCAGTGACCTCAATAGCTTGGGGACAAACGGTATCACAGGTATCACATACAGTGCAACCCCATGGTACAATTGCTGACTTTGTGCCAGCAAGAGCCATTACAACATCTTTATATCCTAAAAGGGTTCCTAACACAATTAATCTAGGATCAAAGATGTTTTCGTAAAATGGGTTAGCAACTGCAGCAACAGGACAATTATCTGTACATCTGCTACATTGATAACAGTATTTAATTTTATCAGATCCAATATGTACGTCCATAATAAGTTTCCTAAATTCAAAATCTATACCTAATGGTAATGACATTTTTTATCACTTTTTTTTTCGAGTTTTTTATTCATTTTTTTTATTTGTTGGTTTTAACCCATGCAAGGGCAGTCATATCCAATCTATAATTTTTATTGGATAATTCATCCTAAACCAACATGTAGCTCGCGAGAGTAAATTTCTTTACCACTCTCATCAACTACAGTGATGTGAGCAGCACACGATAGTCAACAGTCAAAACAGCGGACTACCATTTCTAAGATATTTACTACTCCTTCTGGTATATCACTCATTTTTTTGTTCACTCTCTATATTAATTTTGATTTAGTTTATTTTATCCATGGATCTGGTAATTTTAATCCTTCCAACGCCTTGTCTTCGAATACCTGTTTAGCGACATGCATTAATGTCTTTTCGATTCCAGCAATATTATGGTTGGTCGCCACTAAGAGATTTGCTTTTTTACAAATACCTTCAGCATCTGACCATATATTATACAAGAGTAATCCCCGTGGAGCTTCAGTGACACCGACGCCATTTCCTTCTCTTGGTTGTACATCTAATGTCTTGCAATCAGGGTTAACCACATCATCATCTTGAAGGAGTGTTGCAATAACTTCAATTGATTCAACCAATTCAATTAATCGAGCCCAATGATACGCAAATGTATGATGAGGTACGTTTCCTATTTTTGCCCTCATTGCTTTTAAAGCTTCATCAGCTAAAGGAGTAGCCATCTTATCAGCACAATTTATCATTGCTAATGTATTCGCTCGATATATTCCTTCGGGATAACCTGCTGGTTTATAATACATGTGAGTTGCATAAGAATGCTCGGGAATATGTTCGCCTAGGGCATCTAAATATTTTTGGGGTGGATAATCGAATTTTTCTCCATCAGGAGATACAATACGAATATCACCATCATAAATATCGTGAACACCATTCTTTGTCATTCCAACGTAATACGTAGGGACAACACCCACATTTGCTACAACGTCCCAATAATCCTCGACAACTTTTAATCCAATATCAACAGTTTTTTTTGTCCATTCAACTTGATCTTCGATTTGTTTTAAAAACCGATCTCGGACCGTTTCATCTAAGGCTTTTTTCATTCCACCGACAATCGCTGAAATGGGATGTACTGATTTACCACCAACCGCTTGACATAATTTTTGGCCAAAATCCATCATTTTTAATGCCATTTTACCCACATCTGGCATTTTATTAATTACATGCACGACGTTCCTTAACGCAGGGTCCGCAAAAGGTCCTAATAAGAAATCAGGAGCGGCTAATGCATAGAAATGCAATGCATGCGATGAATATTGTTTTGCGTTTTGTAATAATTGACGCAATTTATATGCCGCGGGAGGAATTTGAACACCCCAAGCATCTTCTACTGCTTTAGTTGGTGTCAGATGATGAGGAATTGGACAAATACCGCAAATTCTAGGTGTTATTCTTGGAATATGCTCGCAATAACGGCCTTCAAGAAATTTTTCAAAAAATCTTGTTGAAGTGATGTTAAATTGAACATTTTGTACTTTTCCATCATCGCCTAAAACTACTCTTAAACCACCATGTCCTTCTAATCGAGTGACTGGTTCTACTTCTATCACTTTTACCATTTTTTTATACGCCTCCTTTTCTTGATGCTAATGTGAATTTTTCAAAAGTACCAATAGGATCTTTTACTTGAGCAAGTAGATCATCCTTCGATAAGCTCACATTAAATTGTTTTAACACTGTATCTGCAAATCTCTCTGCTTGATTAACACCCCATTTAGTTTGACCAAAACAGCCACTACACGGAGCATTAACCTTTAAACACATACCGCCACAGCCAGCTTTAGTGACAGGTCCCATACAAATATATCCCTGTTCAATAAGGCAATCATCCATATTAGGTAGACCTTCATAATCTCTTTTAACTCTTGTCATAGTAGATTTACTCCCTATGATCCTAGAACATGTATCGCAGACATTTGAAATTTCAGTAAAATCTGGATGATCTCTTAAGAAAGCCATTAATCCCCCCGCAATTTCTTCTGTTGTTGGAGGTAAATTTACCAAAGGAGTACTAGGAGTTCCACTTTTCTTGATCTGTTTTAATATATCTCCCACTAAATCAAATCCTGCCATTAGGGGAATATTTAAAAACAGAGTTAAGAATTCATACAGATTCTTTTTATCCCCTGAACTAATTGATGATAGATTTTTCGACATAAGATTTAATTTCTCAGCTCTTGAATCCACAGTTTTTGCTGGACCAAAACACCCAACACATGGGTTTCCATTACTTGTACATTTTAAACTACACCCTATACTTGTAATTGATCCAAAACAAAGTTTTCCTGCATCTAATAAACAATTATCTTTAATACTACAATCATTACAAAATGCTAGATCATTCATAGGGAATGGTTTTTGTCCTAGTAGAAATGCAACTGCAGAAACAATACCTTCAGGTTTTGGAGGACATCCTGAAATATAAGCATCAACATTGACTACTTCATCAACGGGGATGATTTTATCTCTAAAACCTGGCATATGTTGAGTTGGTTCGCCACCACTTCCATCAGCTATACTTTCAACTTCAGAAAATTTCCTCTTTACTAAGTCATCTTTGTTCCATTGATTAGCTAGTCCATGCACATTTCCATAACAAGAACAGCTACCAAAGGCGATAATCAAAGCGCATTTTTCTCTCATTAATTTTGTATTTTCATAATCTTCATTTGTTCTGACAGAGCCTTCGATAAATCCGACTAATATAGACCCGTTTTCTCTCGCTTTCAATGAATCGTGTTTAAAGTCCACTACTGCTGGCCAGTAAACTATTTCGAGTGCTGGAAGAACTGGCAACAATCCTAAATGAGTATTTAGTAAGGATTGATGACACCCCCAGCAATCGGAAAGTTGCATAAAAGCCACTTTTACCATATTTCATCAATTTTTTTGTTTTTTTTATTTGATTAAATTAGCTAATTTGTAATAAAAAAAATTAGTTGAGATATTGTATATAGTAAATTATTAAAAAATTTCTAATTATAAAGAAAAACTATGTAAAAAAATGTAAAATAAAAGGATAATTTGTGATTGAAATATTTCTAATTATATAGAAAACCTAGGTAAAAAAACGTAAAATAATAGGATAATTAGTGATTGAAAAGTGATATTAAAACCTTTTATTTAATAATAATAAATTCTTTTAATTTTCCCTTCTTTTTTTTTATTATGAGCAGAAAAAATGAGAGCTCAGATGTCATCCGTCTAGCACATGGAGCTGGTGGGGTTTTACAAGAAGAATTAATAGAATTCATCACTAAAAATATACCATTTAAAAATGTTAATAATGGTATTGGCGTAGAAGAATTAGATGATGGTGCTACAATTCCATTAGATAATTATGAGAGAGAGATCGTAGTTACTGCTGATGGGCATACTATTTATCCTCTGTTTTTTCCCGGAGGAGATCTAGGAACTTTAAGTGTTTGTGGAACTGTTAATGATCTCATAATGATGGGTGCAGAGCCATTAGCTTTAACATCTATGATAATCATAGAAGAGGGATTCAAATTTAGTCAATTGGAAAGAATAGTTAATTCAATGAATTTATTTGCAAAAAAGGCTAATGTGGCAATAATTGCGGGGGATACTAAAGTAATGCCAAGAGGAACTTTAAATGAAATAATCATTGCTACTACAGGGGTTGGAATTAAAGATAAAACTATTCGAATTTTAGATAATAATATTAAAATTGGAGATCATATAATCATAACTGGTAGTATTGGAGATCACGGAACAGCATTAATGGCTTCACGAGAAGGATTAAACATATCTACTGATTTGAAATCAGATATTTCACTACTCCTCGAAATCTATAATACACTGAAGCCTGATATTAGAAACAATTATATTCATGCAATGAAGGATCCGACGCGGGGGGGAATATCAGCTGCATTGAATCATTGGGCAGTAAAATCAAATGTTAGTATTTGGATTGACGAAGAAAAAGTCCCGATTAAAAAACAAGTTGAAGCAATATGCGATATGTTAGGTTTAGATCCTTACAACATTGCGAGTGAAGGAAGAGCTCTCTTAGCAGTAGATTCAAATCATTCTGAAAGTATCTTAGATAAAATAAAAGCAACTCATATTGGAAAAGAAGCGCAAATAATTGGTGAAGTTAGAGCTGAAAATCCTAAACGAGTGTTCTTAAAAACTATTGTTGGTGGTACCCGATTTGTAGATATGCCACTAGGAGAACCAATACCCAGAATTTGTTAATAGGTGAGATTATGGATATTCCCGGTTTGGATGTTTTAAGGAGTAAAGAATTTACTAATAAAATTATTGAGTCTATTATTAAAACTATTAAAGAAATAGGTAAACCAGTTAAATTGATGCATGTTTGTGGAACTCATGAACATACTATTTCTAAATATGGATTAAGAACTCTTTTACCTAAAGAAATCGAGATATTGTCAGGTCCAGGATGTCCAGTATGTATATGCCCTGCTGCGGATATTGATAAAGCAGTTGAACTTGGAAAAAGAGATGATACCATAATTGTAACTTTTGGGGATATGATAAGAGTCCCCGCAACAAATATATCTTTAGCGGAACTTAAAGCAAAGGGTGCTGATGTTCGTATAGTATATGGTCCTAATGATGCTATCAAAATAGCTAAAGAAAATCCTGATAAAGAAGTGATATTTTTTGCAATAGGATTTGAAACTACAGCTCCTTTAATCGGGTATGAAATACAAACTGGGCCCCCTTCAAACTTTTCAGTAATTTGTGCCCATAAGTTAATACCCGCTGCTTTAGAACTTTTAATGAGTCAATCTCAATTAAAAATAGATGGTTTTATTTCCCCAGGTCATGTATCAACCATAATAGGATTAAAGCCATATGAAATTTTTTCCCAAGGCTATCATATTCCTAATGTCATTACGGGATTTGAGCCTAACGATGTATTGCTCTCAATTTTAATGCTTTTGAAGCAGTTAAAAGATAAAAAGTATAATACATTGAATGAATATTCTAGAGTTGTAAAGCCCGAAGGAAATATTCTCGCTCAAAAAATAATAGAAGAGGTTTTTGAACCAGTTTCATCTCCTTGGAGAGGTATCGGAAGAGTAAATGATGGTGGTTTGGTTATACGAGAGAAATATGATGCCTTTGATGCAGAGAAAAAGTTTAATATAAAAATTAAAAAATCTCAGGATATTCAACCAGGTTGTTCATGCCATCTAATAATGGTTGGGAAACTCTATCCTTATGAATGTAAATTATTTAGAAAAGAATGCACTCCGGTTAATCCAGTAGGACCATGTATGGTTTCAATGGAAGGTACATGTAGTATTTATTATAAATATCATAGTGAAGAAAAATCTTAAAATGACCATGGAAAACAAGTATCATATTTATCAGTTCCCCACACATCTGTAGCAGGGAAATTACAACGATATCCATTTTCATAAATCTTATTATAATATGTTTTCACATGCATTCCCAATACAATTTTATCAAAATCAGCTCGGGTTAACCTTTGGGATTCAGAATTTTGGGAAAAGTTTTTCGTGCTATATTCTAGACTACATTTCCAAAAATGGCTATTTTCTTTAAGATAAGATGATTTTTCTCCCTGATCTTCTTGAACCCATGAAACAAAACAGATATCATCTTTACCTTGTAGGCAATTATCCAAATATTTTACCCTGGAATCGAAACCACCTTCACTAGCCGCCCAGTATCCACCCCAATAACTTACAAGGACAATAATAATACACCCTTTTAATTCTCTAACTGTCGGCCATTTATAATCTTTTTCCCTGAAATCTTTAAATGTGAAGAGGGTGTCAGAGTTAAAGGAATCAACAATAATTTGATTTAGTTTCTTTATCCCATAAAGTTCTTCGGGTTCATTATTCGAATCAATAATATTATCTTTAAGCTCAATAAATAGTGTTATAGGAGCATGTTCTTTATTTTGATCATCAGACCAATCATTTAATACTTTAAGCCAATTAGAGAGTAGCAGATCATTGGGGTTGCCATCTTCACTTAGAAGTGAATCTATATGGTTTTCTAAATGATACACTTCAAAATCTTCTAATTGTTGTATTTTATTGTCATGTATATCATATTCTAGCCCCCGAACTCCTTTAATTAGTTGTTCTCTTATAGAATGTACATATGAATTATGACTTGTCTTGAAAAATGCTTTATGATAAGGTATATCCCATAATTCATCTTTAAGAGACATTTTACTATATTTTCACTTAATTTAAAGGTTAGATCAAAAACAAAAGCTTAATTTAATAATACTATCATAATAAAATATTAGTTTTTTTTATAGTAATTATTTATTTAATTAGATTTTAGAATAAATGTAAAAACCTGAAGTTGAGTAATTGAACGAACATATAACAATAGAAATTACGATAACTGGGATTGTCCAAGGAGTAGGCTTTAGACCTTTTTTATATAATCTAGCGTATTCATTAAATCTTAAAGGTTATATCTTAAATCGAGGAAATGCTGGCGTAAGATTGGTTTTACAGGGTAATTCTCAAAATATTAAAAAATTTTTAGAAGAAATTGAAATTGAAAAACCGGAGATCTCTTTCATTGAGGATATTAAGTTAAATTATTTAGATTTTAAACAAGAATTTAATGAACTAGAGATAAGGAAAAGTGAACAGGGACGTGGAGTTAGTCTAACTCTTCCACCCGACATAGCAATATGTAATGAATGCTTAAATGACATGAATAATCCTCAAAAAAAAAAATACTATAAATATCCTTTTATTGCATGTGCAGTATGTGGTCCCAGATATACTACAGTAACCGAATTACCTTATGATAGAGAAAGGAGTACAATGATTAAGTTTCCTTTCTGCAAGAAAGCTGACCCTGAATCCTGCATTCAAGAATATTCAGATTTTAAAAATCGAAGATTTCATGCTCAAACATTTGCTTGCTCAGTTTGTGGTCCTCATTATAAATTGTATGATAAACAGGGAAAAATAATTAATGATGAGTCTATAGATTCTATTTTAAACGAAACAGCTAAGATGATTAATGAAGGAGAAATTGTTGCTATAAAAGGTGTTGGTGGTACACATCTAGTTTGTTTAGCTAATGATGAAACGATTCTAAAACTCCGTGAAAGAAAAGGAGAAAGAAAATATAAGCCTTTTGCTGTAATGGTTCCAAAATTGAAAATTATCGAAAATGACCTAAAAATCTCAACTAAGGAAAAAGAGCTATTAACCTCATTCCGTAGACCTATAGTTCTTTTAGAAAGAAAAGAATCAATTGATAATTCAATAATTAGTGAACAAGTGGCTCCAGGATTAAGTAATGTGGGAATATTACTCCCGTATTCAGGCATCCATCATTTGCTATTTCAATATATTGGTGAAAAACCTTTGATTTATACAAGTGGGAATAAATCTTACATTCCTATGGCTATTGAAAATATAGATATATTCAACCAACTTAAAGATTTAGCAGAGTTATTTCTTCTCCATAATAGACCAATTTACCAAAGAGCGGATGATAGTGTTTTAAGAATTCATGATAATAAAGTAAAATTAATTAGACGATCGAGAGGTTATGTTCCAGAATATTTATCATTACCATTTGAAGTAGAAATACCTGGTGCTTTAGCTACGGGTCCTGAATTATCGGTTACAGGAGCAGTTCTAAGGAGAAATCGAATATTCCCCACTCAACATATTGGAAATGTAACTCATTTAGAAACTTACAATTTTCTTAAGGATGCTCTTTTTCATGTGAAAAATCTTTTACAAATTAAAGATTCTGAATTAAAATTTATTGTGTGTGATGCCCATCCAGTTTTTATAACAACAAAATTAGGGAGTGAATTATCGAATAAATTTAATATTCCTTTATATTCAGTGCAACATCATTACGCTCATATTTTAAGTCTTATGGCAGAAAATAAAATCGGATCAGGTGAAAAAATGATAGGCATAAGTACTGATGGTGTTGGTTATGGAGATGATGGCAATATTTGGGGTGGGGAAATTTTGCTAAGTTCTTATAATGATTATGATCGGCTTGGTTTTTTAGAATATCAACCAATGATTGGAGGAGATCGTTGTACAAAATATCCTGCTAGGATGGCTGCTTCTATTATCCTTAATAATTTAGGTATAAATGATTCTTTAAAAATCTTTAAAAAAATTGGATTAGAAAAAGATTTAGAATATAAAGATAATGAATTGAAAACTTTAGTTTCTCAATTCGGCAAGGTCAATCAAAAATTTTCATCCGAAAATATACCTTTAACCAGTTCGACTGGTAGAATATTTGATGTGGTTTCTTATCTTTTAGGAGTAGCAAATATTAAAACATACAGAGGAGAACCCGCTATGAGACTTGAAGCTTTAGCATCAAGAGGTGATCCAAACAATATAGACTTAGAAATTAAGCATTTTAGAAAAAATGGAATACGTATAATTAATACATCGAAACTAATACTCGATATCATTTCTCTATTGGAAAATTCTAAATATAAACGAGCAGATATTGCTGCTAAATTTCAAATTGAAATGGGGAAAGCATTTGCTGAAATTGCATTAGAAGTTGCTAAAGAAAATCAAGTTAAACATATAGGATTAACAGGTGGGGTAGCATATAATTACTCTTTTTCGAGAAGTATTAAAGAAAAAGTGATTAATGAGGGTTTTTTGTTTTTGGAGCATAATTTAATTGCTCCGGGAGACGCTGGGATTAGCATAGGACAATTAATTGGAGGATTATTCAAATACCAAAAAGAAAATTTATAAAAAATTGTATAAAATATTCCAAATCTATACTTTGAATAATTTAGGGTTTGATATTGGATTAATAATTTCATTTATTAATATTTTTCTATTTAAATAAGTAGTGAAAGTATAATGGGTGGGTTATTCGGAGTTTTTTCAGATTCAGATTGCTTAGAAGATCTTTTCTATGGGACAGATTATCATTCTCATTTAGGAACTAGAAGAGGAGGATTGGCAGTAAAAAACTCTGGTGGTTTCCAACGGTTTATTAAAAACATAACAACAACTCAATTTAGGTCTAAATTCGAGAAAGATATTAAGAAAATGCATGGAAATAAAGGTATAGGAGTAATCAGTGATTATGATGATCAACCATTAATAATCAATTCTCATTTAGGCGTTTTTGCTATTGTTACTGTGGGAAGAATTAATAATCTTGAAGATTTAGCAAAAAACGCATTAAAGAACGGATCTCATTTCTCAGAGATGCATGGAGGAGAAATTAATCCTACTGAAATGATAGCAACAATTATTAGTCAAGGTGCTACATTTGAAGAAGGAATTCAGAAAGTTCAAGATATGGTTGAAGGATCATGTACCATGCTTGTATTAACAAATGAAGGAATATACGCTGTTCGAGATAAATTAGGGAGAACACCGCTCATTATAGGGGAGAAGACAGGGGCTTATGCCATAACTATGGAAACTTGTGCATTTCCTAATTTACGTTATAAAACAACAAAATATCTTGGACCCGGTGAAGTAATTTTTATAAGTAAAAATGGTCTCGAACAAAAAGTTAGACCAGGAGACCGACTGCAAATTTGCGCTTTTCTATGGGTGTATTATGGATATCCCGCATCTAGTTATGAAGGTATTAACGTAGAATCGGTTCGATATAAATGTGGATCTTATTTGGCAAAAAATGATAATATTGAAATTGATCTCGTAGCAGGAATTCCTGATTCAGGAACAGCACATGGTTTAGGGTATGCTAGTGAAGCTAAAATTCCTTTTTCACGACCATATGTAAAATACACACCAACTTGGCCTAGAAGCTTCATGCCACAAGTTCAATCCATTAGAGACCAAGTTGCAAAAATGAAATTAATACCAATTGAAGAACTTATTAATGATAAACGTTTGTTATTTTGTGAAGATTCAATTGTGAGGGGAACTCAACTTCGAAAAACAATTCAACGATTATATGAATATGGAGCTAAGGAAGTGCATATGAGACCTGCATGTCCTCCACTTGTTTATAGTTGTAAATATCTCAACTTTTCTCGATCTCGTTCTGAATTGGATTTAGCTGGACGATGGGCAATAAAAGAACTAATTGGAAAGAACATCGAGGATCCTGCAGAATATATCGATCCAGAATCTGATAATTATAAAGCTATGGTTGAAGTTATTCGCAAAAAATTACAATTGACAACTTTGCAATATCAGAGACTTGAAAACTTAATTAAGGCTATTGGGTTACCAAAAGAAAGGATATGTACATATTGTTGGGATGGTGTAGAATAGAAAGAACCTTAAAATCAAGTTCTACTCTTAACAATAGATTCTTCTAATTTTGCTAACTTTTGTACAGATTTTAATTGATATTCACCGGTTAAACAAGCTAAACATAATTCATTTCTACTCTTTCCTATAGCTTGAGTTAGATTATCTATTGTTTGATATAACAATGTATCCGGTCCTATTGTTCGTTGAATTTCATCTATATAATTCTCACCATACTGTTTTTGAAATCTTCCTGCGATTAATTCGCCTTTAGTAGGAAAATCAATTCCCATATAGCATGGACTAACTATTGGAGGACAACTTACTCTTAGGTGAACCCGTTTAGCTCCTCCTTTTTCTTTTAATAATGATACTATTTGTTGAGTAGTTGTACCCCTCACAATTGAATCATCTAAAAGAATAACGTCTTTATCCTTTACAATGCTTTTTATAGGATTTAATTTCTCTTTTACAGCAATTTTGCGTTTCGTTTGACCAGGCATAATAAATGTTCTATGTACATACCGATTTTTCATTAAACCCTCTACATAAGGAAGTTTAGCTTCCTTTGCGTACCCTACTGCGACACTTCGGCCTGAATCGGGAACAGGGACTACAATTGCATTTTCCCTTATCTCAGAGTTTTTTAAAATAGGATCATTCTTAGCTAAATGCATACCTAATTGTAATCTTGCTTCAGCGACTGAAACTCCATCGATAGTCGAATCTGGTCGTGCGAAATATACATATTCAAATTGACAAATGGCTGTTCGGTCTGATTTAATTACCAATTCTGAATGAATATCTTTTTGATGACTCAGATGTACAATTTCTCCCGGCTTTACATCTCTTAAAAAGTCCCCTCCAACAGCATCAATAGCACATGATTCAGATGCAATAAAATACAGATTTCTTTGTTCAGTTTTCAATTCCCCGATACATAAAGGTTTAAATCCTAATGGATCTCTTATAGCATAAATATCTCCTTCAGAGGTCATTAATATTAAAGAATAGGAACCATCTAATAATCTACTTGTAATCTTAAGGATTTCAGGCCAATCCTCAGTTCCTAAAGCAATGGATCCGATTAATTGCGCTAAAACCTCAGTATCAGTGTCAGTGATAAAAACTCGTCCCATCTCGTCCATTTTTCTTTTGATTTCATCAAAATTAGCTATAGTCCCATTGAAAGCCATAGAAAATTCAATTTCATTGTTTTTAAAATGAAATGGTTGCATATAAAGCGATGATTTAAATCCAACTGCTCCAGTTGTAGCATACCTATTGTGACCGATTCCAACGTTTCCCCAATATTGTGAAATAATATTATCTTTTAAAACTCTTGAAACTAATCCATTTTTTTTATATGTAAAAATTTTGCCCCCTGTTTTCAAAATAGATATCCCTGTAGATTCCTGTCCTCGATGTTGTAGTGCAATCAATCCCTTATACAAAATATTTGAGACTGAATAACCGAGATCATCACAAGTTATACCAAAAATAGCACAATTTTCTCGAGGTTTCTCTCTCTTTTTTTTTATTTTTCTTTTATGAAGCATGATATTAAATAGATTGAGAGAATCAGTTTTATTATCTTCAATTAATTTAAATCATATATGATTTTTAATTATTAGTTTAATAAAATATTAAATGTTCCCCCGAAAAAAGTGTTAAAAATAAGTAATAAATCTAAAATCTTGGCAATCGCGGTTTTAATTGGAGGTAAAAGTAGTCGATTTGGAAGTGATAAAGGACTATTTGAATTGTCTGGAAAGCCACTTATTTCTTACTTACTTGATATCTTATATAAAATTAATTACAATATTTTTTTGGTAGCTAATTCTATAAGTCAAATGCAAGATTATATGAAAAAAATTGACATAAAAAATCTTACTGCCTTCATCATCGATGAAAAGGATATTAATTCTGATGATACTCTACAAACACCTATGATTGGTTTATATTCCGCATTTAAAGAATTAAACAGATTGAACTATAAAAAAGTAATAATTTTAACATGTGATTCTCCTTTAATTAAAAAAGAAGTATTGGAATATTTAATTGAAAAATGTAAAAATTTTGATTGTTGTATTCCTCAATGGGAAAGTGGTTTTTTAGAACCATTAATAGCAATTTATCCTATTAAAAAGGCACTAAAGTCAATAAAAAGGAATTTTAAAAATAGATTATACAAACTAACAAATATATTAAGTACACATTGGAAAATAAATTTTATTTCCATTGAAAAAGAGATAAAACAAATAGATAGTGAACTTTCTACTTTTATTAATATAAATGAACTAAAAGATATTGAAGAACTAAAAAAAAAATACAAAAAAAAAAAGGATTAGCTTTTTAAATTTAAAAGTCATCTGGTCCCATTATTCCACCGATTAATCCTAAGACTCCACCACCAAGAAAAATAAAAGTTCCGAGTGAAGCAATACCAAGAGAAATGTCTAAGGGAATGATTCCTTCAACTAGCGCATCGTTAAAGAAGAAAATAATGTATACAGCAACATCAGGTGGCAAGACTTGATAAAATGCTAATAAGAAGAATCCACCAAGTAAGATTGCAAGTATAGCACCTATTATTGCGAGTGCCCGACTTTTTACCCCGATTAATATAAAAATACCAGAAAACATGCATACCAAAAACACAATTCCAACGATTATTATTACCATATCACCAGAGGTAAAAACAGAACCGATATTTTGTAAGAACCCTATATAGTAAAGATAAAAGTAAACCCCCGGTACAATCTCAAATGAGGCAAACGAAAGAAGGAATGTAGCTACGAGTGTGATAATTCCTCCTAAAATGCAGAAAACTTTTCCAGCTCCCATATTTATAACACTTTTTTTTATTTTTAGTTTTAACTTTTAATACTACATAGATCAAATCATATATTTAATATTGATCATATAGTAGTAATACTTAGATATATGAATAATTTAGGATTTGAAGCTAATTATTAGTTATTACAATATATATATATTACTCTAAATGTATTTTTTATATATGTTATTGTTCAAAATGAAATATAGGATTATTCGAATTTTAATAATAAATTAGTTTTTTATTCAAGAAAATATAGAAACCTTTATTAATGATTAAATTGAAATAATTCTCATAAAAATCGTTATCCAATTTTAAATTAACAAATTCGATAACGCATTTTTAACAAAGTAAAACTAAATAAGAAAAAAAAGTGTTATAAATATGGGAGCTGGAAAAGTTCTTGCTTTGATAGGGGCTATTGTAGCATTAGTAACTTTAGCCTTGAGTTTCGTTGTACCAGCATTTTTTGGTTTGTATCGAATAGAATTTTCTGCTTTAGGAACAACAATAGGAGTTTATATTACTGGTATAGGTACATTGGTTTCAGTGCCATCTGGACTGCCTGTTTCGGGATTCGCTATTTTTGAACTTATTGGAGGTATCTTGCTAATAATAGGTGCTATTTTATGCATTGTTGCTTCTGTCAAAGAATCAAAAGCTGTTGGAATTGTTGGAGGTGTTTTGATACTTTTATGTCCACTTCTCTTAATAATTGATCTTCTTTTGGGTCTCGGTGATTTTGCGGCAATGATAGAATTGTTGGGTGGCCCTGCAGGTGCTAGTGCATTATGGGGTACTTTTACAATAACAGGCCCCCCTGACGTAATTATGTCCTGGGGAATATGGATTGGTTCTTTCGTTACACTAGCAGGAGGAGTTATAGGAATAATAGGTGGAGCTACACTTTAATTAAAAATTAACTTTTTTTTTTTAACAAAGCAAATAGCTTAATTTATTCTCTAAATAAATACTAGCTTTCTATTATTAATTCTTTTACAACTTGTTGAATAGTTTTTAACAATTCTTGCATTTTAAAGGGTTTATCAAGAAAACCACATGCTCCAAGAGAAATAGCTTTTTGCTTTACACTGACATCAGCACTAGCAAGGATAATTTTCTCATGATTATTAATTCTTAAGATTTCAGTCATCGCTTCTAACCCATTTTTTATTGGCATGCGATGATCCATAAGAATTAGATCGGGCTTTATTTTGAATTCTTTATATTTTTCAATGGCATCTTTTCCGTTAATTGCAATATCAACGATCTCAAAACCAGCTTCACTTAAAATTAATTTATATAATCTCTGTAGTGAGTGGTCATCATCTACTATAAAAATCTTTATCATTACAAATTCCTGACAGATATTTTTAATCGTTTGAGCAGTTATCTGTTTGTTAAAAACCCTTTAGAATTATTCGGTGAATTAAGATAATCAAAAAAGAACTATTATTTAAGTTTAAACATAGACAGAAATGTAGTGGATATCCTTTCGCAAAGTATTACAATTATATGCTTAAAATTTATAATAAATCTTTATAAAAATAATTGATTCTTTAAAATATTGGATTTATTCCAAATGTTATAAAGTGCAAAATAGTATCAAATTTAGAGAAATTACATGGGAAAATTACGATGAAAGATCTAATAATTAAAAATGGCTTAGTATACGACCCATTGAATAAGATTGAAGGAGAAAAGAAAGAAATTCACATAAAAGATGGTATTATTGTAGAAAAAGTCAATGGAGATGCTAAGATAATTGATGCTTCTGGAATGATTATAATGCCTGGAGGTGTTGATATACATTCTCATATCGCAGGTACTAAAGTAAACGCTGGACGTTCATTTCGGCCCGAGGATAAACTTGAAGAATTCAATGAAAAAAGAACGAAATTGACTCGAAGTGGAACTGGTTGGTCTGTACCATCAACGTGGGTAACTGGATATAGATATGCTAGGCTTGGTTATACCACAGTTGTTGAACCTGCAATGCCATTGCTTAAAGCAAGACATACTCATGAAGAATTTATGGTTACACCAATTATTGATAAAGCGGCTTTTCCACTTTTTGGAAATAATTGGTTTGTAATGGAATATGTTAAGCAAAAAAATTATGAAAAATTAGCTGCTTATATTGCTTGGATTTTAAAAGTAGTAAAAGGGTATGCAGTGAAAATAGTAAATCCTGGAGGAGTCGAAAATTGGACTTGGGGTAAAAATGTAAACTCTTTAGACGACCATGTTTTTCATTTTGACGTAACTCCAAGGGAAATTGTAGAAAGCCTTGCTAAAGTAAATGAAATTTTAAATTTACCTCATACAATCCACGTCCATGCGAATAATTTAGGACATCCTGGAAATAAAGAACATACGCTTGAAACTTTTAGGGCTGTTGAAAAAATTAAACCAAAAGAAGGAAGGAAATCCGCTTTTCACCTCACACACTGCCAATTTAATGCTTATGGGGGTACTAATTGGGGTGATTTCGAATCTGGTGCTGCTGATATCGCTGAATATTTAAATTCGCACGATCATGTCACTATTGATGCGGGTCAAGTCATTTTTGGAAAAGCTGCAACTACAACGATGACCGCAGATGGACCTTGGGAATTTGCTCTTCATCATATCGGTGGCACTTCGGCTTGGGGCTCAAAACCGGGAATTAAATGGATAAATGGTCAAGTAGAAGCGGAATCAGGTTCTGGTATTGTTCCTTACTTCTTCAAACCTAAAGTAGCGGTTAATGCAATACAATGGGCTGTTGGTCTAGAGCTTATGCTCCTTACCAAGAATCCTTGGCAAGTCTTTATGACAACTGATCATCCAAATGGAGGACCGTTTACTTCTTATCCTCAAATTATTCGCTGGCTAATGGATAAGAAATCAAGAGATGATGTTCTTTTAAACCAATGTTCCAAAAAGGCATCTGAAAAAACAGAACTAAAAGATATTGACCGTGAATTGAATTTATATGAAATTTGTACAATTACACGAGCAGGAACAGCCAAATGTTTAGGCATGAATGATAGAGGCCATTTGGGTATAGGAGCAATTGGAGATGTTGCAATATATAATTTAGATCAGAAAAAAATGGATGGACATGCCATTGAGAAAGCTTTTACTTTAGCAGCTTACACTATAAAGGATGGACAGATTGTAGTTAAGGATGGTGAAATTACAGCAACTCCAATGGGAAATACTATATGTGCAGAAGGAAAAGTTCAAGAAAGTGTAATGGAAGCGATGTTAGAAGATGTTAAAGCACATTGGCGGAACCATTATAGTATAAACTTCAATAATTACGCAATTGGCGAGTATTATACTCCAAAAATGAAAATTATGAATGGTGCATAATTTCAATAATTAAAAATAAAAATTGAAATATTAATTTATTAAAATTTTTTTAAATATAAACTGAAACATTAAACAAAATTTAAAATTTAGATTTAATATTATCATTAAAATTGATATCTGAAGGGAGGAACAATAAATTTCCTTCTTCGGGTTTTTTTCTAAAAATTACAAAATCATTCCAATCACATTTATAAAATGGAAAAATTATTAGAAATTCATATATAATTAAAAGAACTTAAGGTTTTAGTATGTCTAATGAAGATATAATGAAAGTTTTAGGGGCTCTGGGGGGTATAATAAGTTTAATTGAAATTATTTTGGGATTTGATGAAAGACATTTAGATAGCTCAAGAGTCATCTTATTAGTAATTTCGATTTTATTAGCAACTATTATCTTATTAAGTATAATAACTCCTCATAAATTTACAGAAATAAATTGGTTAATTTGTGTAGTATTTGGTATAATTATGATAGTATATACCAGTTTAATTGGAGGAATTTTAGTTTTAATTGCTGGTTTTGCCGGTTATACTGAAAGGTAGCACAATATTAATAGAAAAAGATTTTTAAAGAATTTTATTTAGATTACTGTGATTTATAAACCAAAAGTTGGGAATAAAGTACTTCATTTTTTAGAAAATCTTCCTTTTGTTTTTGTTTTAGTTCTCTTCTATTTTTTATTGTATATATATAAAATGGTAAATATTTGAATACATTCTCTACGTAAAAAGAACTATGATTATCCACTTATCCTATTTTTATAAAATCAGATAAATTTTCGTTTATATTCTAATTTCGGTTTTCCAATCTCATTTTATCATAAATTTTATTTAAAATTAGAACTTTTTTGAAAAAACAGCTAAAATTGAATATAATAAATGGAGCCAGCGATGGGATTTGCACCCATGACGCTAAAAGCAACGGCTCTGCAGGCCGCCTCCTTAACTACTAGGATACGCTGGCACTGAATAATTATTGTATTCTATTAGAAAAATTTACTAATAATATAAAAGTTAATCAATGATTTTTTTTTAGTTTTTCCATTTTCAACGTATTAATAATTCTAATGCGTGATTTTAAATTATTAAATAAGATTATATTCTTAATGATTTTTACCCATTCTTACTTATTTTTAGGTTATCTTCAAAAAATATTAAGTTGGAGTTCAAAAAAATGGATTTAGATGAACAGATTATAGTTGAGATGAAAGATTTTATACTTGAATTTTGTGAAAAAGTTGGACCTAGATCTCCGTGTAGTAATAGTGAATCGAAAGGGGCTAAAATATTTTACAATAAGCTCAAAAAATTAGGTTATAATGCAAAAAATGAAGAATTCATGGTTCATTTAGGAGCTTATAAGGCTTCATTTAGATTACCTATGATCCTTTTTATTCTCTCTTTAATATTTTATTGGATTTATCCTTTATTAAGTCTAATAATAAGCATTTTATCTTGTTCAATTTTGATTGGAGAGATGTATTTTGTAAAAGGTGTAATTGATCTTTTTTTTCCTAAGAGAAATTCTCAAAATATAATCTTAAAAATAGAATCGCAAGATCAATCTAAAAACAAAATAATAATTGGGAGTCATATAGATTCTAATTGGGAGTTTCCCTTAATTAGAAAAATCAGATATGGTTATATAATCATTATATCAATAAATTTAATATTAAATGTAATTCTGTTTATTATTTTACCTATAAAGATAATAGTTATTTTCCTTGAATTAAAAACTGAGTTTTTTTATATTGAATTAATTTTTTATTTAATCTTTATAGGATCAATTCCAATAGCATTAATACAATTTTTTTTTATAATTTCAAACCGACCAGTAATGGGTGCTAATGATAATTTATCAGGAATGGCTGTGTGCTATGAGATTGCAAGATATTATAGTATTCCAGAAAATAGACCAAGGAACACCGAATTATGGATTAATGCATATGGATGTGAAGAAATCGGTTCAAAAGGAAGCAAAAATTTTGTAAAAAAATATTATAAAGCAATCAAGAATGCAAAAGTAATAAATCTAGATATGTTAGGATATAAAGATTCACCGGTTCATATCCACAAATCAGAAATTCTCGGATTAGTAAAAATGGATTATAATTTAGTAGAATTAATAGACAAATTAGCTAAAAAACTAAATATAAAAACTAAAATAAGTTCAAGTATGGCTTATACAGATTCATTAAGTTTTGCTAGAAAGCAAATAGCAGCGGTCTCAATGAGTTCTATGCCACAATCATCCAAAGAATTTTATTATCATACTAGAAATGACATAATAGAAAATCTCGATTTCAAAAATTTAGTTAATGTTTATAAAATTTGTATTGATTTAATTAAAAATATTGATGAATAAAAAGATATATAAATTATCCCTTGAGTGTATAAAATTATGGGTCTATATGATGAATTAGTAAAAATTGTAGGAAATAAATATTGTTCCGATAAAGATTATATTTGTGTAGCATACTCAAGGGGATTAGATCCTTGTTTACCTGAGGTTATACCTCAAATAGCAATTCGTCCTGAATCAACTGAGCAGGTATCAGAAATTATTAAAGTAGCAAATAAATATAAAACACCTATCCTCCCCCGAGGAGGCGGATGTTGCTTAATGGGAGGGAGTAAACCTATAAACAAGGATACTTTGCTTATAGATTTAACCCGAATGGATAAAATAATTGATATTGATGAAGAAAATTATACTGTAACTGTACAATGTGGAATCAATTGGTCAAGGCTCAATGCAGTACTTTTTGATAAAGGTTTTTACACAGGAAATATGGGTCCTGGTTCTGGACTCAATGCTTCGATTGGAGGAGGATTATCTCATCATTCTGGAGGTGGAGGTGGATGTGCAAAATATGGAAAATGCAGTGAAAATTGTATTGGATTAGAAGTTGTATTAGGCACTGGCGAAGTTATTAGACTTGGTTCGCAGGAGAATCGTTATGTTGAGAAACCATTTGTTCGGCTTGGATTAGGACCAGATTTAATGGGTATATTTCTTGGAGATAATGGTACAATGGGAATAAAAACAACGGCAACAATGAAAATATATCCAAAACCACCATATTTTTCGGGTAAAACATTTCATATCAAAGAACAAACTTATGAAAACACACAGAAAATTGTGTTAGAAATGAAAAAAAAAGGTTGGTCCCGAGAATTAGGAATTTATGATTTCTTTTTCACTCCACCACCAGCACTAATGGGAATTACAACTGATAAATTAATTAAGACATGGGGAGATATAAAAGGAGGAGTAATTTTCTATGTCATAGAAGCTTTTGATGAAAAAGTCTTGGAAAGAAATTCAGAAATCTTAGCGGGTATTTCTGAGAAATATTCGGCAAGAGAATTAGGTCCAAGTGAAAATGATGGAAACATTACTAATTGGTATTATGGTGAACAAGGTCATTGGCAAATCTATCATCCTTTATTCTCTATATGTGGCCCAAATTATTTTGCTACTAGTACAGAAGTAATCGTACCAGTATCACGTTTTCCAGAAATTCTTTATAAATTAGATGAATGGGCAGAAGAAAAGCATGAAGAACTTTTAGATGCAGAAGCTGACGCGGGAACAAGTCATATTGTCATGTTAAATCATAATAGCTGTTATATTGGAAGTGGACTAACTGCCACATCCGATGAAGATTTGAAGGAAGATGTTATTCGTTTATGGAAAGATCAATTTGAACTATTACTAAAAGCTGGTGGAGTAATTTATATGTGTGGGCAAATTGGCTCACAAGTTTTAGTTGATTCAAGAATATATGATGAAAGGTTTTATAACATCTTCAAAAAGGTGAAAAATGTAGTTGATCCAAATAATATTATTAGCCCTGGAAAATTTAGATTTTAGCTATATAAAAACTAAAAATAAAACATGTAATTTTATAATTAAATCTATAAGAAAGAAGGAATAAAAAAAAATGACTGAAAAATTAAAGAGACTTGATGATTTAGAAGAAAGAATACTCTCATGTGTAGCAATTGGTGATTGTCGTGGAGCTCTGAAAGGACCATACAGCAATCCTATTCTCGAAATTACGTGTCCTATGAGGGATCATGGTCCTGGTTTTGAGGCTTTTTTTGCGAGGGGGAGATTTACTATAGCAAGGGCATTGCTTAATGGAAAAATAGAACCAAGTGAAGGGCTTTCGGAAGTTATTTATCAATGTACTCTATGTGGAGCATGTAGGGAAGTTTGTAATAATCCAGAGAATCCTTGCATGAGTAATCCAGCAAGAGAAAGTATTGATGATCATGTAGAAATTTGGGAAGCATTAAGAGCAGATTTAGTAGATATAGGAATGGCTCCTTTAAGTAGGCATAAAGAGATTTTCGCTCATGAAGCAAAGGAACATAATCCTTATTTTGAAAATCATAAAGATCGATTAAACTGGATCCCTAAAGATTTTGATTTTCTATCTACGGGTGGAGATGCATTATTTTTTGTGGGATGTACATCCGCTTATCGATTAAATAAAATATCAAAAACATTTCTTGAAATTATAAGTAAATCAAATACGAATTTATCTATAACAGCAGATGAGTGGTGTTGTGGTTCTATTAATTTACGATCAGGGACAGAAGATCTTTTTAAAGAGTTAGCAGAGCACAATAAGAATGCTTTTAAAAAAACAGGTATAAAGAAAATAATAGTTACTTGTGCTGGTTGCTATAAGACGCTCAAATACGATTATCCAAAATATATTGAGCGTCTTATAGCAACCAG
>Ga0307378_10001824_pt1 | contig 33722 bp, 28 predicted proteins | sample UN1MG_FD_202238 | JGI IMG/M metagenome (GOLD analysis project Ga0307378, IMG submission 202238) | Soil microbial communities from Risofladan, Vaasa, Finland - UN-1 | ecosystem: Environmental > Terrestrial > Soil > Coastal area > Acid sulfate soil | place: Finland: Risofladan, Vaasa | collected... | reverse complement strand
TTCCAGAAAGGGGTGGAGCTGCTCAACGTCGGACAGCGAGACAGCGCCAAGGCGCGCTTCAGGGAGGTCCGCAGCCGTTTCCAGGACGACCCTCTGGCCCTCTATCAGCTAGCACTCTTCTTCCAGCGGGAGGGGTTCTACGATCAGTCCATAGCCTGCGCTCAGCGTCTGCTCAAGCTCTCACCTCAGGAGTCACTGTACGACGTTCCCCGTTTCCTCCAGAAGCTGCACTACCCAGTGCCCTTCGCAGACCTCATCGTACCCCAGGCGCAGAAGAGAGGCCTGGAACCGCTGCTCTTCTGCGCGCTGATCTGGCAGGAGAGCTGGTATGATCCCTTCGCCACCTCGTCGTACCCGGCGCGTGGACTGACCCAGTTCATCGAGCCTACCGCCGAGTGGGCGGCGGAGGAGCTGGGCCTCACCGACTTCGTGCACACCGACCTCTACCGGCCGGTGGTCGCCGTGGAGTTTGGCGGCTGGTACCTGGAGTGGATTCTGGACCATGAGGACGGAGAGGTCTTCCGCACCCTGGCCCACTACAACGCCGGGCCGGCAAACGTTGCTCGCTGGCGCCGAGATGGGGACGTCACCGACATCGACCTCTTCGTGGAGGAGGTCGACTTAGGCCAGACGGAGACCTTCATCCACAGGATCTACCAACACTATTGGGTGTACAGGACCGCGTACTACGGCTCTTGACGAGTCCGCAACCGCGCCGTTCTCACGGTCCGCCCGGGCAGCGGGTGCCTCACACGCTGCATCCTCAAATCACAAACCAGCCGCACGGCATACCGTTCGGTTACATTTGCAGAACGTCCGGAGCCAGCGCATGTGCAGTACAGAGCTATGGTTCTGGAAGGGCAGACGGCGAGGAGCTGAGCTCAGCTGGGGGTAGGTGATGGCCCCGACTCCGCGGCAAGTTCGCGCACAATCTCGCTCAGCATGTTGGCCCCGGTGATCCTCGTCTCCACACCCCCGTCGGCCAGCACGTACGAAGGCCCCTTTCCCTCCAGGACCTCCTTCACCAGAAGAACATCGACTCCCTGGTCAACCAGCATCCTGGCCACCTGAAGGCCCTTCTGCTTCTCCTCCGCCTGATAGGGGTTGACCACGATCTCCTGGCGCAGCAGAGTCCTGTCGTCCACCTTCAGCTCCACCAGGCCGAAATACGCGGCCTTGCCCAGATGCTCGCTCACGGTGCCTGTGGGGTCGCTGAGGGGCACACCGTAGATCAGGCTGGTCTTGACCTGAGGCTCGTAGTGAATCACCACGCGCTCCACGTTGCTCACACCATCCCTGATCGCCTGGTCGAGTTGCTCACTGATGCGGTGGGCCTCCTCCAGGTCGCCCGTCCGGACCACGATGTCCGCCTGAAGGAAACGGTACCGTCCCGAGTTGCGACCCAGCACGGATCTCACCTCTGTCACGCCGGGGAAAGACTCGATGATGCTCCTCACCTGACCCAATGTCTCCGCATCCAGGGAGGCATCCAGCAGTACCTTCATGCCGTCGGCCACCAGGTCCCAACCAGACTTGACGATGAAGGGCACGATCAGCAACGCTCCCACGCGGTCCACGGCGAAACCCAGACCGCTGGCCGCGACCGAGGCGAAGACGATGAGCGAAGAGAGCACGTCCGTCTGGTACTGCCGCGCCTCCGCTATCAAGCTCGGCGAATTGGCCGCCTTTCCCACCCTCAGCTCGTAGCGACTCCACACCAGCGGGAAAATCACCGTCAAAGCGATGCCAATGAGCATCCACCACTCCGTCGTCACTGGTACAACGGGCCCGACGATGGCCTGCTTGGCGATCTCGTAGCCCGCCACCAGGATGAGCGCGGCGATGACGATGGAGACCACGTTCTCCACCTTGTAGAGCCCAAAGGGAAAGGCCTTCGTCTTCCGCTTGGAGATCACCAGCCCCACCAGAACAGCCAGAGACCCGAAGATATCGACGGCCGAATCGGTGGCGCTGGCCGCCAGGGCCAGGCTGCCCGACAGGGCAGCCAGCCCTAGCTTCAGGACGACCAGTGCCACGTTGATGGTGAGGGAGTATACCCCCATCCTCTCCAGGGTCGTGTCCATGGAGGTCACCCTCTGACCATCTTAGTGCCGCACTTTGGGCAGGGTATGTCGTAGCAGGGACGACCCGCCTGGTGAGTGACGGTGCGGCCACACGACGGGCACTTGCAGACGCCCCCGGGGCCAGCACCCGGCCTGGTGCCACCCATTCGTCCCCGGCCTCCTCCTCTCGGCCCTGTACCATCTCCTCCTGGCATGTATCTCACCTCCTTCGCCATGCTGAAGCAATCGCTAGCGAATCCACCCGTGCATTGTCACTTGGTCTTCGAAGAGATCATGGTCAGCAACCTGACGCCGGGTCCCTTCACCTGTCGAAAGGTCGCACCCTGGCTGATCAACTTCAGCACCAGATCGACGTCAACAACCTGAGTCCCGGAGACGACGTCCACACCATGGTGAAACAACACCGGCGACAACGGTGTGCTGGGCCCCAGCACCATCACAGAGCTGTCTTGCCGACAGAGGCCCAGCAGGTCATCCAGAGTGTGGTTGATCAGCGCCGTGCCGGTGATGGCCACCACGTCGGCCCGGGGGATCACCCTTCTCGCCTCGTCTGAGAATAGCTCCCCCTCCGAGGGATGCCTTTCCAGCACCCACAGTTCGCCTACCTTGTCGCGCAACCTGGGGACGAAGGGGAAGCTGCCGGCGATGGCGACTCGCTTTCCACGCCCCTGCTCCGCAAGCCAGGCTTCGGCGTTCAGCTCCACGCAGCGCTCCTCGTCCACGTCGATGAGGGAGTTTATGGCTGCCACCCCGATGCTGGCCTCCAGTGGCATGTCTGACGTCGCGTAGGAGGCCAACTCCAGGGCACTCAGCTCGTGTAAGCTGCCGACGCCGCGCACGGCCGCGCGACCGTGAGGATGCTGCTCGTAGTGGATGGACGACGCCAAACCGCAGTGCTTGCTCACCACCGCCGTCCAGTGCACGCAAGTGCGGACCTCTCTCACCGGTGCATCGCCCTCCACAGAGTCCAGCAGGTCATCCAGCACACCCATCATTCCCTCCCTTCTCCCTCGCTTCGCTCGCCGTAAGCCTGGAGAAAGCGGTCGAGCGTGTCTTTCAACTCACCCAACCCCGACACCCAGTTCTTGAGGAACTCGTCTCCCTCAGGAGTGAGGCGGTACACCCGTCGGGAAGGGCCCGAGCCTTCCGTGTCCCAGCGAGATGTGACCCAGCCCCAGCCCTCCATCTCTCTCAGGCTACGGTAGACCACGCTGGGGTTGAGGGATTCGTCAGCCAGGCCCAGGTCCTTCAAGCCCTCGATCAGTGCGTAGCCGTGTCCCTCCTCCTGGCGGAGCAGTAAGAGGAGTGCTGGCTGCACGAAGCTCTTCGTACGACGGGCGTACGTCGCCCCACCTGCCCCCCTCCCTCTTCGCCTTCTCCGCTCCCGCATCCGCCACCACCTATGCCATCGTCAGTCTTCGTTAGGCAATACATGCTATTAGCATATATATTATCTGGTAAGTTATCCAGTAGGTCAAGCGCTGCCTGGTCAGGGCAGAAGTCGCGGTTGACACGAATGTTGAAGCACATTATACTTAGTGCGCCGACCACTATATATGGCACGGCGCCTTGCTAAACCCTACTACATTCGGGGTGCTGGAGGGAAAAAGGAGGAGTTCGGTGAAACTCACTTGTCTGCAAGAGAATCTGGCCAAGGGCATCTCCATCGTTAGCCGAGTGGTGAGCACCCGCGCCGTCTTGCCTGTGCTCAGCAACATCCTTTTGGCCACCGACGATGGCCGTCTGAAGCTGGCCGCCACGGACCTCTCCACCAGCATAACCTGCTGGATCGGCGCCAAGGTCGAGGAAGAAGGGGAAATCACCGTGCCTGCGCGCCTGCTATCAGACTTTGTGAGCACGCTGCCGTCGGCTCAGATTCAGATGGATCTGGTGACGCGTACCAAGAGTCTCCGTCTCAAGTGCGCCCAGTTCGAGGCCGATGTCCACGGCATCGACGCCCAGGACTTTCCACTCATACCGTCGGATGTCACCGATCACAAGATAGAGATCCCTCCTGACGTTCTGCGCCAGATGGTTGAGCAGGTAACCCTGGCCGCTGCTCCCTCCGAGGAGGGGCGACTCGTTCTCACCGGCACCCTGGCCGAGTTCCAGGGTTCCCAACTGACGATGGTATCCGCCGACGGCTTTCGTCTTTCCCTCCGAAGAACTCAGTTGAGTCAGGAGGTCCCTGAACCGCTAGAGGTCATCATCCCGGCCCGCGCCCTCCGCGAACTGGCTCGCGTCAGCGTCGAGGAGCAGGATCCCATCGAGATCATCGTCACGCCCAATCGAAATCAGGTCCTGTTCCGCCTCAGCAACATCGAGATCGTCTCGCAGCTCATCGAAGGCAAGTTCCCCGACTATAACCAGATCATCCCCAGCAGCTATGGCACTCGCGTCGTCGTGAACACACACGACCTCATGCGGGCCTTCCGCATCTCGGTCCTCTTCTCCCGCGACGTGGCCAATATCGTTCGTCTGGAAATGCTCCCGGGAAGCGAATTGACCCCGGGTCGACTGAGGGTCGAGTCTACTGCCGAGGTCGGCCAGAACGTGGGGGAACTCGACGCCACCGTGGAAGGCGAACAGATGGAGATAGCCTTCAACGGCCGCTACCTCATTGACATGCTGAACGTCATTGGCACGGAGCAGGTGACACTGGAGGCGACCAATCCATCCCGGCCGGGAATCCTCAAGCCGGTGGGCGACGAGAACCTGGTGTACGTGATCATGCCCATGCACATCAAGAGGTAGCTCGCCGCCGCGCTCCCGGTGAGTATGCAGACGCCTCAAGTGCTTCGATCACTGAGGCGTCTTTCGTTGAAGGGACGCGGTCTGGGGCAAATCGTCGCTGTGCACCCGCCTTGCCCCACTATGGGCAGAGGCGTAGCACGTTCCCGCCGCCTACCCCACCTTGCCCATCTGGCCGCTGTCGCGTATAATGACCTCAACAATTGTACCCCAGGACACGAAGATGTCTCTCCTATGGTTCTTGACTGTCTCAACTCCAGCCGCCATCGTGCGGAGTGTCCGCAGGTATGCCTATTCCAGCGGATTGTAGCACCCTGGCGCTTCTGCGCCGCGTCGCTACGATCCGCTCACCACTAGACCCACGGGAATCGTGGGTCTAAGCGTTTATCCAGTCTGAGCTGCGGACCAACCGCCCATTGGACCATTCTGAGGAGAGAGAGATGAAACCGGTAGACGAGCAGATGCCTATCTTGATGCAAGGGGTAGAGTTTGGCGATCCCCAAACGCAGGAGACGATGGAAGCGGAACTGCGGCGGCGTCTGGGAGAAGGCAGGCCCCTGCGGGTCTACTGCGGCTATGACCCCACATCGGCTGACCTAACCCTGGGCCACACCATCACCATGCGCAAGCTGCGCCAGTTCCAAGACCTGGGCCACGAGGCCATATTCCTCATCGGCGATTTCACCGGTCTGGTTGGTGATCCGAGCGACAAGGAGAGCGCACGGCGCCAGCAGACCGCAGAAGAACTGGCCGAGAAGGCCAAGACCTACGTCGAGCAGGCTTTCAAGATCCTGGATCCAGAGAGGACCATCATCCGCCGCAACTCCGAGTGGCTCAGCAAGCTGACCTTCGTTGATGTGATCGAATTGGCTTCCCATTTCACGGTGCAACAGTTCCTTGCCCGGGAGAACTTCGCGCGCCGGCATGCGAAGGGGGATCCCATCTGGATCCACGAATTCCTCTATGCCTTGATGCAGGGGCGCGATGCCGCGGCCATGGAGACCGACGTGCAACTGGGAGGTACAGATCAGCTGTTCAACCTCCTGGTAGGCCGCAAGCTTCAGGAGGTCTTGGGGCAGAAGCCCCAGATCTGTCTCACTTTTCCCATACTCGTGGGCACGGACGGCTACTTGCGGATGTCGAAGAGCACGGGCAACTACATCGGCATCGATGAGCCTCCAGAAGAGATGTATGGCAAGGTGATGAGCCTTCCCGACCATGCTATGCTGGACTACTTCACCCTGGTCACGCGGTACAGCCCAGATCGGCTTGCGGCCTTGAACCAGGGTCTTGCTGATGAATCGCTGCATCCCCGCGACGTCAAGATGGAGCTGGCACGGGAGATCGTCTCCATCTTCCACAGCGATGATGCCGCCCAGGAGGCCGAGCAACACTTTCGCACGGTTTTCCAGGAGAGGGAGCTCCCGCCCGACATGCCTACTTACACCGTGCAGGGTGCCACCAACATCGTGGATCTGCTGGCTGCCGGCGGCCTGACCAAGAGCAAGGGCGAGGCCAGGCGGCTCATCGAGCAGGGGGGAGTGCGCCTGGACGGGGAAAAGGTGGACAGCATCGAAACGATGGTCACCGTGGAGAAGGAGAGCGTGCTCCAGGTCGGTAGGAGGAAATTCCTGAAGCTGGTCGCTGCATCCGGGCAGGGGTAGCGTTGAAGAAGCCAAACCGTCTCATCCACGAGACCAGCCCCTATCTGCTGCAGCACGCTGAGAACCCCGTGGATTGGCATCCGTGGGGGGAAGATGCGCTCAACAAGGCCGAGGCCGAGGACAAGCCGATCCTCCTGAGCGTTGGATATTCCTCGTGCCACTGGTGCCACGTCATGGCCCATGAGTCCTTCGAGGATGAAGCCATCGCTCAGTTGATGAACGAGTTGTTCGTCAACGTCAAGGTGGATCGCGAGGAGCGGCCCGACATAGACGCCATCTACATGCGCGCCGTAGTAGCTATGACGGGTAGAGGAGGCTGGCCTCTGACTGTGTTCCTGACCCCCGGAGGCCAGCCCTTCTTCGGCGGCACCTACTTCCCTCCCGAGAGCCGTCATGGGCTACTGGCCTTTCGACAGGTACTCCTCTCCGTGTCCAGATCATATCGCGAGAGAAGGGAAGAGATCCTGCGCTCCGCCAAGGGTCTCGCTGCCAGTATTGCCACTCAAGACCTGTCGACCAGCGCCCACGACGTAGAACTCGGCCCCCGTACCCTTGACCAGGCCGTGAGGAAACTGAGCCAGCACCACGACGCCAGCCACGGTGGCTTTGGACAGGCTCCCAAGTTCCCCCAGGCGATGATTCTCGATTTCTTGCTGCGGGAGTACTCCCGCAGCGGGAACTCTCTCGCCCTGCGGATCGTGGAGCGGAGCCTGGAGAAGATGGCTCGTGGAGGCATCTGCGACCAGCTTGGCGGAGGCTTCCATCGCTACTCGGTGGACGAGAGATGGCTGGTACCTCACTTCGAGAAGATGCTATACGACAACGCCCTGCTGAGCCGTCTCTACCTGCGGGCCTTTCACGCCACCGGCAAAGCGTTATATCGCCGGGTGGCGGAGGAGACCCTGGAGTACGTAGCTCGCGAGATGACCTCGCCCGACGGCGGCTTCTACTCCGCACAAGATGCGGACAGCGAAGGGGTGGAAGGCAAGTTCTTCGTCTGGACGCCTGAGGAGATCAAGGCCGCTCTTGGAGACGAAGACGGCAATCTCTTCAATCAGTACTTCGACGTGACTGAGGGAGGCAACTTCGAGGGCAGCAACGTGCTCAGCGTGCCCCGCGATCCCGACGTCGTGGCCCACCTGGCCGGCATCTCCCAGGAACACCTGGAAGACGTTATCTCGCGAGGCCGGGAGCGGCTGTTCACCCTGAGGGAGCGCAGAGCCCGCCCGTATCGGGACCAGAAAGTAATCGCTTCGTGGAACGGTCTGATGCTGGCCAGCTTCGCCGAAGCCGCCCGCGTGCTCGACGACGACCGCTATCGACAGATCGCCATCCGCAACGGCGAGTTCCTCCTGCGAGAGCTGCGCCGTGACGATCAACTGTACCGGATTCACACGGCTGGTCGATCCAAGGTCAGAGGTTATCTGCAAGACTACGCCTGCCTCGCGGACGGCCTGCTGGCACTATACGAGGCGACCTTTGACGACCGGTGGTTCCTAGAGGCCAGGGCCGTCGTCGACGATATGATTGGGCGTTTCAAGGACTCCCTGGGCACTGGCTTCTATGACACCGACGGTGACGAAGCCCTCATCACCAGGCCTCGCGACCGGGAAGATGGTGCCCTGCCGTCGGGCAACTCCATGGCGGCGGACGTGCTCTTGCGCCTGGCCGCCTTCACTGGTGAAGCTGAGTATGAGCGACTGGCCGAGGACATACTGACCGTGACGAGCAGTGCGATGGCTCAACATCCCCTCGCTCTCGGCCACTTGCTGTCCGTCTTGAGTTTCTATCTGTCGCCACCAGAGGAGATAGCAATTGTTGGCGATCCCGAGAGCGACGACAGCCGCGAACTGCTCGAAGTTGTCTACGCAAGATACCGGCCCGGCAAAGTGGTGGCTGTGGGATTGCCCCCCGATGACGGGGAGCCAGCCGTGCCCCTTCTGGCCGGTAGGCAAATGCTGGCGGGGCGCGCCACCGCCTATGTCTGCCAGCGGTTCGCCTGCCAGCAACCGGTTGCCACCCCAGGTGACCTGGCGGCACAACTCCGGAAACTGTAGGATTACTCGCACCGCTTTTGACGAGGAACAGGTGCGCTTCTCGCCTTTCGCTTAGGAGGATGGATTGGATAGGCAGGAGTTGACAAAGAGACATGATGCAGGAGAAAGGGACTTCAGGAACGTCGATTTGACCGGGGCCAAGCTCTCTGAGGTTAGACTCAGCGGTGCGAACATGAGCAGGGCCAATCTGAGTCAGTCAGACCTCTTTGGCGCCAATATGCGAGGCGCCAAGCTGGAAGGGTCAGACCTCAGCCGCGCGGATCTGACTGATGCTGATCTGAGTTGGACGAATCTGAACAGCGCGAACCTGGAGAGTGCAGCCCTTGACGGAGCCAATCTAGCTTCCGCCCAGTGCGACGAGGCCACCACCTGGCCAGAGGGTTTCGACGTCCCCGACGACATGAGGTTCGTCTCCCAGGGTACCACCCCCCAGGGCGCGTCGACAGCCTCTCCTCCCGCGAGCCTTCCAGAGGACTAGGATCAGCGACTTCTACAGCGTCTCCCTACACCGAGGAGGACCCGTGGCAAACCGCCTGCACATGTTCATCAGTGTGCGACCCGATCTGGAGAGCGAGCGAGAGGTGGTGGGCCAGGCGATCGCCAGCCTGCCCATGTCCCTGGGATGGGAGATCAGATGAGCTGGATGAGGAGACATCCAGGGGCAAGGAGGAGGCCACTCCCTGGCACGGAGGAGCCGGCAGGGATGCGATTGTCGTCTCCCCGCAGAGGGACCTGCCATCGGAGGGGGTGCCCATAGCGGTGCAGCACCATTCATCTTGAAGCCCGGGACCAGCGGCCCTCAGCCGCCAGCCCGACCACATCATGCCCGCGGACAAAGGTAAATGCATCTAGCCCATCTATCCATCACCAACTTCCGTAACTTCGTACGCTCCGAGCTAGACTTCTCCAGCCCCATCACAGTCGTACAGGGCGCCAATGCACAGGGCAAGACCAACCTCCTGGAAGCCGTGTACTACCTGGCTACCGCCGAGTCCCCGCGCTCCCGCACTGACCGGGAACTGATCAACTGGCTGGCCAACGAGGAGCACCCAACCTTCGCCCGGCTGGAGGGGATAATAGAGGGCAGCGATGCCCTACGGGAAGTGAGCCTCGTACTCCTTAACGCAAACGAGAGACTTCAGAAGGAGATCAGGATCAATGGTGTGAAGCGGCGCACACTGGATCTGGTGGGGCAGATAAAGGTTGTGCTCTTCATGCCCGAGGACATCGATCTCATCGCCGGGTCGCCCGAGGCCCGGCGCCGCTATCTCGACAGCGCCATCTCACAGATGAATCGCCCTTATGCCCGCTCTCTGCTCGAATACAACCGCGTGCTCGTGCAGCGCAACAGCCTCTTGAGGCAACTGCGCGAGCGCCTCGGAGATCCCCACCAGCTCGAGTTCTGGAACGAGCGCCTGACAGAACAAGGAAGCCAACTCGTGGCCAGTCGCCTCGACACTGTGGTCCAGCTCGACGAACTCGTGCAGGAGATCCACCCTCGCCTCACAGGGGGAGGCGAACGGCTGCGCCTGCTGTACAGAGCGAGCCTACCTCTGGATGGGGCGGATGGGCTCGTGCAGTATCGCCAGTTGCCCCTGGACGGCGCTGGCCGCGAGAGCAGTGCCCACGCCGGGGCTATGCCCACCAGCGCCAGCGTCAAGGCGGTCTTCCATCAGCAGTTGGAGGAGCGGCAAGAGGAGGAGATACTTCGGGGCATGACCCTCGTCGGCCCACACCGCGACGACCTCCGCTTCCTGGTGGGGGGTGTGGACATGTGCACCTACGGATCGAGGGGTCAGCAGCGTACCATCTCCATCTCCTTGAAGCTGGCCGAGATGGAGCTCATTCGCGCTAAGACCTCGGAGGAGCCCATTCTTCTGCTGGACGACGTGATGTCCGAACTGGACGAGGAGCGGCGCCGATACCTCATGGACGCCATTCACGGGGACCAGCAGGTCATCGTCACCACCACCGACCTGGAGTACTTCGCACCGTCGTTCCTGGAGCAAGCCGCGGTGTGGGGAGTCCACGAGGGCAGAATAGACCAGCCGCCGCTCTAGTCAGCCCGCACTAGGTGCCGCCCAGCGGCCGCTTGGCCGGGATCCCTGGCCGCCGCGGGTACCTTTCTGTTGTTGGGCCCAGCTTCTGCACAACCACCAGGTGCCTGGCTATCTCACTGCCGGGCAAGTAAACCGGCTTGATCTCTTGCAGGCGACCACCCAGCAACTCGATGGCGGCGCCGGCCGATTTCATCTCGACCTCGATATCGTCGCCCTTCTGCGCCACGAAGATGCCCCCCACTCGTACGAGCGGCAGCGCGTACTCCACCAGCACCGACATCTGGGCCACAGCCCTGGCCAGAGCCACGTCAAAGGCTTCACGGTAATCTGGATTCCGCCCCAGCTCCTCCGCGCGTCCTTGCACGATGTCCGTCTCCTGCAAACCCATCGCTTCCACCATGTGGGTCAGGAAACGAACCTTCTTGCCCACCGACTCCAGCAGCGTAAGCTGCAGTCTCGGCCAGACTATCTTGAGCGGCAACCCGGGGAAACCCGCACCGGCACCGATGTCTATACATCTCGCATCGGGAGCGACTGTGTCCAGCACCTGAAGGCACGACAGCGAGTCCAAGAAATGCTTCACCTGCACCTCCTCATAGTCCGTGATGGAGGTGAGGCTGATTCTCTCGTTCCAGATCAGGAGTTGCTGGTAGTAGAGCCCGAAGGCGTCGACTTGCGGGGGCGTCAGCTTCAGCCCCCATTCCATCGCTCCCGCCTTCAATACGTCCATCGTCTTCCTCTTGGATGGATAGACTGTCACACCAGGCTGATCAGGCGGCGTCCAACAACATTGTAGCACAGCCTACGGTCGCAGCAAAGCTATGCCCGACCTTTGCCCTCCCGGGTCACCTGTGATAAGATGTACGCGTCATGAATGAATCGTTGACAAGAGAACCAGAGGTCGACCTCAGCCTGGTGAAGGAGTGGGCCCGCCAGGCAGGACGCATTGCTCTCCGCTACTTCAACCGGGTCGAGGGCACGCACAAGGCGGATCGCACCCTCGTGAGCGCCGCCGACTTGGAAATCGAGGATTTGCTTGTAGGCCTTCTGAAGAAGACGTATCCCGACCACGGTATCGTTGGAGAGGAGGGAACCAACGAAATCCACGGCGAGTACGTCTGGGCCATAGATCCTCTGGACGGCACGAGGTCCTTCCTGAGCGGACTCCCTGTGTGGGGTGTCTCCCTCGGCTTGCTCTGGCGAGGCCAGCCCTGGCTGGGTGTGTTCCACCTGCCGCTGCTGGACGACTGGTACTACAGCGCCAATCCTACCGCGGGCGCCTTCTGGAACGATCACCCCATCCACTGCCCCGTCCCCGATGGTTGGGACGAGGACAGCCTGCTCTGTATCCCCGCTGATGTACACCTGCGGTACTCCATCAGGTTTCCCGGCATCGTGCGGGCTCTGGGGAGTGCCGCGGCTCATCTCTGCTATGTGGCGCGGGGAAACGCTATGGCCGTGTTTCTCGACAGGCCCGGAATCTGGGATATCGCCGCTGGAGCCGCCATCGTCAGAGCGGCGGGAGGCACCCTTCGCTACCTCGACGGCACGGAGGTTTTCGGGGGAGACCTGCTCGACGAGGGTACAACCCTCAAGCCTTTGGTGAGCGCCCATCCGTCCATCGTCGATCAGCTCCGCGCCCACATCGAACCCAATCGATCATCATAGCGAGAATCTCGGCTCTGCTGACGAGTGGCGGGCAGCTAAAATCCACGGCAGCCTCCACGGGCTGATTAGGCCTGACCAGATCTCCGTGCCAGAGGTACCAGACGCCGGGACGCCCCGAACTCCTCCTTTTGGTGAGGCCTGGCCGACCCCGGACCGTAGCCGCGCACACTTAGGCTATCCTCCCCGGCATTCCCGTCGACCCAGGGACAAGAGCCTCTCCGCACGATGCTCGTTGCCCTTCACCTCCCCTCCGGGCTATAATCCCTGGTGCCGGGGAAGGTCTTTCTATCTACGCCTTCCGCTTCACGCCGAGACAGGCGAAAGCCAAGGGAGGAACTTATGATCGGAGCCTTTTTCGATGTGGTGGGCACCATCTACCGCGGGGGCTTCTGGCGAGATATCAGCGACTATCAGCGCGAGAAGAAGCGCAACCGGTTCTGGGTCTGGTGGTATCTGATCTGGCACATGGCCGGTTGGCCCCTCAACTCGGCGGGCATCCTGGGCAAAAGCAGGTGGTATGAGTCCTGGGCCAGGGACATGGCCTGGCTCTTTCGAGGCCTCACCCTCCAAGAAGCGGATGAGATGTTTGATTGGGTCATAGAGGAGCGGGTGGTACCCAATCTGCGGACAGACGTCATGGAGATACTGAGGGATCATCAGGCGAAGGGACACGTGGTAGCTTTGATCTCCGGCAGCCCCCAGGAACTGCTAGACGCCATGGCCTCTCGGTTGGGGGTGGATCACGTGCTGGGCAGCCCTCTGGAGACCCACCAGGGACGGTATACGGGCAAGATGGCCGGGTCCGTGACCATGAGCGAGGGCAAGGTAGATGCCCTCAAGGCGTGGCTCGCCGCGAGTGGTCTGGAGATCGATTGGCAGAACAGCTTCGCCTACGGGGATGGTCACACCGACGTCCACTTCCTGGAGCGGGTTGGCCATCCAGCAGCCGTGTACCCCGACGAGGGTTTGAAGGCGGTGGCCGAAGAGAGGGGCTGGAGGATCATCGGCGAGCGCGAGCCTCGCACCTAGAGTTCACTCAAAACCACAGAAGCTATGCACGGCCTCAGGCGACCCGACAGGTGCCTGGGGCCGTTTTGTGGAGCATGGGGTTCCGGGCATTGCCAACTGGCACCCGTGAGGCAGCAGGATGGCAGCTCATCCGCCCCGTGTTGAAGAAGATGTGCCGTCAGCCCGGGGTGGACCCCCTCGCAGCACAGAAGGCCTTGACAAGACGCGCAAACGCGAGATATAATCCATCCTACGGATATCGGTTCCTGCATCGACGTCCACGGCTGTCCGCCACTTGTCTTCCGCGTCTCAGGAGTAGTCAGAGGGGGTTGCGGCCATGCAGACTGGGGAGAGGATCCTGATCATAGAGGACAACGAGGACGTCGTCGCCTTTCTGACCGAGAACATCCTGCACCCCGACGGATATGAGACGCTCGTCTCCACTGACGGCCAGGAAGGTCTCCGACGTGCCCTGGAAGAGCGCCCGGATCTGATCCTCCTCGACTTGAACCTGCCTCGCATGACCGGTCTGGAGATCCTCAAGGTCCTGAAAAAGAGGGGTTCCGACATCCCGGTGATCCTGATGACGTTCTACGGCTCAGAGGAGATCGCTGTGGAGGCCTTCCATCTGGGTGTCAAGAACTACATCGTCAAGCCGTTCAAGTCTGGGCAGGTCCTGGCCGCGGTCGAAGGCGCCCTGGGAGAGAGCCGGCTGCGCCGTGAGAAGGAACTCCTCACCGAGGAACTCATGCGGACCAACAAGCAGCTGGAGCACCGGGTCCGCGAACTGACCCTGCTGTACGAGATCACTGAAGCCATGACCGAGCTTATGGATCTGGAAACGCTGCTCTCGCGGCTCGTCGAGGCCGCAGTCTTCCTGAGCCACGCTGATGAAGGCATGCTGTTCCTGCTGGATGAGGAGACGGGCGAGCTGTACCTGCGAGCTGCCAAGGGCGTTGGCGAGAAGTACGCCCACGGACTGCGTCTCAAGACGGGGGACGGCCTCATCGGCAAGGTTGCGGAGACAGGCGAGCCGCTGCGGGTATCGAGTCCAGAGGACCGTTTAGAGTTGAAGGTCAAGACCGGATACCTCGTCAGCTCGCTCCTCTATGTTCCACTCAGGCTGCGACACGAGATCAGGGGCGTGCTCGGAGTGTCCAACCGCGTCAACGAGAGGGCTTTCACCGCCGCCGATGAGCACCGCCTCAACGTCCTCGCCGATCACGCAGTGATCGCCGTCGAGAACGCCCGTCTATACGAAGGCGAGCAGCGACGAGCGTTTCAGTTGGCCATGACGAGCCACCTGAGCCAGAGAATCACCTCGATCCTGGACATCGACGGCCTGCTGTCAGAGGTCGTGGAACTCCTGAGGCAGAACCTTGGCTATTACTACTCGCAGATCCTGCTCCGTGACGGTCCCGGCCACCTGAGCTTGCGCGGAGCCAGTGGAGACGTGGGTGAGCGCATCAAGGAAAGCCGATTCCTGGTGCCGATTGATGACCGGACCGTCGTGGGTTGGGTAGCCAACCACGGCGAGCCGCTTTGCGCCAACGACGTACAGACGGAACCACGCTACCGACCGCACGATGAACTACCTCAGACCAGGGCAGAACTGGCCGTGCCCCTCAGAGTAGGGGGCGAGGTGATCGGTGTTCTGGACATCCACAGTGACCAGAAGAGCGTCTTCGGTGAGGACGACCAGACCATGCTCCAGATACTTGGCGACCAGGTAGCCGTCGCCGTCCAGAACGCCTCCTCCTATGAGCGCGTACTCACGCAGGCTGAGGAGCTCGCCACCCTCACTCAGATTGCCCTCGCCATCGGCTCAGCGCAAGCCGCGGAGGAGATACTCACCATAGCCATTAGCGGCATCACAAAGCTCCTCAACGTGGAGGCCGGTTCCGTATTGTTGGTCAAGGAATCAGGCACGGAGTTGGAGTTCAAGATCACCTTGCACGGCCGCACAGAGAAGCTGAGCCAATACCGCCTCCAGATGGGGCAGGGCATTGCAGGCTGGGTCGCCGAACACGGAGAGCCACTACTGGTAGACGACGTGATGGAGGATCCCCGGCACGATGCTGAGATGGCGAAGGCGATCGGCCTCGAAGCCCGGTCCATCCTGTCAGTCCCGCTCAAGGTCCACGATACGGTCATCGGAGTGATCGAGCTCATCAACAAGCTGGGAAAGGGTGGAGACCCACGTTTCAGTGAAACGGACCTACAGCTCCTGACGGCGCTTGCTTCCTCGGCCGCCATGGCCTTGGAGAACACCAGACTTCGCCTCGCCGGTCCCATACAGCCCAGCGAAGCCTTCGAGCGCACCCTGGCCTCGATCACTCAAAGCGCCCACGAGCCCCTGAAGGCCCTGGCCACAAGCACGTATGCCCTGAAAGCCGAGTCAGCGCGAGGTGGCATCTCCTGCGTCGATGACACCCTGGCCCGCCTGCTCGACTCCATGGAATCCAAGATAGAGCAGATGGCCTCACTGACTCAGATCCTCAAAGAGATGGGCTCACGCGAGAGCAAGGCCGAAGACTGGGCAAACCTCGAGCAGAGGGTTGCCAACCTGAAGGGGAAGTACTCGTCCTAGATCAGAGCCCCGCCTATGAGAAGGCAACCGGCCCTCCAGCTCCACTTGTCGGGCGACCCTATGCCCTCTCTGCCCATTCGGCTCTCCGCGACTAAGCCCTCTCCATCCATACCTATCGAGGGAGCTATGCCATGATCGGCGCCATCACTGATGTACCCAATCTCAAGGTGGGGCACTACACGGATTTGACTGCGGCCACGGGCTGTACGGTTGTGCTCTGCGAAGAGGGTGCCACCGCCGGCGTGGAAGTGCGGGGTGCGGCGCCGGGGACCAGGGAGACCGACCTTCTTCGCCCCCTGCACCTTGTTCAGCAGATCCACGCCGTGTTGCTATCGGGCGGCAGCGCGTTCGGGTTGGATGCCGCTGGGGGCGTGATGAGGTACCTCGAGGAAAAGGGGTACGGCTTCGATACAGGAGTGGCCAGGGTACCCATCGTCCCTGCGGCCATACTCTTCGATCTGGCCATCGGCGACCCCACGGTCAGACCCGATGCCCAGGCTGCCTATCAAGCCTGTGTGCATGCCGCCCCTGGTCCCATAGCAGAGGGCAACGTGGGAGCAGGCACCGGCGCCACCGTGGGAAAGCTCATGGGAATGGGTCAGGCAATGAAGGGAGGCTTGGGCACGGCCAGCCAGAGAATCGGCGGCGGGATAGTCGTGGGAGCCGTGGTGGCGGTCAACTGTCTGGGGGACGTCGTCGATTGGCGCAGTGGCGAAATACTGGCCGGAGCACGGAAGCCCGGAGGCGGTCACCTCAACACAGCCGAGGCCCTGAGGGGCAACCTAGCTCACACCGTGCTGGCCTTCACCAACACGACCATCGGCGTGGTGGCCACCAATGCTCGACTCACCAAGGAGGAGACGAGCGAGGTGGCGCGACTGGCTGGCAACGGCTACGCCTACGCCATCCGCCCCGCTACCATGCTCGATGGCGATGCTCTATTCGCGCTCTCCACAGGAGAGATGAAGGGTGATGTCAGCGCCATCGGTGCGGCGGGTGCCGAGGTCGTAGCGGAGGCTATAGCGCGGGCCGTCAATCAAGCTGGTTCGCTGGGCGGCGTTCCCGCCCGCAGAGACGTCCTGCCCAATCAGCGCAACGCTTGACACTCAAAAGCCAAGCCGCCTATAATGGTTATCCTCAGCTATCACGGTCGAAGCACCACGCCAAGAGGCCAATCGGGTCCACAGTATAGGTCCTCTGAACGACGCCACGGGGGTGCGTAGAGATGGAATCGCTGGGAAACAAGGAGAGAATCCTCATCATCGAGGACAGCGAGGATATCACGGAGGTCCTCGCAGACAGTATCCTCAACCCCAGCGGCTACAAGCCGTTGGTAGCCACGTCGGGCCAGGAAGGCCTGCACATGGCCGTGGACCAGCAACCCGACCACATCTTCCTGGATCTCAATCTGGCCCAGATGACAGGCATGCAGGTCCTCCAGGGCTTGCGTGACACGGTCCCCAGCATACCGATCACCCTGATGATCTTCTCCGGCTCCGAGGAGCTGGCCATTGAGGCGTTCCGTCTGGGCGTCAAGAACTACGTTATCAAGCCCCTGAAGCCGCAAGACGTGCTGAAGTCCATCGAGGATGCCCTCCGCGAGACGAGACTCCGCCGTGAGAAGGAAATCCTCACCGAGGAACTCATGCGAGCCAACAGGCAGTTGGAGCGCCGAGTGCGCGAACTGACCATGCTCTATGAGATCACCCAGGCCATCACCAATCCCCAGGATCTGGAGGCTCTGCTGTCCAGAGTTGTCGAGGTGTCCGTGTTCCTGACCGATGCCGACGAGGGCATGCTCTTCCTCATTGATGAGGAGACGGACGAGCTCTATCTGCGGGCGGCCAAGGGCGTCGGCGACAAGCGCGCCTCCTTGCTCCTCATGCCAGCCCGCAATAGCCTCATAGGTCAGGTGCTGAAGACCGGAGAACCTCTCCGTATCGCCAGTTCCGATCCTCGTCTGGATCTGACCGTGAAGACAGGATACATGGTCAATTCTCTCCTCTACGTGCCCCTGAAGTTCGCCGCGCAAACGAAGGGTGTGCTGGCCGTGTCAAACCGCGTGACCGACAGGGCCTTCTCACGCACCGATCAGAGCCGTCTTGACCTACTGGCGGATCATACCGCCGTAGCCCTGGAGAACACACGGCTCCGCGCGGCGGTGAAGGCCCGAGGGCCGGCCGCCATTGATGGAGCGGTCACCGAGCTAGCTCAATACGTATACCACTCGTTGAGGGCGATTGCAGCAGACACCTACGCACTGATGGCCAGTGTGGAACGAGGGAACACCACTTGCGGCGATGATACGCTGAGCCAACTGCTACGTTCCATGGAACGTAGCATAGGGCAGATGGCCTCGGTGACCGAAATCCTGAGAGGCCTGGCTTCTCCAGATAGCTCCGACGACGAACGTGAGGAACTGCAACGCAAGCTACAAAGGCTCAAGGCGAAAGGCACAACCTGGCGATGAAAGACAAGGAACTCTGGACATGGTGGGGATGACTGAGCGCAAAGTACTGGCCATAGACATAGGCAACACCAACATCGTGCTGGGCGTGCATAGGGGCGAAGATCTGATCGCCTACTGGAGGATGTCCACCTCGCCCCACAGGATGCCGGACGAATTGGCGGTTCTGATCAACTCGTTCTTCACCTACCGTGGGCTGTCATTCGAAAACGTAGACGATGGCATCATATCTTCCGTGGTGCCTCCTCTTCTACCAGTATTCCAGGAGTTCTGCGAGGAGTACATGAACTTCAAACCGCTGGTGGTAGAGCCTGGCACCAAGACCGGGATGCGCATTCTCTATGACAACCCGCAGGAGGTGGGGGCGGATCGCATAGTGAACGCGGTGGCCGCCAAGGCGCTGTACGGGACACCTCTGATCGTCATCGATTTCGGCACGGCCACGACCTTCGACGCCATATCCAAGGAGGGTGACTACCTGGGCGGCGCCATCGCGCCCGGCATCGCCGTCGCCGGCGAGGCGCTGGTCCAACGCACGGCCAAACTGCCTCGCATCGAGTTTGTCGTGCCACCGCTCGCCATCGGGAGGAACACCATCAGCAGCATGCAGTCAGGGATCATGTATGGCTACGTGAGCCTGGTCGAGGGCATGGTGATTCGTCTGAACAAGGAACTCGGCGGCAACTCCCGCGTTGTCGCCACCGGCGGCCTGGCGGAACACATAGCCTACCAGACGGACGCTATTGAAGCTGTGAATCGGAACCTGACGCTAGAGGGGCTCAAGCTGCTGTACAAGTTGAACCGGTCATAGCAGGATCCTCTTCGCTCCGCCATCCCCTCTGAGGCTCTACCCTCCAAGAGTATCCTCGGGGCGTCCAACCTTCGTCGTCCGACCTCGACCCGCGTGCGGCCCCCTATTCGGCACGAATGTTGGGGGCATGTGTAACGCGAAGAGCGCGAAAGGGGTAGAATGACGCGAAAGGCTCCATCACCAGGGTGTCGCTGCCGCCCCGGGGTTCCTGCCCGTGCGGGACCGGCTCACTCCAGCTCCGCCGCGACGGTGTGGCGAAAGAGGCGAATGCGCGCTCGGCGGGCCTTGCGGCAGACTCCTGCGGCCGGGCCTCCTCAGGGGTCTGATCGCGGACCGTATTGATCAGTCGCTTGATCTCCGCGCACCTGGTGTCGATCTTCCTGCCCTTGTGGTAGATGGGGATGTTCTGCTCCCGGGAGAAGTCGAGCGCCCTGGCCTCGATTTCCAGGCGCAACGCTCGCTGGTACGTGATCTCTCGGAACCCAGGACCCGGCGTCTCGTGCACCTCGATGCACATCCCGATGATGTCGCCCGTGGCGCCGTCAAAGTCGTGGCCTTTTCCCGAGCGCCCCGCCGTTTCCTCACCCATCTGGCCGGCGGCAGAAAGGGAGTCGCTCCTCCCTGGCAGCGCCTCCCGTCCCTTCCGCGTCATTCGCCTCTCCTGACAACGCGCCAAACGCTCCGTGCCGCGGTCTCAGCGTCCGGCCAATGCCCGAAGCCCCCGACACTGCTACTCTTCCTGGGTCCATTGTACATCGATCAGACGTCAATGCTGGCCCGTGTTGCAGAGGGCTACAGAGAGGCTCGGCGAGGGGACAATAAAGGTGAGGTATTGAGCGCTATCGGGTCAGGCCGCATGACGAGTTTGGATGAGGCCTGCCCGCGTCCTACATCCCGAAGTCGTAGATCCCGTCCTCGATGGGCCAGTCCCGGCCGCAGTTGACACAGGAGAGCGACGAGCCTTCCTTTTCCAACTCTTCCTGCCCACAGGCCGGACACCGGAACAGCCGATCGCTCTCTGGGCCAGCCTTATCCGCCTGCGCCCGGAGGAACATGCTGGGCGCCAAGCGGAGGGATGCTGTCGGCCCCTGCAGCGCCCCGTCAGCGCGGATCAACCAGGGCTGGGGAACCAGCCTCTTGAGCAGAGCGAGCCGCAAGGAGGAGACGGCCAGCGACCTCTCCACGCCAAGATGAGCGGCCCGCATCTGGTTCTCGATATAGGAGGGGTGGAAGTCGAAGTGGAGAGGGACATACTCCACGGGCTCAGGCGAGAAGGGCCTGCGGCGGGAGCGGCCCAGGACGAAACGGATGATCTCCTTCAAGTTGCGCTTGTTGGCGTACTCGAGGACGTATCGTCCCCGCGGGCGAAGGATACGATGGACCTCCCTGAAGGCGGCTGGTACGTCCGTCAGGTGGTGCAGCACTCGCACGGTGAGGGCCACATCGAAGGCGCTGGTGCTGAGGGGCAGATGGTATGCGTCGCCCACCACGAAGAGGAATCGCCGATCCTCACCCAGTCGCTCCTGGGCCTCTCGCAGCTGGGATTTGGCGGGGTCGAGGAGGACCACGCGCTCGTACCCATCGTACAGGTCGGCCAGCCGCCCAAAGGCAGCCCCTATCTCCACCAGGCGTCCGCCGGACCGGGGAAGGATCTTCTCCAGGGCGATCCTCTCCACAGCGTCCTCGTAAGCACGCCCTGGCCAGAAAGCGCCCTCATAGTCGTAGCCTTCGTAGTCGCAGAGAGGTCTCGTGGGTTCAGCCATGTTTCACGTGAAACAGTAATCCACTATATCCGGCACAGGGCCAACACCCACGGAAAGGGGTAGGCCACACTTTCCACCCTGAAGTGCTCTCCCAGCAGGCGCAGAAACTCACCCGCCGTCCACCGGTGCAGATGCTCGGGGTCGTTGCCCCAGGCCCTCACGTTCTTGCCCCGCAGGAAGTTGGACATCATGAAGAAAGGTTCGTTGGGCACACTGATCAGACACAGCCCCCCACTCACCCGCCGCAGCTCCTCCAGCGCCCGTAGCGGCTCCGCCAGGTGCTCCAACACCTCCAGACACAGCACCAGATCAAAGCTCCCGCTCGCGTAAGGCAGCCGGCCTATGTCCCCCATCTGGAACGGTACCTCGGGGTGTTTGACCCTGGCCTGCACCAGCGCCGGCCAGTCGTAATCAAGGCCCTGTATGGGCAGATGACCGTTCACCCTCAGCAGCCGGTCAATGGTGAACCCCTCCCCGCAGCCCACATCCAGAATGCTGCCAGGCCTCGACGCCTCCACCACCTTCGCCACCCGTCTATGAAAGTAGCGGATCAGCCCCCGCTGCAGCGGATTGGGGTTCTCGTACTTCTGAAGATTGCCTCGCCGGCTATACTCCCCACCTCTACCGCCAGCACCAAGACCATCCACGATCCAATCTCCCCCACGCTACCGATCCACAAGCAGTGCCAGGCACCAAGGCCATGGCCTGCGTATCCCAGTTGTCACGCCCGCGCGCCACCGGTCCTCTTCGCCCAGCCCCCATAAGCAATCCCGCGCTGGATGCGCTTCCCAATCGCCGGGTGACTCAGCAAGAGCAGCTCCACCCACCGCTCAGGGTCCACATCCGCCAGGTTCTGGTTCGCCAGCCTCACCATCGCCGAGACAAATGCCTCCGGCCTTTCTGTGGCCTTCAGAGCGTACTCGTCCGCCCTCCCCTCACGCCACCTGGAGAAAGCGTTCCCCAGAGGGGTGGTCACTGCCATGAAGGCCCCCATCACCAGCCCCACGAGAGGCAGCCCGGCCACGTCGTCCAGGCCTGCCAATCCCAGCAGCCCTGCCCCCCAGATCAATGCCAGATGGGTGACGTACAGCCCCGCCAGCGTCAATCCAGACTGGAAGAGCAGCCCCCACCACATGTCGTGCGCCACATGATGGCCCAGTTCGTGGGCCACAATGGCCTCTATCTCATCAGGCCCATACTCCCCGTACAGCGTGTCGCCCAGCACGATCCGGCGGGTATTGCCCAGCCCCATGATCATCGCATTGGCGGCGCTGGTCCTGCTGCTCAGATCCATGGTCCACACCCCAAGAACGCCGGTCCGCGCCCGTGCCGCCAGCCTCTCCAGCCGCGACGCCAGCTCCTCGTCAGCCAAAGGCCTGACCTTGTAGAACAGAGGCACCAGGAGCACCGGCGCCAGATGCGCCAACACGACCGTCAGCAATAGCAGGAATACTCCCGCCACCAGCCACCATAGTTCGGGCGTGACCCTCAGCAGGAAGTAGATCACCTCCACGACGACCAAACCTAGGGCCAGCGCTACCAACCCGCCCCTCATCTGATCCGCCAGCCACGCCCCCAGCGTCTGGTTGGACAAACCGTAGCGGTGAGGGAGAACGAAGCCTCCGTAGTACTCCAAGGGGACCGTCACCAAACCGTAGCCCACAGACATCACAAGGAAGTAACCCGCCACGACCAGCACCGGATGATTGGTGCTGGCCATCACCAATCCCTTCAACGACACCGCCAGACCGCTCAGCAGCAACAGAAGCGCGAACCCTCCTCCCAAGCCCATGTCCACCGCCAACAGCCGGTATCTCAACCTGGCGAAGGACCTTGCCTCCCTCTGCCGCTCTGAATCGATGTCCTCCGGCGTCAGCAACCGCTCCCTGTCCACTCTTCCCCTGCTACACCCCGAGACGATCGCATATGTCTATACAGCTTCAGGACATGCGGAAAGGCGGCAGCCGAGCTGCCCTATCGCTCCACTTCGCGCGGGCTCAACGCAGACTTCCGTACCGCCCACAACTTCCATCCCGTTCTTCCACACCCTGACGCTGGTCCAGTTGCATTCACGCCGCAAAGGTGCTATAGTTTACGCTCGCCTGTCATGATAGCATAAAGGATATACTCGGTCAAACACCCTCGCCTTTTCATGGCGTACAGCGAACGCGGAGCACACAATGGCCGCAGGCAGGCGTTGCCTGGTCACTCTCACCACGGACTTCGGCACTGAGGACGGCAACGTTGGGGTAATGAAGGGCGTCGTACTCGGCATCAACCCCGAAGCTTCCATCGTTGACCTGAGCCATGACATCCCACCCCAGGGCATAGCGGCCGCCGCCTACGTTCTCCGCAGGGCCTATTCGTTCTTTCCCCGCGGTACCGTGCATCTGGTAGTCGTCGATCCAGGAGTCGGCACCGAACGCCGCTCCATCGCCGCGCAGAGTTCGGGTGCCTTCTTCGTGGCACCGGACAACGGCGTTCTTTCCTACGTCCTCGATCATCTCCGCGCTGCCGGCGACGACCCCGAAATCATCCATCTCACCGATCCCGCCTACTGGCTGCCCGAGGTCAGCAATGTCTTCCACGGACGCGACATCTTCGCACCGGTCGCTGCGCACCTCTCCCGCGGCATCCCCTTAGACGCGCTCGGCCAGCGCATCGAGGATCTGCTGACCATCCCACCGCCCCTCCTCACCCACCAGCCTGGCAAGATCGCTGGCCAGGTGATGCACATAGATCACTTTGGCAACCTCTTGACCAACATCCCTCGCGCAGATCTCGTCTCCCTGGGGGACAAGATCGTCACCAAGATAGGGCGGGCCCGTGTAGGCGGTCTCAGCCCCACCTTTGCCCATGGTCGAAACGGAGACCCCATCGCCTACATAGACAGCTCAGGCCACCTGGCCATCGCCGCCGTCAACGCCAGCGCCCAGCAGTTGCTCCACTGCCAGGTCGGAGACAGAGTAGACGTCGTGACCCAGCAGGCGACGCATGTTTGCAACGGAGAGCCCAGTGACTGACCCCTTGATCCATCCGCAAGAAGTTGAGGCCCTCACCAGACAATTCGGCGAACCCCGCCGCCAGACCTGCACCATGGACGTCGCTCACCCGACATACGACAGGTGGGCACGCAAGGTATCCACCGGTCCCGTTGCCTGCCGGGGCGAGGTCATCATGGTCATCCTGCGCCCCAACGGCAAAGTGCTGCTGCACACCAAGGACTTCTATCCACAGGGAGTCTACAGACTGCTGAGCGGCCGCGTGCTGTGGCGGGACGACGTAGCACATACCCTGCACCGTGAGGTGAGGGAGGAGACAAGCCTCGACGTCACGGTCCAGTCCTTCCTGGGACTGATCGAGTACCAGTTCCAGTGCAAGGAGAGTGTCCTGCCCTTCGTATCGTACGTCTTCGAGCTGCACGAAGTCGGCGGAGAGCTCTGCTGTTTGGACAAAGGAGAGGGAATCACAGACTTCCGCGAGGTCAGCGTTGGCGAACTCTCCCAGGTGGCCGCAGAGTTAGAGCACCTGGAACCCCAGTGGCAGGATTGGGGCAACTTCCGCGCGGTAGCCCACCACATGGTGCAAGACCTCCTAACCCGGTAGCCCGTCGCCACCCACACTCCCAGACATCTTTCCTTTCCGTCTCTGCGGGGCGAATGAGTTCCCTACTGGCCGCTGCCGAAATGATCCCATCCCCTGGCCACCAATGGAATCTCGCTCCCGTCCGGAAGCACCACCCACCGCCCTTCCTCTCTGGGCAGTATCTCGCCTACGCAGGTCACGGGCGTCCCCGTTTCCTCCTCCACCTGGGCAGCCACTTCTTCCTCCGCCTCCGGTGGCACGGTCAAACACAGCTCGTAGTCCTCACCGCCTTCGAGGCCAAGCATCCAGTCCGTACGTCCCGTCACCTCCGCCACCGACCCCACGCCACCCGATAGGGGAAGCCGGTCCGCGAACAGACGCACGCCAACGCCGCTCTCATCGCAGATGTGCCCAACGTCGCTGCCGAGCCCATCGCTGAGGTCCATCATGGACGTCGCCCTGCCGCTCCTGGCGATGACCCGCCCCTCCCCGACCCTGGGCGTAGGGGTCAGATACCTTTCCAGCACGTCCTTGAACTCATCCGACAGGCCCGCTCCGCCCCCCTCCAGTAGCGCCAATCCCGCCGCACCCCCACCAAGCCATCCCGTCACCAGGACCGCATCGCCGGCCCGGGCCCCCGACCGCAGAACCACCTCCTCCACCTTCACCTTGCCCAACAGGAAGGCGTCCACCACCAGAGGCCCGTCCGTTCGTGATAGATTGCCCCCTACTATGTCCGCTCCGTGCCTGGCAGATTCCTCCCCAAGACCGTCGTACAGTTCCTCCACCCAGCTCACCTCCAGCGCGCCGGGCAGTGCCAGCGAGACGAGGAAGTGCTCTGGCGTCCCCCCTTTGGCCGCGATATCACTGAGGTTGATGGCCGCCGCCCTACGTCCGAGTTGGTAGGCAGTGATGGACTTCCTCAGGAAATGCACGCCTTCCACCTGAATGTCGCAGGTGGCCAGCAGGTAGCTCTCGCCATCCAGGGCCAGCACGGCCACATCATCACCCACCGCTGCCCGCACATCCTCGCGGTAGGGTGGCAGCCGCGCCCCAATCCGTTCTATAAGACCGAATTCACCCAGATCCGAGACATCCACTCCCGCCACCCTCCTTCACCTCGCCGCGCCAGGCTCTTGCCCCTCACCTCGCGCATTCCATCCAGAGTCCTCCCCCGAAGTACAAAAACCCGCATGCTTCCCACATGCGGGTTTCATGGCGGGGGCTATCAATGCATCGGACTCGCACCCCTCGAAGGCTCCTCGGGCAGGACTCGAACCTACAACCCGTCGGTTAACAGCCGACTGCTCTACCGATTGAGCTACCGAGGAATGGTATCTATCCGATTATACTACACCACTCGCGAGTTGTCAACTCAAACGAGGTAGTCTCTCAGCTTGCGACTCGACTTGGGATGCCGCAGCTTTCGCAAAGCCTTGGCCTCTATCTGCCGCACCCGTTCCCTGGTCACGCCGAAGATCCGTCCTACCTCTTCCAGCGTCCGACCTTGCCCATCCCTGAGGCCGAAGCGCAATTCCAGGACCCCACGCTCCCGGGGACTCAGCGCATCCAGGAGGTCCCGCATCTGTTCCCTCAGCAGTTCTCGCGAGGCCGTGTCTATGGGGCCAGGAATGGACTCATCCTCGATGAAGTCCGCCAGTGAGCTGTCCTCCCCCGTGCCGATGGGCATCTCCAGAGACATCGGTTCCTGAGAGATACGTATGATGCGCCTGACTTTGGCCGCCGCTTTCTTCCATCGTCGTTGCACCACAGGGTCCAGAGGGTTCTTACCGCTCCGCGCCCGCTCGATATCGGCCCTGTCCTTGTCCGATAGGTATCCCTCCATCTCCAGCGATATCTCGTCTGCAGATGGTTCTCGGCCCAAGTCTTGTGTCAGCTGGCGCGAAACGCGAAGTACTCTGTTGATGTCCTCCACCACATGGATAGGGATGCGTATGGTACGACCCTGATCTGCAATGGCCCGTCCGATCCCTTGTCTGATCCACCACGTCGCGTACGTGCTGAACTTGAAACCGCGTCGGTAGTCGAACTTCTCCACAGCTCTGAGCAACCCGATGTTCCCCTCCTGGATCACGTCCAGAAAAGAGATGCCCCGCCCCACGTACTGCTTGGCGACACTCACCACCAGGCGCAAGTTGGCCACCACCAGCACCTTCCGCGAGAAGGCAGCAAGTTCATCCACTTTCCGGAAGCCATCTACCCCCTGCGTCTCGCTCCGCTCCGCCACAGGCATGTACTTCCTCTTGGTCGCCAATCGGCCCGTCGCCCGCAAATGGGTCACCAGCAACTCGGTCAAGTCACTGGGCAGTAGGTAGAGATCCAGACACAGATCGTGGACCTTCCTGGTCAGCATGTCCCATTCCGTCTCCACCGAGCCTTGGCCAGCAGCCCGTCCCCCCCTATCAGACGAGTCCAACACCAGGGCCAGTTCGTCCGTCTCGCCGAAGTCCTCCTCCCCGATGCTGCTCAGATAGGACCCAAGGTATGACTCCGTAGCCGACTGGATGACGGGCTGCGAAATCGATTCTATCTCCTCCACGAGCTGCGCTAGATCGACAACGGGCACACCCAGTTGATCGCACAGTCGGGTGATGTCCTTCCAGTTGGCCCGCAACAACTCCAGGAGGCCCACTACGATTTCCAGCCACCCATCATCACGACCACCCGCCGTGACCTCCGCCGCCGCCTCTTCCAGGTATCGAGGCGCCATCATCTTCATACTGTGCCATTTCTCATCAGACGGCGACAGCAGAGACACGTGGCCGATCTCCCGCAGGTACATCCGTACGGGATCGCTCGCCTCGCTTCCCTCTAGCTCCAGAAGAGAGTCGGCCGACATGTCGACGTCCTCATCTTTGCCCATGGAGCCTTCATCCGAGGACACCTCCGCAAGATCGTCTCCTGCCGCGGCGATCGGTTCCTCCCGTGACTCAGTCAGCTCCTCCGTAACCCCCTCCTCTGGGAGCCCCCTCCTCTCATCCAACCTTCGCTCAGGGAGATCAGTCATCGTCGGCTCCACCACCTCCCCATGGCGTCACACCCATAATGTACACTAAATCGCGCCTCCATGAACTGAATCATGCTTGCCTTGCCAGTGCCTCTGGCGCTCCCGAATCCTCTGCCTGAGGCCCTCCACCCTATCCAGCAGCGCCGATCCATCGGTACCGCTCTCCTGACCGTCGCGGAGGAGACTCTCCAACTCCAGCAACTCCCTCCGGTCCTTTCGGTCCCGCAGCCTGGAGAGTGAGCGCTCTATCTCGCCAATCACCTCCTCCTCCGGCACGACAGGCCCTTTTCCCGCGCCCTCGAGCATCGAATCCAGGTGTTCCTCCAGCACCGGGTCTAACCCAGTTCGAAACTCTTCAAGATCGAAGGCTGACTGTCGCTCGAGGGAGTTCTTCAAGGCGAGGAAGATAGACCGGTTCTCGATGCACAGAAAATCGTCTGCGGACAGATCCTGGACCCCCTGGATGACCTTCGGCGCCCCCATCAGTAGAGCCAGGCAATAGCTCTCCAACGCGGGCGCGCCCCGCACGAGGGATGTGGTTCGGCCATCGTCTGCCCGTTTCTCCGCCCCCCCTCGGGGCCTCGCTCGAGTCATCTCGGCCGCGAGGGTCCTCTCGTCTATTCTAATCAACCGAGCGAGTTTCTGCAAATAGTGAGCGCGCTCGATCCCATCTCCCAACTCACTGATCAAGGGCAGCAGCTGGCGAACGAGTCCAGACTTGCCCTCCGCGGAATCCAGGTCCCTGCCAGCGGTGGCCACCTGGAAGTAGTAGTCCATCAGCGGCAGCGCGCCTTGGACCAGGGCCGCCCACTGACCCGGATCCGTCCTGATAACGTCATCGGGGTCTAGCCCCTCCGGCATCGTGATCACCTTGATGTTCGCGTCCACGTACCGCTTCAGCCAGATGTGGCGGTAGGATTCCCGAATCACCGGGCTCTGACGGTGTTCGACACCATAATGCTTCTTCACCACCTCCAGGCCCCTCAAACTCGCCTGCTGTCCGGCGGCATCAGCGTCCATGGCCAGCGTGAAACTCTTGGTCAGCCGCCTCAACGCCTGGACCTGAACCTCCGTCAGGGCCGTCCCCATGGAAGCCACCACGTTCTTGAAGCCATGCTGATGGGCCATCAGCACATCCATGTACCCTTCCACGATGATGGCCGTCCCCTCGTCGCGGATGGCCTGCCTGGCCAGGTGGACGCCGTACAGGATGCTACCTTTGTCGAAAATGGGGGTCTGGGGAGTGTTCACGTACTTTGCCAGGGAGTCGTCGAGGGCACGACCACCAAAGCCCACTACGCCCCCCCTGGCGTTGTGAATGGGGAACACCAGCCGTCCACGGAAACGATCGTAGCTCCCGCCACCCTCACGCTCCACAGTCAGGCCGGCGGCAAGGACATCCTCCTCGCCATATCCCTTCTCCGCCAGATGCCTCTTCAGGGCCTCCCATTCCGGCAGCGAATATCCCAGATGGAAGGTCCTCCACGTCTCCTTCAGCATCTTGCGCTTCTCCAGATACTCCCGGCCGGGCTGAGCCTGGGGGGAATCGAGGAGGAGATGATGGAAGTAATGGGCAGCCGCGGAGTTGATCTCACCCAGTAGAATACTCCGCTCGTCGTGCTTCTGCTGTCCTTTCGTGCGCGGGGTCAGAGTTATCCCCGCCCGCTGTGCCAGGATGCCCAGTGCCTCGGAGAACTCCAGGTTCTCCTTCTTCATCAGAAACGTGAAGACATCCCCCCCCGTGGCACAGGCCCCGAAGCAATGCCACCGCTGCCCGTCGGGGAAGACTACAAACGAAGGCGTCGTGTCCGCGTGAAAGGGGCACAGCCCCTTGAAGTTGCGGCCTGCCTTTTGCAGCGGGACATACTGGGAGACGAACTCCACCACGTCTACCCTGTCTTTGATCTCGTCGACGACTCCCATGGCCTCAGTCGACCACCTTTACTTCGCGTAGTCTACTGCTCTCGTCTCACGGATCACGGTCACCTTGATCTGCCCAGGATACTCCAGGTTCTCCTCCACCTTGCGGGCCACGTCCTTCGACAGGCGCAGGATACCCAGATCGTCGATCTTCTCGGGTTTAACCACGATGCGTATCTCGCGACCCGCCTGAATAGCATAGCACTCGCCGACGCCCTGGAAGGAACCCGCTACCTCTTCTAGCGCTCTAATGCGCTTGACATACCTCTCCAGGCTCTCACGCCGCGCCCCAGGGCGCGCGCCAGATATGGCGTCCGCAGCAGCCACAAGCACCGCCTCCACGCTCTGGGCCTCTTCCTCCGAGTGATGGGAGCCCACGGCGTTCACCAGAACAGGTGACTTGCTGTAGCGCCTGACGATGTCAGCACCGATCAAGGCGTGCGGACCCTCTACCTCATGATCCACGGCCTTGCCAATGTCGTGGAGCAGCCCTGCCTCCTTGGCCAGATGGAGGTTGGCTCCCAGTTCGGCCGCCATCATCCCTGCCAGGTGAGCTGTTTGTATGGAGTGATCCAGCTGGTTCTGCCCGTAGCTCCTCCTGTACTTCAATCTGCCAAGCAGTTTCACCAACTCGGGATGCATGCCCGTCACCCCGACGTCGAATACCGCTTTCTCCCCTTCCTCTTGAATGATGGCTTCGACCTCTCGCCTCGACTTGCTCACCACCTGTTCAATCCGACCGGGATGGATCCGCCCATCCACGATCAATTTGGTGAGGGCCAGCCGCGCTACTTCTCTTCTCACCGGATCGAAGCTGGAGATGGTCACCGCCTCTGGTGTGTCGTCGACGATCAAGTCCACCCCAGCGGCGTTCTCCAGAGCCCTGATGTTGCGTCCTCCACGCCCGATGATACGACCCTTGAGCTCATCGCTGGGTAGATCCACCGTCGACACGGTTAACTCCGCTACCTCGTCGGATGCATAACGCTGAATCGCCTCACTGATGATCTTGCGCGCCTGGCGATCTGCCGTCTCCCTGGCCTCCTGCTCAACCTCTCTTATCACCCGAGCCATATCTTGACGGCTCTCTTCCTCAACCGCCTGCAAGAGGAGTCCCTTGGCCTCTTCCCGGGTCAGGGAAGAAACCCTCTCCAACTCCTCCGTCCGCCTGTGTCTCAGTTCCTGCAGCTCCGCCTCTCTGTGGCTGAGCCTTGCCTCTTGGGCCCCTATGTTCCTCTCACGCTTCTCCAAGGGATCGATGCGACGCTCGAGCGCATCCTGCCTCTTCTGCAAGCGCTCCTCTTGATCCCGCACTCTCCTGCGTTTCTGCTTCAAGTCCTGCTCGCCCTCGCGCAGGATATGGAGAACCTCGTCCTTCGCTTCCAGAAGCATCTCCTTCTGCTTGCTCCCGGCCTCGGACACGATTCGATCCGCCTCCGCCTGAGCCCCTTTGATCTTTGAAGTGACCAGGTACTGCCTCAACACATAGCCCAGCGCAAAACCCAGAAGCACACATGCCAGCAATCCCAACACAACAACAGGTTCCATTTCCCGCTAGCTCCTTTCCAGCGCTCACCAAACAACCCGACTAGCCACGCGCTGTCCCTTCCCCGTTCCTCTGGAGGAGGAGACGCGCTATGGTCTCTCTTGCAACGTCATAGTCGAAACCCCTACGCCTCAGGAAACCGTACATCTTCTCTCGAAAGGCCTCGTCATCCAACCGATCATACCGGGCGGCGCGCTGGACTGCCGCTTGATATGCACTCCTGCCTTCATCTACGTCGGTCAGGACCTCATCGATGAGCCCGTGGTCAATGCCTTTCGCTCGCAGTTCCTGCCGCAGTAGCCGTCGCCCTCGTGGCCTGAAACTCTCGCGATTCTCGACCCAGTACTGTGCAAAAGCAAGGTCGTCCAGCAGACTGGCTGACCGCAAACGGTCGAGAACCCGCTCGCTGGCCCTCGGAGCAACCCCTTTCTCTCTCAAGAATCGTTTTATCTCGGCGCTGCTACGAGGGCGATAGGCCAGAAACTTAAGCGTCCTGTCGAACGCAGTCTGGGTCGAATCCTGCAACAGCAGCTCCTCGATCTCTTCGTCAGACAGAGTGTCGCCTCGGCTCAGCGGCGCCGCCACCAGCAACTCCAGGCTGAACCCGTACTCCCCGTCAAGGTAGACGTTGACCCGTTTCCGACTCCTCGCTTGTACCTTGATCTCGGTGATCTGGCCTGCCACCTCTCGCCCACCAATTCAGCACAAAAAAAGGCCGCGGCGCACAGCCACAGCCCTGGTAGGCCCATCCACAGTGCCTACCCAAAGATTCAAGGGAGGAACGTACTCAAGAACCGTCCCTTCCGTTCGACGACTTATCCCTCAACGCCAGGTTCTACACGCAGTGTTCGCTGCGGTGAGTCCCCGGGTCTCACCCTCCATGGCGGAGGACTGAGAACCACTCCTTGCAGTACCCTCAAGTTGTTATGGGCATCAAACTCGCCGCCCACTGCGCTTCTTCCTCTTCCAAGATCAATCGCCGAGGGAAAGGAACTGTCCCCCCTCTATCACGACAATAGGTGAATCCGCACCTGTGGCTCTGTGCCTTTAGTAGATGCTCTAGACTTCCGCTGCCTTCGCCGACGGCTCTTCCAAGACAGCCGCCGGTTTGGCACCTGCGTTCCCGCTCCTTTCGGCCGGTGCTTTCGCTGGCCAGGACACCGGCGCCAGACCAGCCTTTTCGCGAACCCTGTCGCTGATCTCTTTCGCCAACTCGGGGTTCTCCCGAAGGAAGCCCTTGGCATTCTCGCGGCCCTGTCCCAACCTCAAGTCCCCATAGGAGAAATAGGCCCCTCTCTTGTCCACGAGATCCATGCCCACGGCCACATCAATCAGGTCGCCCACTCGAGAGATGCCCTCATCATACATGATATCGAATTCCGCAGTCTTGAAGGGCGGGGCCACTTTGTTCTTCTTCACCCACACCTTGGTGCGGTTGCCGATGACCTCGGCCCCGGACTTGATCGACTGCACCCTCCGAATGTCCAATCGCACAGAGGAATAGAACTTCAGGGCCCGTCCCCCAGGCGTCGTCTCCGGGTTCCCAAACAGGACCCCCACCTTCATGCGCAACTGGTTGGTGAAGATCACAGCGGTCTTGGACCGCTTGATGGCCCCGGTTAGCTTCCTCAGCGCCTGGGACATCAAGCGCGCCTGCAACGCCACGTGATGGTCGCCCATCTCCCCTTCGAGCTCCGCCCGGGGCACCAGCGCCGCCACCGAGTCCACCACCACCACGTCGATCGCGCCACTCCGCACCAGAGCTTCGGTAATCTCCAGTGCCTGCTCCGCGGTGTCGGGCTGGGAGATCAGCAACTCCTCGATGTCCACCCCGCATTTGGCGGCGTAGGTGGGATCGAGCACATGCTCCACGTCTATGAAGGCCGCGATGCCTCCATCGCGCTGCGCCTCAGCTATGATGTGCTGGCACAAGGTAGTCTTCCCCGACCCCTCGGGCCCGAAAATCTCGGCCACCCGACCTCTGGGTATGCCCCCTACACCGAGGGCGATGTCGAGGCCGATGGACCCCGTCGGTATGATCTCCACGTCCATACCCGGGGCCGACCCCAGCTTCATCACAGCGCCGTCACCATACCGCTTTGTGATCTGCGCGAGGGTCACCTCCAGCGCCTTCTCTCGACCGTCCTTCTCCCCCATGGGTACTCCTTCCGGGTTTTCCCCATTGTATGAGTCTACTACAAATGATGGCAGAACGCAAGCCAATTAGAACCTATGTTCTATTGTATCGCATCAGGCCCCAGTCTGCAAATTGTGATATACTCTACGCCAGAGGACCGCTATGTACGAGATCGAGCACTTCATCCCTGCCAGGGAGTCCACTCCTCGAATCCCTCTGCAACGATTCCTCGATCCCCTTCCCATCGACGTACTGAGCCGGTATCTCGCTTCCTACACCGATCCGGGAGACCTCGCCATCGACCCCGTGGCCCAGAGGCCAGCCCTGCCACTGGCTGCCGCTCGCCTCAAGCGAAAGGCGATTGCCAGCAACTTCAACCCCATCAATGACCTGCTGGTCCGCGGCATGCTGACACTCCCCGCGCCCGATGAGATGGATGCCGCCACCACGCGCCTAGGGGACAGTCTGAAGAGGGGAGTGCCGCTCCGCGACCATATCAACCAGTTGTACGCCACCACCTGCGATCACTGCTCCGGCACCGTCATCGCTCAGAGCTTCTTCTGGGATGGCGAGGAGAGCAGGC
>Ga0307378_10001823_pt1 | contig 33731 bp, 35 predicted proteins | sample UN1MG_FD_202238 | JGI IMG/M metagenome (GOLD analysis project Ga0307378, IMG submission 202238) | Soil microbial communities from Risofladan, Vaasa, Finland - UN-1 | ecosystem: Environmental > Terrestrial > Soil > Coastal area > Acid sulfate soil | place: Finland: Risofladan, Vaasa | collected... | reverse complement strand
CTTGTTAAAACTGTAACAAAATCTTTTTTCCGCAGTATATTTTTTAATAAATTGGCTAATGTGAGATTTAACTCTACCTCTTTCACCCCATCTCTAACACAACCCCAATTTATTTTTTTGGTTTTTCTAAGATATGATGGATGTCCTGGGTCTATGCAGATTTTTTTCATAGGATAAATAAATTTAGCGCATCTTTTTATACTCTTCCCAACTCATAATTTTCCTCATATCTGTAATTTTTTCAGTAAATTCAATGCCATCTAAATGATCGTACTCATGTTGTATTACCCTACTCAGAAATCCCGCCGCTTTAAGTCTAAATTTATTGCCATTTTCATCAAAGGCCTCAACCATTATTTTTTCTGGTCGTTTCACTGGAGCGAAAAGCTTAGAATGAGCAACACTTCCACAACCCTCGTAAATAACCACCTGCTTTTTTGAAGACCATACAATTTTGGGATTCACATAAACTCTCAGTATATCTTTTTCTAGATTTCGGTAAGTTGTTTTTCGTATTTTGGTCACAAATACTCTAAGCTTTTCGCCAATCTGGGAAGCTGCCATTCCAATTAAATTATGATAACGCATAGAATCAACTAGGTTTTTTATAACTCTTTGTGTTTCTTCTGCGTTAATCTTGAAAACAAATTTAGATTTTCTGCTCAAGATCGGATTTCCTATTTGTATTATTTCTTTAATTATCATAAAGTATTAAATTTATTGGAAAAAATGTCATGTATTTCAAGTTTTTCTAAAATACCAAACAAACAAGATTATAATTACAGAAACTAAAATTAGCCAAGAATAAATGGTCCAATTTATCAATGCTGTAAATAACAGCATTATTGTTGAGATTGCGATTAAAATCTTGTCTTTGTTTAATTTATTCATATTTAAATCCACTTATTAGCGACGAGAAAATTTCTTACCTTGATAAAGATTTTCTCATGACCCGACGCGTTGGGATGTAGACCATCATCAAAATCTTCATTATTCAACAGCCCAATATCTAAGAAAAGAATATTGTTTTTTCTACAAACATCCACCATGATTTTGCTATACTTCTTTATATTTTCGTTGGTATAGTAAATATCAATCCACGACACTGGCATTGTTTTTGACTCATCGCAATTCTTTAAATCCATGAAAATTATATTGTTAGTTATCTTTTTGGCTCGTCTAATTATTTCTGACAGATTTTGTCTAAACGTATCTGGCGCAACTAGATAATTTCCCGGCTTATGTTCATAGGAAGCATCATTACCTCCTGTTTGGAATATCAGCGCATCAGCGTTTCTTATTTTTGATTCATTCTCAAAACGTTTAAGGATTGTATCTGTTGTACCACCAGAAATACTACAGTTATATATCTCAATATAATTTTCACTTTCCCTTTTAGCCACATGAAGCCAAAGGCGGTTAACCCAGCCGCCCTTTTCTAAATCCCATGCGCCCCATGCTGTACTATCACCAAAAACACAAATAATTTTTTCCATAATTTAATAAAACAATTATATTATTTATTTTTGAGCCGTTCTATTTCTTTGTTAGAGTATTTAGTAATTTTATCTGAAATTCTCCATTTTCCTCCATATATATTTATAAGGACTGATAGAGCGTCATTAATTGTCTTTGTTTTTTTAATAAGTATTGATTTTTTGTTTTTAAAAAATTGCCATACTGTAGGATCTAATATATAAACTTCCTTATCGTGAACCAAAAGTAAATCATGGAATCTTTTTCCAATCTTCCCTTTTGCAATATACATATCTGCTTTGGGCAATTTCTTTAGAAACCACTGAGCTAATATCCGAGAAACTTCACTACAAGTATCATTACAAAGCTTGGATAAAGATATTTTTCCATCGTAACCAATCAAACTGAATACATACCTTTTCCCCGCACTAATTAATTCATTTTTCATATCTCAATTCTACCAAAAAATCGCCTCTTTGGCGATTCTAATTTGCTGGGGCTATGGGACGATGTTGGAACCTTTTTGACTCAATATAAATTCTCCTCTTAAGTTTTCTGTCCACTTGCTACTATATGACTAAACCAATCGCCAGAAGCAGGAAGAGGACAGCGTTCTTCCTGAGGAGTTGAAAGGCCTTCATCAAATCCTTCGTAAAGAATGTTGTAAGACAAATTAGCAAAGCCCGTTTTTTCTAAAAACTTCTCCAACCGTTCTCTTGTTACCAATGAATCAAGTCCTAATTTTTTAGCAATACGGAAACTTTCAGAATTCTCTTTATACAAATCTCCGCTTATACCAAACCATTTCTTTTCTTCTAACACGCGATAACTTTCTTTTACCGCAAGGAAAGCATCAGGTATCTCCACAGTTCCCCCCCAAGCGGTTATACTTTGAAAAACATTGTTTTGAAATGGCATATAGCGCGCATCACAAACGACAAAAGAAAGATTCCTTCCTTTTCCTGCTTGATCTAAATAAGCTTTTGTAGCAGCAAGTTGACCAAAGTTAATATCAGTAGCAATAATTAAAGTGTCTGACTGAACAATATTAACTAGATATTTTAAAAAGAAACCTCCGCCAGTTGGCCAATCCAGTATTCTACGTGCTGTTTTAACATAAGCTTTTTCTGCCAATACTTCTACGCTTTGATTAATCGCTCTTTCAAGATCTTTTGGAATATCAGGATCAGGATTAAAATATTCTTTGTTTTTTTGTAAAGCTTCTGATTTTACCTTATCTGCGATTTTCTGAAGATTTAATAGAGTATCATTAGAATGAACAAAAGTTCCAAACTTTTCTTTAACTAATTCTTTTCCCCACTGCTCTTTTAAAAATTCCTGTAATTTTTTTGGTGTCAAAAACACAATAATATCATCAACTACGGGAAAATTGTTATGACAATCTTTACAATTAACAGTTTTATTGATTTTATCCAAAGATACAATTCCGCCACAAACAGGACATTGTAAAATATTCAATAATTCTTGTTTCATATTTTCTATATTCTACCAAAAAATCGCCTTTTTGGCGATTCTAATTTGCTGGGGCTATGGGACGATGTTGGAACCTTTTTGGGGCGGTGACTAAACAATGTTAGTCCCCGTTTTAAATACTAACCAACCTTTTATTATGCCAATATTCATATAAAGGCCCAATAATAAAGCCAAATAAGAAATAGAAAATTAAATCCTCAACAGGAATCCCAGTTATAGTAATTCCGCTTAAATATTCAAACATCCACGTTTTATATATAAAACCAGGAAAAAGCCAGATGATTACGTAATATGATGGCAATGATACAATTGCCATTAAAATTCCGCTCGCTAAAGCATTTAAAAATAGATCTCTCCTAGTATACAACATACAGATAGCTGCTATTATCATTGCTATTGTACTAGCCCAGAATGAAGTAATATTAAATCCCCAAAACAAAAAAGCTATTACGAAAAAGATGATTAGACCGATATTAAAAGGGTCCTTGTCGTTAACTTTCTCAATACGTTTTAATAGCCTTTTTTTGAATATACTTTCATATAAAACCGCAGCTATGCCACCATTACTAAATCCAAGTAAAAAATCCTCTATTCCTACTCTTGTATTAGTAATAGTTTCTGGCCTCCACCAATCAATTGTCCACCAAAGATAAGCAGTAATTAGACTACCTATACCTACTACGAAACCCATGAAAATCATTTCTTTTCTATAATCCTTACGAAAGAAAAATAAAATCGCCCAAGGAATCAAAAAAACAATCGTTCCAACTAAATATGCGTATTTAAAATTTAACATAGCTTTCTCTAATTATAACCTATATTCCCTTTTTTAATAAATAAAATCGCCTCTTTGGCGATTCTAATTTGCTGGGGCTATGGGACGATGTTTACCCTGAGTGAAACCGAAGGGTTGGAACCTTTTTGGCTCAATATAATTCTCTTAAATTAGTTTAAAAAATAAAAATAACTCTGTTATATTTCCAAAATAGCGTAAATTGGATAGTGATCCGAAGCTTTTTCAGTTAAAATATTCTTAATTATTCCAGAATCAACTACTTTAATATCGTTTGAACAAAAAATATAATCAATCCTCATGTAATTGTTTCCCGATAGCTTAGTATGGTAAGTGTAATCCCATTTTTTATTTTTCTTTTTATAAGTATCAACTAGTCCTTCTTTTAAAAGTAATTTAATTGTTTCTTTTTTAAAGATTTTATTGACAACTACCTCGGCTTTTTTTCTATTATTAAATTTTTTTATAAAACCCTCCAGTAATTTATTTTTATCATATTTATCTTCAGGAGATATGGAGTTAAAATCCCCTGCTAAAATATAAGGATGTTTTTTATTGTTAAGGACTTTTTTAAAAAGATTCACCTTTTCTACAAGGGTATTCAGAGGGCTTGGATGAGTAGCATTAACATATATAGTTTTGTCTTTTGTTTTTATTGATGCTTCTATCCACCGAGATTTTTTGGGAGCATATTTATATGATTGAATAATTGGATATTTTGAAAGTATTCCTATCCCAAAATATCTATCCATCAATGGCCTATCTACAAAAACTCCATAAGGATATTTAAATATTCTTTTATAGTTCTGCGGATTACTTTTTCTCTCTGCAAAATCAGCCTCAACGATAATTAAGATTTCCGGATTTTCTTTTTTTATGATTTTCTGTGCCGATTTTTCCCTTGTCTTATTCAATCTAAGCTTGTTATTTTTATCTTTATCAAAAAATCCATTTTTAATATTGTAGGACATTACTTTTATCTTCATATTGCCTATATTCTACCAAAAAATCGCCTTTTTGACGATTCTAATTTGCTGGCCTTATGGAACGATGTTAGGACCTATTTTGTGGTTTCTGTTTAAGAATTGACTCTTAAATTTTCAAAATTCCAATAAACATTGATTAATTTTCAAAAATATTTATCCAAAATACTAGAAAGTGAAAAATAAGATAAGTAAAACTCCCGATGAATCGATTAGTATCCGGCGATAAACCATTCAATGATCTTATGATAATAAAGATTCTTCATATAAAATCACCTAGTCTTGATAGGTTTGGACGTAGTTTGTTTAAATAAATGTTATTCACCTTTTTTTCGCGAGCAAATTTCATCACTCGTAGATGAAATTGATTAAAAAGAACTTCATCAGATAAATCATTTAAACGTGTCAGAAAATTATTCTTTTTATTCCTAGGCATAAGCTCGTATATCTTTTTGAGATAGTAATCATTAACGTTAGTCAAAAACTGCTTTTCATTAGCCAGCTCAAGAATTTCTTTGCGAACATTTTGGGATACGCGATAAAGATTGCAAGATAGTAATCTTTTTAAAACAGTGTCAGGCTTAAATTCTATAGCACTAGCTTTCCTTACCTTAAAAAGATTATATGCATCCTCAATCGCTTTTTTGCTATTCTTATTTTCTAGTAATTTGAAAATATCAAACGACCAAAAATGACTAAATTCATCTCGATTACTAAAAAACTTAGCCTTATTTGCGTTTAAATTTAAACCGATTTTAGCAAGTTCTTTTGAGGCAAAAAACATAATTTCTTTAGCTATCTTTTCATCTGGAGCAGCTATAATTTGATCATCCGCATATCTTAGATAACCCCCGTTTTTATCTGAAACGAGTTTATGTATTTGCCTATCGTAATCTTGCAAGTAAAAATTTGCTAAAATTCTTGAACAATCTCCAACCTCATCTTGCGGTAATCCAATGCTTTGTCTTTCATAATTTAAATCCCTTTTACCCCAATTCGATAAGAAATATATCAGAAGATTGATTATTGACGTTTTATTTTTTTGTGCTGCTTCTCGTATAAGTATTTCAAGTCGTCCTAATCTTACTGAGTCATAAAAATTCGCGATATCGAAAAGAATAAAATAATTAAATCTATGATTTAGATAGAATCTGTAGGCTTTCTTTTGATAATCTGTCCAAGCATGCATCCATTCAAATCTATTATAGCTACCATCTGGAGTAGACGGTGCATCCTCGGTATTCTCTATTCTTCTAATCTTTCCACCTAGTTTCCAACCTCCATATGTACCTTGTACACGATTTTTTGCGATTTCATCTTCTAGTGATTTAACACAAAAGAAGTAAACACAGTAATCATCTCTATTCATTGTCGGAATAAACCTAACAACTAAATTCTGCTTATGCGAAACAACGTAAGCACGGGGTGAAGATGGAACATACTGCATTTTTTCTATCGTTTCTGAAAGACATTTTAAAGATTTTTCTCGATTAGGTGTGACGCCTTTGTATGGAATTAGAGTTTCTTTATGGATATGTCGCCAAAATCTTCCCCCAACTTGTTTTTTAATTTTCTCGTAAAATGTCATAAAAGATTATTCACCCTAAAATTCGGCAATTTTTAATTTAATATCACAATCAATTTTTTGAATTATTTTAGAATAAAGAAAAATATACATATTACCAACCTTTTTCAAATAACTCTTTAATTCTCGCCTCATCAATCCAAGGGAAACCTATAGCCCAAGCTAATTCCGTGAAAATACTAACAACTAATTCTACTCTTTTTTCACTTAAATCTTTAAATAATACTTCTTTACTAACAGATAAATTATTGTCTATGGGAATTCTCAATTTATTATTAAGGTTTACTTTTCCTCTTGGAGCCGGTAAATCATGAAAATTTACTTCTCCTATGTTATTCAAAACAATTCTAATCTCTATAAAACCCCAATAGCCCATTAGGGAATAAAATTTCTTCATAGATTGTAGAAATAAATCTAGATCAACTAATATGTAAATTGGATAACAAAAGTATCGAATTTCTCCCTCATCATTTTTTTCACCATGCGCCTCATCAACTCTATGATAAAAAAATCCATAATGGTTCATTTCTTCATAAGATACGAAGCCAGTTTCTTTTTTATAAATCAAACTGTATGAACCATTTTGAGTTGGTTCAAAACGGGCATAGTCAACATTAGTTGGAAAACTTTGTTCAAAACCATGGGTTTTTATTTCTCCTAAAATGCCATTTCTTAACTTTCTATAATCAATCATTGCTTCATAGGGATATAATGGCGAAGCAGACATAATAATATCCGCATGTTCAATTGGAACTTTTTTCCCAGTCAATTTTTGTAATCTCAACTGTGGTCTATCAAAAAAGCTATTTTTTAGCTCAACGGATTTTTTCCTTCTATCAACCAACCATAAAACCCTATCCACCGTAGCCAATTCTTCTAATTCATTACTAGTATCGGTTCTAATATAAACTTTCGTATTTCCTCTAATTGCGTGAGGGGTCGTATTACTTTGAGGAACTCTTATTACTATAAGTCCTGTCTTACCATCTTCGGATGAACAAACTTGTATTTCAGGAAAGACGGGAGGGGTAATATTCCCCAAAATGATATTATTGATCTGCTCACGCAAATACTTTTTAAATTCAATCTCTTTGAGTGGCAACTTTGGTTTACTGTCGTCATCTTCTGCCCCGATGATTATCAACCCTCCCCAAGTATTCGCCATTGCGGCAATTGTTTTAGCCAAAGTACTATCAATCGCTTCTTTATAATCTAAGCTGATATTCTCTCGTATTTTTCCATTACAAAAATTGACTATATCTTCATGAGTTATTTCTTCAATTTTTTTTGTATAAAGCATAATTAAAAAATTTTAAAAATCAGTTATTCGATGTCGATTTCTATAACGAGAGGTCTAATTAAACAATAAAAAATGCCTTAACAGAAGGCATTTTGAGTCTTAAGAAGACTTGCTAGATAAACAATTATCTTGCGGTCGATATAATGTTTCACTGCTTAAATTATATACCAATTGATAGATTCGTCAAACTATATAAAAAGAGCTTTCAAGGTATCTGAGTCTCTATAAAAAAGTTAAGCTGCAGTGTCTGTTTGAAAATATCCGAACGGAACTCTCTGGGCTCGGCGGGCTTAAAAATTACTTTTTTACTTTTTTAAACATCTCCTCAAATTCTTTGTTTCTAAAATAATTATTTTCTTTTGCCCATAACTTCAATTTCTGAAAATATTCCAGTTTTTGATTATGCTCATCAGGATTTTTATTTTTCAAAAAATTGTATAGTTTTTTTTGTTGTTTAATCCAATGATTATAACCCTCTCTTTTTATATCATTTTTATCACTAGTTTCAATTTGTAATAAAAATTCTTCTTCCGTCATATCGGGCTGATCGTTTACCCACTTTGTCATTGTGATTGCGTCCGGGTCATTATCACTAATTTTTTGCAAATCATTCAGCATTAAGCTTGAAATCAATTTCTTTATTCGCTCTGTTTGACTTGGTTGCAGGAATCCTCCAGCAGGAATGTTAATACCAAATTTATCCCAAATAGGAGTATCTTGAAGTGCGACTGGATATTTCAAGATATGAAATATAGTTACTATTTCTACTACCTCTCGAGTCAATTCAAACCACTTATTTAATGCTACCTCGTTAAAACTATTAACATTTGAATGATGCTTGTTAAGTTTGCGGCTTGAATAACCAAAACCCCTCGTGTGTGAAAAATTTGATAATTTTGTATAAAGCTCTGTGGTCTTTTTAAATATCTCGCGCTTATCATCAAAAGTTTTAATATTTGAATTTTTCGCCAATCTTTTAAAAACTTGGCTACGAAATGGCGTTGACTCTATTGATTTAAACCAGTTTTGAATATCAATATGACTTTGGTTATCTATATCCCAATAAACCGACAATAAACCCAATTCGAGAACATTTCGCAATGAGGATATCGCATGCTTATAAAAGCCAAGTTTACATAACACTATTGAACATTCTAATTCGTATTCGGCTTCGGCAATCGGGAAAACATGGCCAGACCAAAAATTTTCAATAGTTTCGGGCAACAAATCAAAAAGTGAGCGAAGCGTCCAATTATATTCGTCAATTTTATTTTTAATTTCAGGATTATCTTCAAAATATTTATTACTGGTGTTTAAAATACTCTCCACCAATTTATCAGAATGAAGTAGGCTTAAGGTGTCTTTACTCTTTTTTAGTCTGGCCATAATTATAAAATTACAGTTTGCTTTTCATACAACATTGGCAAAGGGTCCTGTCTCTAGGTGACCAACTTGGGTTATCTCCGATAAAAAATTGTCTTGGCGGAGAGGGAGGGATTCGAACCCTCGATACCTTGCGGTATGCCGCCTTTCCAAGACGGTGCACTAGACCACTATGCGACCTCTCCATATTCATCTACCCAAATTCCATAAATAAAACTTAGATAGATGAATTATTTATTTCTAAATTTTAATCTTATCAGCGTATTTACCTAAAATAGGTAATTCTTTCATTTCTCCCCCTAAGACATTAACTATACCTATAATGGACAGTGTAAGCCATATTAAACTTGCTATTGGAGCAATAATCCACCCAAGAATAGGAATCATGAGAACAAAATATGTTATTATCTCAACGATGAAAAGAACAAGTCCCTGTTTGGCATGGAAAAAAATAAATTTATCATCTTTTTTTGTTAAAAGAGGAATAAGACATAAAACTCCAATATAGCTTAAAATAGCTATTACTTTATTATCATCAAGTTTTTTCGGAGTTTCTGAAACTTGTTCAGATTTTACTCTTTCTTCAGTTTTTTCTTCAGAAACTTCTCCTTCTAAAGGTTCTTTTTTAATATCTTCATTCATAATTTTAATTAATAATTTTGTTAAATTTTTTTATTTCGACCCTATACACATTTTATCAAATTTTCACTATTTTGTCATTCCTAAAGACAAAAAATAAAGCAAGTATTTACTCCTGAACGACATTAGTGAAAGAAGCGAGAAAATGTAGTTTGAGAAACGCTCAAGCCGACGAGCGGGCATGGTTTGAGCGAAGCGAAAGAACGAGGAGGATTGGCGAGTCCTAAAATCCTCGCTGGGGATTTTGGACGCTTTCGAAAACTATATTCCGAGCTTAATTTGTCTCTGTTGAAATGTAGGAGTGAAGGGGAAATACTTACTTTTAAATATCCATTTGCCTCAACGCCTTCACCCTTTCATTTATAGATGGATGAGTCATCCAAAGCTTGCTTACTGCTTTTTTTCTAAAAGGATTTGATATAAAAAGATGGCTAGTTGCATTTGAAGCAAAGCGTAAAGGATTGGTGTCCTGAGAGATTTTTTCCAGAGCCCGAGCTAATCCTTCTGGGTACCTAGTTAAAAGCGCTCCTGAAGCGTCAGCCAAAAACTCTCTTTTTCTTGATATGGCTAATCTTAGTAAAGTAGCTGCTAATGGCGCTATAATAGCCCCTACAATGCCAACTACAAGCATAATAAGACCTAAATTACCTTTGCTATCTCTTCTGCTCCTTCCCCAAAATAATGATCTGAGGAGCCAATCTGATAATAAAGCAATCATACCAACTAAAACCACAACAACTGAAGATAAAAGAATATCGCGATTGCCAATATGAGATAATTCATGAGCAATAACACCTTCTAATTCAGATTTTTCTAACTTATCTAATAGTCCTTGCGTGACACAAACAACTCCATGCTTGGCATCTCTACCAGTTGCAAAAGCATTAGGAGAAATATCATCAATGATATAAATTTTTGGCAAAGGCAATCCAGCTGTGATAGAAAGATTTTCCACAATTCTATACAATTCTGGGTTATTTTCTTTTTTTATTGGCCGTGATTTAGTAAGAGAGAGAACTATTTTGTCAGAATACCAATAACTGGAAAAGCTCCAGAATATACTAAAAATAACAGCAATATACAAAATCAAAGGCGATTCAAAGATATAACTAAAAACCCAACCTATAAAGATAATCAATAATAAAAATACCGTGATTAAAAACCACGTTTTTCGAATATTAGAATCAACTTGTGTATAAAGAGTCACAAATTAAGAATGCAAAAACTTAAAACTTAACCTTTACTGCTTCACGTTCTGCAGCTTCAGTAATCTCAAATAATGGTTTTTCTTTGAAACTAAATACTTGAGCAATCAAAGTCTTTGGAAAAACTTTTATTGCAATATTGTAATCCCTTACATTGGAATTATAGAATCGGCGGGAAGCTTGAATCTTATCTTCTGTGTCTACTAATTCTTTTTGTAATTCAATAAAACTCTGATTAGCTTTTAAATCCGGATAATTTTCAGCAACGGCAAAAAGAGTTTTTAATGTTTGACCAAACTGATTCTCTGCTTTTATCTTTTCCTTTCCATCAGTAGTTCCCATAGCGCGTGTTCTGGCTTCAGTTACTTTTTCAAAAACTTCTTTTTCATGAACCATATATCCTTTTACAGATTCAATCAAATTAGGCACTAAATCATAACGGCGTTTTAATTGAACATCAATATCTGCCCAAGCCTCTTTTACACGTTGGCTTTTTCTAATAAGAGAGTTGTAAGCCACAACAACAAACAAAACAATTACGATTAAAGCATACCAAAGTATATTCATGTTTTTTATTTTTTATTTGTGCTTTTAATTTTTTATCTTTGATTTTTTATTTTATCAATATTGTGGCATCATTGGCGCTTGATGCATTCCAGAATTTTCCTTTGTCTCTGGAACATCCGTAATAACAGCTTTAGTTGTTAAAAGCATGCTTGCTACAGAAGCTGCGTTTTCTAAAGCGCTCCGAGTAACTTTAGTAGGATCAACAATGCCTGCCTTAAACATATCAATAAATTCTCCTTTTGTCACGTCAAATCCTTCATTATCTTTCCTCTTCTTAGCTTCTTCTAATATAACCTCGCCACTACGCCCGGCATTTTCAGCTATCTGACGAATTGGTTCTTCTAAAGCCCTTAAAATAATATCAACACCAACTTTTTCATCAGGATTATCTAAATTAATATTTTCTAAAGCCTTAGCGCTTCTTAAAAGAGCTATGCCTCCGCCAGGCACAACGCCTTCTTCTAAAGCGGCTTTCGTTGCTCTAACTGCGTCTTCTACACGATGTTGTTTTTCTTTTTGTTCAACTTCAGTTGCTGCTCCAACTTTTATGACAGCAATTCCACCTGATAATTTAGCCAATCTTTCTTCAAGTTTTTCTTTATCAAAATCTGAATCAGTATTCTCTAATTGTTTTTTTATCTGCTTTGTTCTGTTCTTTATATTTTCAGCATCTCCACCTCCCTCAACAATTGTAGTATTTTCTTTATTAATTACTATTCTTCTGGCACTACCAAGATCATCTAATTCAGCCTTATCTAATTTAAGTCCAATCTCTTCCGATATTACTTTACTGCCAGTAACAATAGCAATATCTTCCATTAATTCTTTTTTCTTATCACCAAAACCTGGAGTTTTTACCGCAACAACATTAAATGTGCCACGCAGTTTATTCAATATTAAAGTTGCTAACGCCTCTCCGCTTAAATCATCAGCTATTATAAGTAAGTCCTTTTTACCAGATTGAACAATTTTATCCAATAAAGGCAAAATTTCTTGAATGCTTGTTATTTTTTTATCAGTAATAATGATATAAGGATTTTCTAAAACAGCTTCCATTTTTTCAGAATCAGTAATCATATAAGAAGAAATATATCCTTTGTCAAATTGCAGTCCTTTAACTATTTCTTTAGATAGTCCAAGTGTTTTTGATTCTTCAACAGTCATTACCCCATCCTTCCCAACTTCATCAAAGATATCAGCAATCATATTTCCGATTTCTTTATCATCAGAAGAAATTGAGCCGACATTCGCTATTTCATCATGTGTTTCCACTTTTTGGGATATGCTTTTTAACTCTTTAATAACAACTTTTACCGCTTTATCAATACCCCTTTTAATACTCAAAGCATCAGTCCCAGCTGTTACATTTTTTAAACCAGCTGTAATTATTGACCATGCCAGAACAATCGCAGTAGTAGTACCATCTCCAGCGATATCATTGGTCTTTTCCGCAGCTTGTTTTAATACTTCAGCGCCTAAATTTTCTGTTTTATCCTCTAATTCTATTTCTTTAGCAATAGTTACCCCATCGTTTGTAATGAGAGGAGAACCAAATCCCCTGTCTAAAATAACATTGGAACCCCTGGGGCCTAAAGTGATTTTTACTGCTTGGGCTAATTTATCAACACCTTTTTTAAGGGATTCCCGAGCTTTTTCATCAAAAATTATCTTTTTTGCCATAATAATAAATAAATTGTTAAATGGTTAAATAGTTAAATTGTTGAGATCCTTCGTCGCTATGCTCCTCAGGATGACAGCGTAGCTGTCAATTTTTAATCAATAATTGCTAACACATCGTCCTCCCTAATAACAAGATACTCTTTCTCATCTATTTTCACTTCATTAGGAGTATATTTAGTAAACAATACTTTGTCACCAATTTTTACATTCAAAGGAATCAGCTTGCCTTCATCAGTTCTTTTTCCAGGACCAACAGCAACTATCTTTCCAATAACTGGTTTTTCTTCAGACGAAGCAGGAATAAAAATACCACCCTTGGTAGTTTTTTCTTCATTAAAAGTCTCTACAAAAATGTGATCAGATAATGGTTTTATATTCATTTTTTTATAATTTTTTTAATTGGCAATCCCCGGCTATGATTGCTAATCTTACCTTTCATATATTTTACTCAAAAATTATTCCTTGTCAACTTCACCTTGTTTTGGTGTTTCTATTTCTAATGGGTCTGCTCCAACTTTTTTTCCTGAAATCCGATAAACATCTTTATCAATCTTACTAAACTCTTTGTATGCGGAATTATACATATTTACTGTGGTTCCTAAATGATTACCCATTTTTTGCATATAGGTTTCATAGCTGATTAAATGACGGGCTAAATTTTCTACTCCTTTTTTAATTTCTTTAGCAGATTCCTCTATCTGTAAAGCCCTTAATCCTTGAAGAACAGTTTGTAAGTACGCCAAAAAAGAAGTTGGTGAAACAATAATGACTTTCTTCTGCCCCATTGCATATTCCACTAAATCACGAGTATTGGCTTTTACCGTACCAATTTTATTAATTAATAAATCATAATAAATCGCCTCAGATGGAATAAACATAAAAGCAAATTCCATTGTCCCTTCTTCCGGCTTTATATATTTAGAAGTTTCATCAATTCTATTTTTTAAATCATTTTTAAAGATTTCTTCCAATTTCTTTTTTTCATTCTCATTGTCTGCTTCTAATATCCGATTATAATTTTCCAAACTGAACTTAGAGTCAACAGGAATAATTTTATCCTTAATAAAGATTACAGCATCCACCTTTGTCCCATCTTTAAATTCATATTGTGTTTGATAACTTCCTGGAGGAAGAACGTTTTTTAATACGGTCTCCAAGTAATACTCACCTAATACTCCCCTTTGTTTGGGATTTTTTAGAATATCTTGAAGGTTTTTAAGTTGATCGGCAAAATTAACTACTTGCTTATTAGTTTCATCTAACTTTGTCAATTTTTCTGTCACTTCCCTGATAATTTTGGCACTTTCTCCAAATTGATTACGTATTACACCAGGAATTTCTCCAAGCTTAGAATCAAGCGTGCGTGTAATTTCTTGTATTTGATTTTGCAGCAAAAGGAAGGATTGGTTATCATCTTTCTTCACCTTTTCTTTCTTAATCACAAAAACATAAAAAATACCAGCTAAAAAAATACCTGCCAATATTCCTGATAAAATATAAAGATATAAAATATCCATTATGTTTGTATTTGTATTTGTTTAGTTTTTTTCAGTTCCAAATAAATTAAATACGTAAATATCATACTAAACGGAATACAAAGATATTGGAAGAGAGAACCTAATAAATTATTAACAGAACTCAAAATAGAGAATATAATCATAACAACAATGTTTAATAATACGATTCTGCCAAACACTTTCCACCAATTTCCTTTAACTAAAGCCCAGCTGCGTTTTAAAACATTCATTCCTTTTCCTCCTTCAATAATCAGAATATAGGGACAAAACATCAAATAAACTCCTACTATAATGCCTGGAATAAATAATAAAAGAAAAGATAAAATGGTAAAAAACCCTACTAATAGAACAATCAAGATATACTGCCAAAGTTTTTTCCAAGCATCTTGAAAAATTTCTTTTAATTTAGTTTCGACTGGTTTTATTGCTAATAATGTGAAAGAAAATATTATCAATGAGTATAAGGAAACAACAAATAGGCATAAACCAAGAATAAACAAAAGAGAAAAGTATCCGCCGTTTTCTATTATGCTCTCAGGTGAAGTTAATGAAATCAATACACCAAGAATCATTGATAGGCCCCAAAAAATAATCATCAATGTCAAAATAGATTTTATTTTCTGTTTGTAAATATCAAAACTTTCTTTTATTAAAGTTGTAAAATTTTTCATATTTTTTATTATTTTTTGATTTTTTAGTATTTCTTCAACTTAGTATATTTTATTCTATCTCTTTTTGCAATTTTTCTAAAAGTTCTTTTGCATACGCAGAAACTTTTTTAGGTATCTTAATTTTTATTTTAACATATAAATCTCCCTGGCCTGGAGCGTCAAAATGCTTAACCCCTTTTCCTTTGATACGAAAAATTTCTCCAGATTCTGTTCCAGAAGGAATTTTTAAAACAATCTTTTTTTCTTTATCTTTTAATGAATTAAGAATTTTTACCTCTTTTTTAGTGCCAAGCACTGCTTCAGTAAAACTTACGTGCAAAGCCGTATGTAAATCATCACCCTTTCTTTCAAAAACTGAATGTCGCTTAATTATTATTCTAATATATAAATCTCCGTTTAATCCATCCAATAATCCAGCTTCTCCTTCTTTTCTTATCCTGATTGTTTCTCCGTCCCTTATTCCAATAGGAATATCCACTTTGATCTCTTTGTTGCCATAATAACGGCCATCACCTCCGCAAACCTTGCATGGCTTCTCAGGTATTTTCCCTCTTCCTTTACATTTTGGGCATTCAATTATTTGAGTAAATTCTCCTAAGAAAGTTCTTCTTAATTCTCTTATTACCCCTTCTCCTTTGCAATTGGAACATTCTTTTACCTTGGAATTGGGTTCATATCCTTTTCCCTGACAATGCTCACAAGCAAGATAAGTTTTAAAAGAAATATCCTTTTTTGCTCCAAAAGCCGCTTCTTCTAAATCTATTTCTAAATTAACTTCAATGTTTCTCCCCTTATTTTCATATGCGCTTTTTCTTTTTCTTGAAGAAGCAGAGGCTTCTCTAAAAAAATCAGAAAAAATGTCTCCAATATCAAAATCACCAGAAAAACCAAATGGTGATTGAAACCCGCCTTCTTGCCATTGAAATCCAGAAGATCCCTGTTGAAACCCAGATTCTGCTCCATTAAATACATGACCAAATTTATCATACTGCGCTTTTTTTTCTTTGTTAGATAAAACCTGGTATGCTTCGTTTATTTCCTTAAACTTATCCGAACTACCGCCTTTATCTGGATGGTGTTTATGAGCTAATTTATAAAAAGCCTTTTTAATTTCTTCTGGAGAGGCATTACGTGAAACTCCTAAAATATCATAATAATCTTTCATATATATTAACTAGCAATAATAATTTCCTGTTTTTCTACTCCGACACGTTTAATTTTCAAATATTTAAAAGATAAAAGAATCTGAAGAAAAATCCAACTGACTGCAATTAAAATAACAGAAAATATGATATTGAAGAATTTTAGAAAACTTAGCGCTATTAGAAAAACTAAAATACCAAACCCAACTTTAAGCAAAGATGAAAAAGTTTGCCAACGAGATTTTAATGCTTCTACTATCAAAGACGATAATTTCTCCTTACCAGTAACAGGGTATTTTAAAAATTCAGAAAGTTTTGATTTTGTTTCTTGTAAAACAGGCTGATTAATTATTGGACTAAAATCTCCTAAATCTGGAACTTGCTGTTGAATATATTTTCCCAAGATATCATCAACTGTTCCTGAGAGTTGCAAATTAGAAAAAGGTTGTATAACTCCTGTGCGAGAGAAAATATAATCTAAAGATTTAATTCCTCCTTGTTCTATAGATACAGTATTTTTATTTAAAGAGGCTAATGCAGACAAAGATATTACAAAACCTAAAAGAATAAAAATAGACCCTCTGGCAACTATACGTATCCACTGAAGATTGATTAGTGAGTTGTATTCTGTTTTTATACTTATTCTTGATAATAACAAAAGAGCAAAAATAACGCCCCAAATGAGCCAAATAATCTTATCCCATTGATGGCTGAGCACTAATGGAATGAATGCGCTTAAGCTAATGGCTAGATTCCAAAATAGAAAATCTTTAAGAGGAAGTAATAAAAAGAATATTGGAAGTAAACATAATCCCATTATCCAAAATATACATGTTCCTATTAAATTAGCATTCGTAAAATCTTGCAATAATCCAATAAAAAAAAGAGACCCCAAGGAAAAACAAGCTAGGATCAAAATGCCTATAATAGAATTTTTGAAGAAGATCGTTCTATCTTTATAAGCTAACTTATAACTGTTTAAAAAATTGGAGTTCTTTGCCATAAAAAATTATATCACAGTTATGGAAATTAAATTATTTCTCCTCAAAATCAGCATCCTTAGCTTTTTTGTCGTCTTTTTCACCTTTGTCATCTTTATCATCCTTATCTGGCTCTTTTTCCTCTGGCTTGCCTTTTTCTTCTTCTTGTTTTTGCTGTTGATAAAGATGAGTTCCTACTTCTTGTAATGACTGTGACAATTCTTCGGTTTTTGTCTTTATAATATCAAAGTTATCATTTTTCAGAATCTCTTTCAATTCCTTAGCCTTATCTTCAATTTTAGCTTTTAAATCAGCTGGAACTTTTTCACCTGCGTCTTTTAAAGTTTTTTCTGTCGTATAAACTAATGATTCAGCATTATTTCTTATTTCAATATTTCCTTTTTTCTTTTCATCTTCTTCTTTGTGTAATTCTGCTTCCTTTTTTAGTTTTTCTATTTCGTCTTTTGACAAACCTGAAGATCCTTCAATGTGAATTGATTGCTCTTTTCCAGTAGCTTTATCTTTAGCAGTAACATTTAAAATTCCATTAACATCAATATCAAAAGTTACCTCTATTTGTGGAATACCGCGAGGAGATGGGGGAATACCATCTAATATAAATCTCCCAAGAGACTTGTTATCAACAGACATTGGCCTTTCTCCTTGAAGCACATTAATTTCCACTGAAGTCTGGTTTTCTGCGGCAGTGGAAAATATCTGACTTTTGGCAACTGGAACAGTGGTATTCTTTGAAATTAAAACTGTATTAACTCCGCCTAATGTTTCTATGCCCAAAGAAAGCGGCGTTACATCCAAAAGTAAAACGTCCTTCATTTCTCCCCCTATGATGCCAGCCTGAACAGCTGCTCCAATTGCCACAACTTCGTCTGGATTAATTTCTTTATTTGGTTCTTTGCCAAATAATTTTTTCACTTCTTCCTGAATTTTAGGCATCCTTGTTTGCCCACCAACTAAAACTATTTCTTCTATATCAGAAGCCTTTAGTCCGCACTCCTTCATTGTTTTTTTAGTTAAATCAATTGATTTTTTAATATAATCATCAACTAATTCTTCTAATTTGGAACGGTTTAAACTATAAGAGAGGTGCTTTGGGCCAGAAGCGCCAGAAGTAATAAACGGTAAGTTAATTTCCACTTGCATTGTTGAAGATAATTCTTTCTTAGCTTTTTCTGCTGCTTCTTTAATTCTTTGTAAAGCTAAAGGATCTTTATGTAAATCTATATTTTCATCACGTTTAAAACTTTCTATAACCCAATCCATTATTTTTTGGTCAAAATCATCACCGCCTAAATGCGTATCCCCTCCTGTTCCTTTCACCTCAATCGTGTCAGGAGAGACATAAAGAATAGAAATATCAAAAGTTCCTCCTCCAAAATCATAAACAACAATTTCCTGGTCTTTCTTTTTATCTAATCCATAAGCCAAAGCAGCTGCTGTTGGTTCGTTTATTACTCTTTTTACGTTAAAACCAGCTACTTCCCCGGCGTCTTTTGTCGCTTTTCTCTGGCTATCATCAAAATAAGCAGGGCATGTTATTACTGCGTCTGTAATTTTTTCTCCTAATTTTGCTTCAGCGTCTGTTTTTAATTTCTGTAAAATCATAGCTGAAATTTCCTGAGGTTTGTACCAACGTTCCCCCATTTTTATTTCTACTCCGCCATTGGCGCCCTCTTTAATTTCGTAAGAAAGAAGGTTCTTGTCTTTTTGAACGATTGGATCAGAAAACTTTCTTCCAATTAATCTTTTTACAGAATAAATCGTGTCTTGAGGATTGGTAATAGCTTGGCGACGAGCCAATGTTCCAGTCAATCTTTCGCCGGTCTTAGAAAAAGCTGCCACTGATGGAGTGGTTCTTTCGCCTTCAGCATTTTCAATAATTTTTGGTTGGCCACCTTCTATAGTAGCCATTGCTGAAAAAGTTGTTCCTAAATCTATACCTAATACTTTTGCCATAATATTTAATTTAATTGTTTAATTGTTAAATTGTTAAATTGTTTTTGCCACTATCACCCGGCAAGGGCGGATTACTTTGCCATTAAGAATATACCCTTTTTCTAAAATTTCTGTAATTGTATCAGGAGAATATTTCTTATCTTCTATTACTGTTACTACTTCGTGAAGAGCCGGATTAAATGAGTCACCTAATTTAACTTTAATTTTTTCAATACCTTCTTTTTCTAAAATATCTTCAAATTGGCTTTTTATTAAATAAATTCCTTTAAGATAATGTTCATTTTCTTTTTTATCTTTTCCTTGTTGTAAAAAACTTTCAATGGCTAAATCAAACCCATCCAAGACAGCAATTAATGATTTAATAATTCTTTCGTTAGAAAACCTTACAACCTCTTTAAATCTTTCTTTCTCGTCTTTCTTGTAATTAATAAAATCAGCCCTTTCTTTTTGCCATCCTTTTAAATACTCGTCTTTCTCTTTTTTTAATTTTTCTAACTCCTTTTGTTTTTTATTATCAGTCATATTTTTTATTATGATGTTAAATTAGTAATTGCCCTTAAAATAGCTATATTTCTTTTATAGGGCATTCTTTTAGGTCCCAATATTCCTAAAATCGCCCTTGGTCTGGAAACAACGCTAAGTAAAGAACTAAATTGGTCAGACCTTACAAAAGGATTTTCTTTTCCTATTAGAACAAGAGGATTCTCGTCAATCTTTATGTATTTTAGCTTTTCATCCAGTTTTTCCAAAGACTCAGCTATCTGTTGAAAAAAATTACAACTTAATAATTCTTCTTCAAGTATTTCCGCGAACATATATTTAAGCCCTTGTTTAATTATTTGATCTTCCTCAAATAAATAACAAAAACAGAACGAATGGCTTTCTTCAGATATTACATCTAATAATTTCTTTATTTCTTTTATAAAATCAATATGCTCTTTTGGCTTAGGTTTAATTTTTAATACCTGATTTTTCAATTTTTCTTTCCATTGTTCTAAAGAATCATTTTCGTCCTCAAAAATAGTATCAATAAAAAATTTCCAAGCCTTGTCTGTTGGTATACGCCCGCTTGAAATATAAGGTTTGTATAAATAACCTTCTTCAGTGAGTATTACAAAATCATTTCTAATCGTTGCCGAGCTCACACCGAGGCGATATTTAACATTCAAAATTTCAGAAGCAACAGGTTCACCAGTATGGGTATATTCTTTAATCAGAGCTTTTAAAATATAACTGTTTCTCTCTTTTAATTTTATTACCATATTCTTTTGTCTATCTTACTCTTATTTTACTCATTAGCAATCAAATGTCAAGAGTGCTAAGCGATATAAAGCTTCGGAATATTGTTTCAAAAACACGCAAAACGCTATAGTTTTCTCAACAACATCCCCTCACCCGTTGTCCCCCGCTTTTCCACAAAAACACCTTAAAAATAGTTGTTTTGTCTTTATCCTCGTGATAAACTAAAAACGTAGCAATTTAACAGTTTAACAATTCAACAATTTATTATATGCGACAAATATTTAAAGGAAAAATTACTTGGGTAGATATCACCTGCCCTGTTCAAGAAGATATTGAATATCTTCGCAAAAACTATCGTTTCCACCCTATTATCTTGGAAGAGGTTAGAATGCCTTCTCAGAGAAATAAAACCGAAGTATACGATAGCTATATTTTTTTGGTAACTCACTTTCCATGTTGGAACGCTATTGAAAAAAAATCTTCCCCATGGGAACTGGATGTTATATTGGATAAAAATACTCTTATTACGATTTGCTATGAAAAAAGCACAGTGATGCGTGAAGAATTTATGGAAAAAGTTTATACAAAAGATTTTGAAAAGTTGTATCTTAATGATACTATAAAACTTCTTTATTTTATTACAGAATATTTTTTGGATTTTGCAATACGAGAAATTTATCACATCCAGAAGAAAATTAACGATGTAGAAAAAGATATCTTTCAAGGCAAAGCAGAAGACGCAATTCCTAATATATCCTTCATAAAAAGGGATGTTTTAAATTTCCAAAGAATATTTAGATATTTAAAAGAAACTTTCTGTTCTTTGTCTAGACAAGGACCACGGATTTTTGGAGAAAATAAACGCATTTATTTTGATGATTTAGTTGGTGATAGCACAAAAGTGGAAAATCTTATTGATAGTTTTAAAGACAATATAGAATCATTAGAAAATACCAATAACTCTTTGATCGAGCACAAAATTAATCTTTTAACCAGAGTTTATACCATTCTTTCTCTGATAACCTGGCCCGCTCTTTTGGTGGTGAGCGCTTATCAAATGAACACTCGCTATTTACCTTTTGTTGGCACCCCTTATGACTTCTGGTTTATTTTATTCATTGCTTTTATACCATCAATATTAATCTTTTCTTACCTTAAAAAAAGAAAATTCCTATAAGAACCTGCCTCGTTTCACTCGGCAGAACCTTGTTTTTCACTACACTCAAAATAAATGCTTCATCTCTATAATACACTTACTAAAAAGAAACAAGTTTTTAAACCAATAAAAGATAAGCAAGTTGGGCTTTATACATGTGGTCCAACTGTTTATTCTTATGCGCATATTGGAAATTTAAGAACATATATTTTTGAGGATATCTTAAAAAGAGCTTTATTATATCAACAATACAAAGTTAAGCATGTAATGAATATTACTGATGTTGGACATTTAACTTCTAACGCTGATACAGGCGAAGATAAAATAGAAAAAGCGGCAAAAAAATTAAAAAAGTCAGCTTTTGAAATTGCCAAGTTTTACACTAAATCTTTCTTTGCTGATTGTAAAAAATTAAATATTCTTTATCCAGATATAGTGGCTAAAGCAACAGATCATATTAAAGAAGACATTGAACTTATTAAGGCTCTACAAAAAAATAACTTCACTTATCAAACTAGTGATGGAATTTATTTTGATACTTCTAAATTGAAAGATTATGGAAAGTTGACTGGAATGAATTTTAAAAAACTTAATAAAACATTGAAGGCTGGCGCAAGAATTGAATTATCTCCAGAGAAAAAGAATATTACTGATTTTTCTCTTTGGAAATTCTCTCCTAAAAATTCCAAAAGACAAATGGAGTGGCAATCGCCTTGGGGTATTGGATTTCCAGGATGGCATATTGAATGCTCTGTTATTAATTTAAAATATTTAGGAGAAGCTTTTAAAGGAAAAAAACTTTTTCCAAAAAAAGCGCAAACAATTGATATACATACTGGAGGAACAGATCTAATTCCTATTCATCATACTAATGAAATAGCTCAAGTAGAAGCTGTAACAAATAAAAAATTCGTAAATTTCTGGTTGCATGGAGAATTTCTTGTTTTAAAAAATACGCGAATGGGAAAATCTGAAGGTAATACAATTTTAATTAAAAATATTGAAGAATCTGGTTTTTCCCCTCTTGCATTTCGTTATTTAGTTCTAAATAGCCATTACAGAACATCTTTGGAATTTTCCCAAAAGGCATTGGAAAATGCCCAAGAAAGCCTGAGTAATATCTATAACTTCATTTTGGATTGTCTGATCGATAAGAAAAAGATTATAAAACAAAGGAGAACAGTTCTCCCATTAAGTAAAGTGAAGAAAGAATTTGAAATATCAATTAATGACGATCTTAATACTCCAAGGGCTTTGGCTGCATTCTGGAAATTAATAAAAGCTTATTATCAGATTAGAAACAATCCAAAAAAAGCAAATAATACCATTTCAAAAAAAGCCTATGAAATAGCCTTAAGATTTGATAAAGTATTGGGATTAGGATTAGATAAAATTCAACTTGTTATTCCGCCAAAAAAGATAAAAGAATTAGCAAAAAAAAGAGAGCAATTAAGAGAAATGAAAGAATGGATAAAAGCTGATAAAATAAGAAAGACCATAGAAAAATCCGGGTTTTTGTTAGAAGATACAAAAAAAGGTACGATTATAAAATCAAAATTTTAATATGGCCGAAAAAAACAAAATTTCAAAACTTCCACCTCAAAATATAGAGGCGGAAGAATCAACATTAGGATCTTTTATGATAGATAAAGACGCAATTGTTAAAGTTGCTGATATTTTATTTCCTGAAGACTTTTATCAGCCCCAACATCGCATTATTTATGAAGCTATTCTAAACTTATACAATAAAAATGCCCCGATTGACGTTCTTTCATTATCTAATCGCTTAAAAGAAAAAAAACAATTGGGAGAAATAGGAGGAGCAAGTTTTTTAACGTCTTTGGTTAATAAAACGCCTACAAGCGCACATGTAATTCATTATGCCAATATCGTTCATGAAAAAAGAGTATTGCGTGATTTAATCGCCGCTTCCTATAAAATTGCTGAATTAGGATGGCAAGAATCAGAAAATATAAATGAGGTTTTAGACAATGCAGAACAAATCATTTTCTCTATTTCTGAAAAATCTATAGCGCATGAATTCGTGACTTTAAAAGGAGAATTAGTAAAAGCTTTTGAGAGAATAGACCAATTGCATAAGGGTGGCGATAAATTACGGGGAATATCCACAGGATTTCATGATTTAGATCATTGGCTTGGCGGTTTACAAAAATCTGATTTAATTATCTTGGGAGGACGGCCTTCTTTAGGAAAAACATCTCTTGCTATGGATATTGCGCGTCATGTGGCTTTAAAAGAAAAAATTCCAGTAGGGATATTCAGTATAGAAATGTCAAAAGATCAAGTGGTTGACAGATTAATATCAGCTGAATCTACAGTTGATTTATGGAAAATAAGAACAGGGCGTCTTTCTACTGATGAAGATATCAATGATTTTACTCTTATTCAGGATTCTTTATCCCGTCTGTCCGAAGCTCCAATATTTATTGATGATGCTGCTTCACCTACAGTAATGCAAATTCGAACAATGGCGCGCAGACTACAGGCAGAAACAAATTTAGGCTTAATTATTGTGGACTATATCCAATTAATTAGCCCTTCACTTTTTCGTGAAAGCACTGTCCAACAATATTCTGAAATTTCGCGTTCTTTAAAAGCGCTGTCAAGAGAATTAAATATACCTGTGTTAGCTCTTTCACAGCTTAACCGCGCTGTCGAAGCAAGGCCTTTGTGTATTCCTAAACTCTCTGACTTAAGAGAAACAGGCAGTTTAGAACAAGATGCCGATGTAGTCCTTTTTGTCTATCGGGAAGACCGCTATAAGGAAGATTCTGAGAATAAAAATATTGCTAAAATTATAATTGCAAAACATCGTAATGGTCCTTTAGGTCATGCAAATCTATTCTTTAATGAACAATTGGCAAGTTTCCGCAATCTGGAAAAAGATGAAAAGTTTCCTAACATAGAAGGGGAATAATAACAACCTTTCGCTTCGCTCAAGAACGTTGAATTAAAACTATTAAGTTTTAATATAACAACCTTTCGCTTCGCTCAAGAACGTTGAATTAAAACTATTAAGTTTTAATATAACAAAAATGGATTTACCAAAACCAATAGAAAATTTTATAAATGTATTCTCAAAACTCCCAGGTATGGGACCACGCCAGACTGCGCGTTTGGCTTTTTGGTTGTTACATCAAAAAAAAGAATCTCAAAATAATTTTTATCATGCCTTCGTTGATTTATTTTCTAAAACGCAGGTATGCCCAAATTGTTTTTTCATCACAGAAACAGAACAAGGAAAAGAATCCTTAGGCAATAAATTATGTAAGATTTGTGATAATCCGCGAAGAGACAAATCAGTTATATGTGTTGTGGAGAAAGAAACTGATCTTTTGTCTATAGAAAAAACAAATAAATATGACGGCGTTTACCACGTTTTAGGAAGATTATTATCAGAAATCGATGAAAATAAAAAACTAAGGATAACAATTCCTCAGCTTTTATTGCGCATTAAAAAAGCTCAAACCTCAAATCATCCAGTAAAAGAAGTAATTCTGGCCCTCAGCTCTACATCAGAAGGTAACTTAACCACCTACTCTTTGGAAAAATCTATTAAAGATTTGAATGACAAAATTAAAATAACAAGATTGGCTCGTGGACTTCCACAGGGAGGAGAAGTAGAATTTGCCGATGCAGAAACCTTAATAAACGCCATTGAAGGAAGAAAATAAGAATCAACGAATAACGAATTCATCACGAATATACGAATTATTGAATTTCTACTTTCATAAAGGGCTGCCTATGCCCTTTTTTCTTTTTATAGCGAGTTTTATTGTGATAACGAAAAACAATAATTTTTTTAGACCTTCCTGATTCTTCGCATTTTGCAATAATTTTTGTTCCTTGAATATAAGGTTGGCCTATTTTTACATCGCCTTTGTCATCAACCAAAAGAAGAACCTTATCAAAAGTTATTTCATCCCCTTCTTTTACGTCTTTTATTTTTTCTATTTTTATCTTTTGTTTAGGAGAAATTAAATATTGTTTTCCTCCTGTTTCAACAACTGCCAACATATAATTATCTATTTAAAATGTAAATCTGCGCGCTAATTAAAAATACCAGAACAGCAACTCCTATATTAGCAAAAAAAAGTAAATTACTCAAGCTTTTATTGAAATGCTGGAATAATCGTGAAAGCCAATAATTTATATAAACAAAAATGATGCCTAAAACTGGGATTTGCCAAAGCAGGTTTCTATTACCTAAAAAATTAATGCCAAAATCATTAGAACGAAAAATTACTGGAAAATTAGGTCCAGTTTTCCTATAGACTAGCCAATTTAAAAAGATGGATATAATAAAACTCATACCTAATAATAGCCAGCTTTTTTTCGATATATTTTTCATATGTGCCGTCACCGGGATTTGAACCCGAGTTACATGGATGAGAACCATGCGTCCTAAGCCGAACTAGACGATGACGGCAAGTAGAAAAAATATAGCACATAGAAACATAATTATCCAGAGTTCGAATTTTTTAATTCCTCGGTAATCTTTTCCATTTCCATTGCGCGTGAGCCCTTAATCAATACTAAATCGCCTTTTTTTATCATTTTTTTAATTGATGTTTTTGCCTCTTGGCTATCTTTAAACCAAAAAGTCTCTATGTTAGGATATTCATCATCAATTATTTGTTTGGCAAAAATCATTTCTTCTCCTACAGCAATAAAAACTTGAGCTACGTTTGCTATATCTCTTCCTATTTCTATATGAGCCTGATTTGAATTTACGCCTAATTCCTTCATATCTCCTAAAGCAACTATTCTTCTCTTTGCAGGAACTTCTTTAAGTAAATCTAAGGCAACACGAACTGAATCTGGGCAAGCGTTATAAGAATCATCTAATAGCCAGCTGTTATTTATCCCGGGCATAAATTTTGTCCTCCCTCTCGCTACTTTATAATCCTTCATTGCTTCGCTAATCTCTATCAAATTCATATCCAAAGATAGTCCCACAGCGGCAGCGGCAGCCAAAGCATAAATTTGTCCTTTTCCAAAAACGCCTTCAATCCTCACTGGCACAAAACTGCCACTAAATTCTAAGCGAAAACTCATTCCTATATTTTCTAAATTCTCTGTATTAATTAATTTATATTCTGTTATTTTAACGTCAGAATTTTCAGAAAAACCGTAAGAAAAAACTTTGGCAACGGTTTTGTCTTTAAAATTTAAAACTAATGGATTATCAGCATTTAAAACAATCGTATCGTCTAAAGATAAGCTTTGGGGCAAATAACTTATTTCTTCAATCAACTGATTGATATTTTTATAATATTCTAAATGAACAGGAGGATCTCCAATAGTAGTAACTACAGCTATTTTAGGCCGTGCTAAATCGACTAAATATTTTATCATACCGGGAGCATCTTCAGACATCTCGAGAACTAATATTTCTGGATATGTCTTCTTTTTGAAAATAAACAGCCAAAAAGTATGAAAAAAATTATAAAACCAAAGCAGAATATTTCGTTTAGCGTCTTTACCCCTAATTATAGTAAGGGGCATTCCTATCTCTGTATTTAAATTAAAAATATTTCTTTCAATTCCAAATTTCTTTCTTAGAACAGTATAAATAGCTTCTTTTGTAGAAGTTTTTCCAACGCTTCCTGTTACGCCAATAATAAGAGACTTATAGCGCCACAAAATAAGTTTCGCAAGATATTTAAGTATATATTGAATAAATTTTCTTTTCATAATTTAAATTTCGTCTGGTGGGATATTGTAATAATTTATTAGAAATTGTTCAACCTCTCTAAAAGCTATAGTTACAGTATAACTAGCAGCTTCTTTGCCCCATTGCGGTTTATCCATTTTTACTAAAATAATATATTCGGGATTTGAAGCTGGAAAGAACCCTACAAAGGTATGAATAACCTCGTCAGAATACCCTTTTCTATCTTCTAAAGCTATATAAGAAGTTCCTGTCTTGCCAGCAATGCTATAACCTTTAATTTTAGCATTTCCCCCAAAACCATTTTCGATTACTCCAACTAACATTGAGGTTAAGGTTTCTGCGGTTTCCTGTTTTATTACTTGAGGAAAATCTGATAAAGATTCAGTTGACATTAGAGTAGTGCGATTGCCGGCTCTATCCATTGTACCTTCCACTAAATATGGAGTAACCAAACGTCCTTTATTTGCTATTGCCGTATAAGCTTTAATTAATTCCATAGGTGTAATAGATATTCCAACTCCATAAGAAGCAGTTGCAGAATAAGTGGGATTGGATTTTGGATATTCTAAATTAGATAAATCGCCACTGATTTCTAAAGGTAAATCTATTCCCGTTGTATCTGCAAAACCAAATTTTTTAAAATATTTTCTTAAATTCTCGCTTCCTACTTTCTCAGCTACAAAAATTGCTCCAGTATTTATAGATTTCTCTAAAACATTGCGCATTGTAGACTTTCCATGAACTTCATTTTGATAATTAGTCAAATGAAAACCGCCTATATCATAATACCCTTTATCAATATAGGTAGTATCTGGGGTAACCTTGCCAGTATCAATTCCTGCTGACATAGTAAAAGGCTTCATCACTGAGCCAGGCTCATATCTTTCTTCCGTAGCAAAATTTCTAAAAATTGAATAGTCCTCTATATTAGAAAAATCATTAAGATTAAATGTTGGTATATTGGCTAACGCTAAAATTCTTCCTGTTTTTACCTCCATTACAATAATTGTGCCCTTACTTGCTTCCCTGTACTTTATCAAATCCTCCAAAATTTTGTCGGTAGCAAATTGAATATTTTTATCTATAGTAGTTTCAATTGAAAGCCCTTCAATAGTTTTTTCTTCCTCAGAAAAATTGGAACGAACTAAACGCCCCAATGCGTCTTTAATTCCCATAAAAATGCCTTTCTTACCAGAAAGAATAGTATTATAATAAGACTCTAATCCATAACGCCCTTTAATTAACCCGTCGTCCGCCTCTCCAACAAATCCAATTACTTGTGCAGCAGAAGAACCTAATGGATAATAGCGATAACTCTCTTCACCAATATAAATGCCTTTTATCTGCGCGTTCTGAATATTATTAATCAAATCATCATCTTCAATCTTTTTAAGAAGTGGTTCATATGGATCATCAGTTTTGCTTAAACGAGAAAAAATTTGTTCGTAAGACAAAGGAATTATTTTAGATAAAAACCTGCTTGTTTCCTCTGGATCTTTTATTTCTTTTGGGATAGCATAAAGGGAATTATATTTTTTATTAATGGCAGCAGGAATATATTCCTTATTTTTATCCTGAAAATAAATCAAACCTCTGTCAGGAGGCAAAATTGTAGTTGTATCATGAAGAGCTTCTGCCTGATTTACAAACTTTAAATTCTCTTTTACCTGAATATTATAGAGCCAATAACCTAAAAATAGAAAAAGAATAATAAATAGAAAATGAATAATGGGAATTCTTCCTTGAAAAGATTGACTATTTCTAGCAGTCCTTTTAAAAAAGTTTTTATTTTTTCTTCTCATAGAAAACTTATCTTTGGACTAAATTATCATTTATCAGATTTAAGTAAGAAATATGCCCTACTTTTATAAAATCGTTGTCTTTAGCCCATTCTTCTATTTCTTGAGAAGAAGTAATAAATGCAGATTTTTCTGTTAAATAATCAAGTTCTTCTTGATTTTGGCTGATCTCATTTTTTAAATTATTAATCATATAATTAAGGGAAATATTTTTCCCAAAAAGCATCAGCCAACAACCTCCAATCATTAAAAATGGAATTAAAAGAAGAATAACTAATTTAATATATCCTATATACTCTCCTGCCTCATTCATAAAACATTGAAATTTTCTCTTTTTACGAGAGCTATATTTTTTTGTAGAACTCAAAACAATTGAATGCTTTCTATTGTTTTTGTTGTAATTATAAATAGTTGTCATGGATAAAATTAAATAATTAACAGTAATTTATATTTTTTCAGCAGCGCGCAGTTTTGCGGATCGAGAATGTATATTATTTTTAATCTCTTCTGGGCAAGGAGTTATTGGCTTTTTAGTGAGAATGTTTAACTCCCCAATTTTAGCTTTTTCCTTAAAAAGATTTTTTACAATTCTATCTTCTAAGGAATGAAATGAAATCACTGCAATTCTTCCTCCTGGACCTAAAATTCTAATTGCTTGCTCAATTCCATTTTCTATTATTTGCAATTCATTATTTACAGCAATACGCAAAGCTTGAAATGTACGTGTGGCAAAATGTATTCTTTTCTTGTCATAATTTTTTGGAAGAGTTCTTTTTAAAATATCCACCAATTGCTGAGTTCCAATAATCCTTTCTTTTTTCCTCTCTTCTTTAATTGCTAAAGAAATACGATGCGCGTACTTTTCTTCCCCAAATTTTTTTAAAACCTCTTCTATTTTTTCTATGTCCCAAAAATTTATAATCTCTGCAGCCGTTAAATCATTCTTGGGATTAAAGCGCATATCCAATGGTTCGTCTCTTAAATAAGAAAATCCTCTTCCTGATGCTTCTAAGTGCCATGAACACATCCCTAAATCAAATAAGATTCCGTGAACTGGCTTAAAATGATTTTTCTTAACAATCTTTTCTAAATTAACATAAGAATCATTAACTAAAATCAATCTATTTTTTAATTTTTCGTTTTTATCTTTTATTTTAGCAATTCTCCCTATAACTTCTTTTGATAAATCTATACCTATTAATTTTCCATCTGGTTCGATTAATTTAAGAATAGTTAGCGCATGTCCTCCTTCCCCTACTGTCGCATCAATAAAATTTTCATTTGCTTGTGGGTCTAAGTAACCGATTACTTCTTTTAAAAGTACTGGAACGTGCGTCATAATTTTATATTCCTAAATCTCCTAATTTTTCCGCTATATCACCGGATTCTTTTTCTGTTCTCTTTTTATATTTTTCCCATTCTTTTTCATCCCAAACCTCTAAGCGATTATAGACACCTGCCAAAACAATTTTCTTTTTTAACCCTACATATCTTCTTAAATAATCTGGAACAAGAATTCTCCCTTGACTATCTAACTTAATATCCATTGCACCAGCAAGCATTAGTCTGGAAAAAGCTCGAGAATTAGATTGGCTTAAAGGCAACCCTTTAATTTTTTCTGCCATTTGCTGCCAATCTTTTATAGAAAAAATAAAAAGACAATTATCTAATCCTTTTGTAATGACTCCTCCTTTAGAAAGGATTTTTCTTAGCTTCGAAGGAACAGCTATTCTTCCTTTTGGGTCTATTGTGTAATAATATTCTCCAATAAACATCATGAGTAAATTTAAAAGTTTTCCACAAAAAACTTATTTATCCCCACACTTATCCACATCTATCCACTTTCTTCCATTTTACTCCCCATTGATCCATTAAGTCAAGAAGCAAAAATAAAAAATCCCCTATTTTCAATAGAGGATTTTTTCGCTTTAATAAAGCAAAAGTCCTAATGTTTTAATTAAAATCTAAAAACTATCCACATATTATCCACAAATTATTTTTATAGCTTTACCATTTATCAAAGCATCTGATATTTTCTTATAAGCTGATGATAATATTCTTTGAAAAGTGCTTTGCGATGTATTCATTTTTTTAGCTGCTTTTTCTTGGTCTAAATCTTTTATATTTTTCAATCTTAAAGCTTCTACTTCTTCAGCAGTTAGTTCAATAATTTCTAAGAACCTCATTGGCACGCCCTGAGGTTTAAAATAGGTTATATTTGTATTGAATCTAATTCTCCGACAAAGTCTTGGTCTTGGCATGGTTAAATTATTAAAATTTATTATATTATACCATAAAAGAAGGTCACCAGCTCTCTCTTTTCAGAAAGAGCTGGGTCATCAACCTTCTTTTATTTTTGGCTCTTTAATTCGGATAATCGCTCCTGTATCGCTTTTAACTCCTCTTCCATATCCTTAGCTTCTTCTTTTAACATCTCTGCTTCTTCATTTTTAGTATAAAACCTTCTTGAGCCGAATCCACGTCCAAATCTTCTACCATATCCCATTCCAGCGCCACATGGACCCATGCCCCAGCCAGTACCAGGACCGAATCCTAAAGGACCAGTTTGATCAAATCTTGGCATATTTTTATTTTTTTAATTTACGAATTTATAATTTCAAGATAGCCCGACCTTTGATTAATATATTTGCTATATTGACTACCTATTATGAGTATATACCCATAAGTATCAAAGGTCAAGCCTTGTACCATAATGAGAACAATTTCGAGTAGAAACGGGAAAATTAAAAAAACTATTTCTCGTTTAGAGTATGAATCAAGCTCTGCTATGTATAAATGTAAAGTTAATTTTTAATTTAAGAAGGCAGCTTAATTTATAAACTGCCTTCATGATACCTTTTATATTCTTTTTCCCATATAGGTGTAGCCTTTTCTTTCCATTCTAAAGCAATCCTATTTAATTCAGAAGCAATAGATCCAGTAAGAATTTCCTCTGCCTTTTCACAAGTTGGATGGGCATTTGTTTCTTTTACTACCTCTCTTAGAATATTAGGATGATCAATAATCATACATGGACGAAGATAATTTGGCTTTTTTTCATCCTCATCCATATACGGTTGCCTTTTTTGTATTGCTTTGAAAAAGGGCGAGATTAAAATTTCTTCCAACGACTTATCCTTGATATTATCAACTGCAAAATGAACAAATACACAAGGTTCTACATCGCCATTACTAACAATGTGTAAGTACCGTCCTCCTGCAATACAGCCTCTTACATAATGCCCATCATTCCAAAAATCATATGTTGCAATTGATTTTGTATTACGCCACCTAAGGATAGTTCTCCGCCTTAAATCTCTATCTTCTATGCTTGGAATAAAAGTCAAATTTGGTTTTTGTCCAATTGGGATATATTGAAAAAACCATCCAAGTATAGCTCCTTTTTCTATCATTAAATCTATAAACTCATCGCTAAGGATTTTTTTGGTATTTAAACTGGTATGAGTTGCTGAAAAACCAAATGGAACCTTTTCTTCTTTAAGAATATCCATGGTATGCATTACCTTTTTGTAGATTCCTTTTCCACGACGAGCGTCGGTTTCCTCTATTGATCCTTCTATACTAATTAATGGCATTATATTTCCCAATTCTACCAACTTTTGGGCATAAAGCTTATTAAGCAATGTCCCGTTTGTGTAAATATGAAAAACACAATCATTATGTTTTTCATAAACCTTCAACAAATCTTTTCTCAAAAACGGTTCCCCTCCTGAAATAGTATAAAATAGTATCCCCATTTTCTTGCCTTGACTTATAATGCTATCCACTAGATCAACGGACAAACCTTTTTCTTTTCTATATTGTCCGGCATAGCATCCTTTGCAATTAAGATTACATCTCATACTAGGAGAAATAACAATTGAAAACGGAGGCAAAAACCCTTTTTCTTTCTTAATTTCTCTCCTCTTAGAAAGACTCCAAATTATAGAATTAACAAAGAAATTTAATATTAATTTTCTATAATTTGGATGAAGGTCTTTAAATATCCTTTTAGCTAAATCAACCCAAGGGTGGCCTTTTTCTACCTGCTCTCTAGCATTAGCAATTACACTCTTAATATCTTTTTCATTGGTCATTTTTTCAGCAACATTTAAAAGAGCAATTAATTGTGGATTAGAAAGATGGCTACCAAAATTCATCAACCTTTCTAACGATTCTATCGCCAGCGTTTTTTTTAATTTATCCCATCTAGTCATGACTCTCACTCCTTTCTTTTTTTTATTTATATTTTTCAAAGAACAAATTATCTTCTATGAGATTTATTTTCCTAATTTTACTGCTGTTCCATAGACAAGAAGTTCAGCTGCTCCAGACATAATTGCAGAAGTTGTAAAACGTACACCAATAATTGCATCAGCGCCTAACTCCTGAGCGCTTTTTTCCATTCGGCTTAAAGCTTCTTCTCTTGCTTCATTAAGCGCTTCTG
>Ga0307378_10001821_pt1 | contig 33756 bp, 25 predicted proteins | sample UN1MG_FD_202238 | JGI IMG/M metagenome (GOLD analysis project Ga0307378, IMG submission 202238) | Soil microbial communities from Risofladan, Vaasa, Finland - UN-1 | ecosystem: Environmental > Terrestrial > Soil > Coastal area > Acid sulfate soil | place: Finland: Risofladan, Vaasa | collected... | reverse complement strand
GATTATGCTATAATTCATCAAGTTGAAAACAGGCGTTTTGACATTGAGTGCGTTGCTCAATACCATCAAAATACCTGTGAACGGTTACAAATTTCGGAGCCACCTCCACTGGCAAACGGAAACCGATGCAAATTGCGTAGTACACCACCTTCTCTGATTTCGAGCAGAATGCCATTCACCCCTGTCGGCCCCTTTGCCGATAGTATGTCTCTATTACCAGAGCCACCATCCACGCGGAACCAGACAGCTACTGTGTATAACGGAAGTATAAAGGGAGTACCCTCGATATAAGCGTGATCGTCAGCCCCGTCGAATATGAGGATGCCCCTGTGCTCAGGGTCCGTACCCCAGGCCGGCCCCCCGAGAAGTGTCGCCTCGTTGCCATTGCCGCTGTAATCCTGTGCGACATCGCCGGCGCCCTCGTCAAACTTCCACCAGGCCATAAGAGTCGGATCGACATCTGCGGCTGTGGCCATCGGGACCATAGACACCACTAAAACAGAAGAGATTAGGTAAATCAATTTTCGAGACATGATAGAGCTCCTTCTAAAAAAGTTAGAAAAGTGACCGATAATATTATTTCTCAGATATCTGTAAATTCTATGTATTTTACGACCTGATACTACCTCCTGCCCTCAACTATCTTATTTGAACTGCGAATCAGAAAGTTTCAATACTGATTAAACAACGCAAAAATTGGCTGCGGAAAAGCCCGAAATTTACAGACTTTTCCTATCTTAATATATACCAAATCACCCCTTTTGCCGTCAAGAAAAATCCTATAACTCTCTATAGAGAAATATCTTTTAGGATGTTTTTGAGATAGAATTTCAAGTCAATCATGTTCTTCATTGGCATATATGGTACATATTAACTCTTGTATAAAGAACCGGGGCCTGTATCGACTCATCGATACAGGCCCCGAAATGGTGCAAATCATGATTCACATTTCAGTAGATATAGTATTAACTCCTAAGGAGCGGTCCTCGACTGATAAAGTCTGATATCGTCGAAGTAAACTGTACCTGTGCCACCAGCGGCAGTGCTTCCCGGCGTACCGAAGCCGATCGCGAGGCTGGTCACACTGTTCAGATTAACTCCCAGATTGGTAAAGGTCTGCAAAGGAATGACCCACTCTTGGTAGGAGCCGACCTGTGCCGCATTGGGATTATCATGATAGACCGCCTTGCCGTTAAGAGCGACGTACATCCGTTCGGCAGCGTTCGAGGACTCTCCTCTGAACCATAGCGACAACTCGGCAACACCCTGGCGGGTGAAGTTACTCTTTGTGCCGGTCAGCGACCTGCTTGCCTCAGAGTACATGCCGTTGTTGTCATAGAAAAACGGCATCGCCTGGGCGCCGCTGTGGACATAAGCACCCCTGGTTTCACAATAAGGAGGGAAGCCATTACCAACGAGCGCTCCGTTAGTCGGGATTTGCCAACCATCTTTCCAGGTTCCGAATATCGTGTTGCTCCCTGCGGCCGGCGGATCAATATCATTGTAGGTTTCGAAATCGTCCACATTGAGGAACGCCCCGACAGAGAAGCCCCAGACCATGCCTTCGCTGACCGTACCATCGGCCTTAACCTCGTCGATGCGCCAGAAGTAAGGTCCCGTGTCCCATCCAAGACCCTCGGGCGGAGTATAGCTGGTAGCAGCCTGACGGCCTCGATAGATACCCGTGGTATCGGTCCTGTCTGCGTCCGTGACGGGCAAATTGTCAATGCCGAAATAGACATCGTGCTGCGTGGCGCCTTCTCCAGGCGACCAGCTAATGGGCGGTACCTGCTCTATATCCGGTGTCGTGCCGTTTGCCGGCTTCGGACTGTGCGCACGATCCACGTCACCTCTGAAGACCTGCGCGATTTCTTCATCCGTCAGCGGCCTGATCCAGAAGCGTGCATCGTCGATCAAGCCCTTGTATTCGTCGCTCGGGCCGCTGTCCCACTCCTGGCCTATGGACCAGCGCGTCTCCTCGGCCATGTCGTCGTCGGCGGTATCCTTCTTCCGCAGGACACCATCGACGTATATACGTGACTCGAAGCTCTCACTGACATACGTTAACATATGCCACAGGCTATCAGCGACAGAGGGTGGGTACTCTCCAGAGGCTCCGGCTTCCTGCCACGGATTCCCATTCATGATGCCAAAAAGGAACTCGTGGCTGCTGTCAGTGTTGGATCCAAGCAATATGTGGTCATCCGAAAGTACTTCACCATCGGTTTGTACCCATATACTGAACGTAAAATTGTAGGTTGTCATCAGTGAAGCTATACTGTTAATGGAGACATAATCGTCGGTCCCGTCCAGCTCCAGCGCGCCGCCCATGACACCGGCTGTCCATATCGGACCATTATTACCATTGTTATGGCCGATCATGCCGTGATTACCGTAGCCGGACGAATCATAAGCGATAATTCCCTGACCTTCGTCAAACTTCCACCAGCCGATGAGAGAAGAATCCTCAAGTGTCTTGAAACTCCAGATATCACCCGTGTGCTTGGTACCATCGGCTTCGACCTCATCGATCCGCCAGTAGTAGCTGGTGTCGTCCAGGAGGTTTGACGGAATATAGGATTCAAACGCCCGGTTGCCTTTGAACGTGTCGCCCGTACCGGCAACGACCTCAGCCCGCATGTGCCCAAAGTAAACGTCGTGTGAAACAGCACTGATACCGGGACCCCAGCTCAGGACAACACCGGGTGGCACTCCTTTTTCACTATTGGAGGGATTGGGGCTATGGGCTGGTACATCCGCAGCGGTAAAGCTCCAGACATCGCCCGTATGAATTGTTGCGCCGTCAGGCTCGATCTCATCGACCCTCCAGTAGTAGGTGGTCCCGGGGATCAAGCCTGGAATGTGCCAGTAGATCGCGTACGACAGGCGTTCTATCAGGTCAGCAGGCCCCAGGTCTGGGCTGGTGCCCAGGTAAAGATCATGAAATGCGGCCCTGGCTCCTCTGGTCCACTGCAGAAGTGGTGCGCGACCGCTTACACCGCCATCAGCCGGATTCGGACCTGTGGCAGCGGGGATTGTATATTCTATATGCAGCAGCGGTGCATACGCCGCATCACCATCGAAAGCCTCGGCCTCCCGGCACCCCTGTGAAGGATTGGCCGGATTGTCTTTCAGGATGATCGCCAGTGCATTGCCGGCAACCCAGCCGTCCTGGTCGATGATCTCCTGGACGACGTTTGCGAGGTCGGGAGTCCGCTCATGCACACCTGAACCCTGAAATCTCCCCCATACCGGTATATTCCACACTACCGAGGCCGTTGTCGTGGGCCTGGAGCTGATTTGACTTGAAGATGAACTAAATGTAACCGGATTCGGATTCATCTCGCCCATGACGAGAACAGACACAGGGGGGCCATGGTAATCGTTATCCTTATCATCGACGGCGAACTGCACATACGCCTTCGAGATTGAGGAACCTTTAGGAATATCCACATCCAGGAATCGAAGACCTATCATTTGCAGGCTGGTCGCCGAGGCGGCACCTTCATGGCCCAATTCCAGGTCGCTGCTTCCTCTATCCATGCCGCCACCAGAGACCTCTTCTTCCACATCATCATTGGTTGCGGTGATTCTGATGTCCAGGCTTAAGGCTCCGAAGGCCGTATTTGTACCTGCCAAAGCCAGCACCAGAAGAAAAGATGTTAAATAGATCAATTTCTTAGTCATTACAAGTCCCCTTAAGAAAGTTAATAGAACCGTAGCCTTGGCTACACACCAAAACACTCATTGTTTTCGACAGAATAAGCGTGCTCCTCCACTACATCCTGTCTCTACCCATGACAATTTCTTTCAGCTTGATACTACCTCCTCTCTTAAAAAAACCTTATCTGAGGTGCTGATCAGAATGTGAATAAATCCAAATAAACAATAAAAATCCGTCTATCAAAAAATCTGTATCTGCAAAATTCACATAATCCATATATACCATACAATCCTTTTCAAATCAAGGAAAAAACTGAACTGGTTTTGTACTTTGCGCAAAATACGCCAATTATTATCGGGTATTCGTCGTTTTGAGCTTGATTTCGCCACTCTCAAATCAATTACTGGAAGGCGTGGACTCCTTTTCATCCGGTCCGGCCAGCCTCTGAATGAGCACTTCGCGGACTTGCAGTTCTATGGATTTGGAGCCGGGGTGCTTCTCGATATACAACCCGATTTTTCCTTTCAAAGGCCCCGATACGCGGGCAACTCCTATTTCCTCTGCGTTCAACCACACCTGAATCCTGTCGCCCTGGACCCTGGCCGAGATAGTGTTCCAGCTTTCGCGAACCACAAGGTCACCTCGCAGGTTCACCAGGACCAGTCCCCTGCCGGGTATCCGGAGACTGCCGACAAATGCTTTATATTTGTCCGCCTCCGTCGGTTCGAATATCTCAATCCGCGGCCCGCCTTTGGCGTCTTCGTCCCTCAGCCAGATACCGGCGCGGATGGGCCAGGTCGCTCGGAAGGTGACCGCCAGCAGATAATCCTCGTAAGTCGTCTCTGTCCAAAGACTGCCGCCTTTGTCGTCTTCACCGGGAGTTCCAACTATCCGGCCGGTTTTAACTGTCCAGTTGGCACTACCCGAGGGTCGCCAGCCGGTCAGATCGCGCCCATTAAAGGCGGTAATCCACTGAGCCGACTGTTCATTCTCAGATTGTTTTTCCGCCGGTTTGGTGATATTGTGAGTGCCGTGACAGTCCGTGCAAACTGAATCATGAGAAACGGCCCGGCCATTCGGTCGTATTCGGCCACGCCATTTCTTGAAAAAGGCCTCCACCGCTTCAGAATCGTGGTCCTGGAGACCATATACGCTTCTTTCCCCGCCTGGCTTATGGCACGAGGGATTCGAACACATACCGCGAACCTCAGACCTGCCGAACAACAGGTCCGGCTTGGTCATCAGCATCTCATCGTGCATGTGCTCGGTTGAAAGGCCGTGACACTCGTCACAGGTAATACCAATTGCCAGGTGGTTTGTTGTTAGCTCCTCGGTCTTCATAGACGGATGGCAAACATAACACTTGTTGTTTCCGTCCGCTTGTCCGCTCTTGGATTCATCTGCGAAACAAACGGTGAACACAAAGGTAAAAACTATTGAGAAAAGTAATCCAACTGCAAGAGACAAATTATTTCGAGTATTCAACCACACGGATTTTCTCCTTCATTCAGTTCAAATTAAAGCGGCAGGTGCGTAAGGCACCCGCCGCTAAACTAAATCCTGTAGAATCTGCCAGATTTATTTTTGACCGTCATACTCTCAGTTATCGAGGTTCTTATTGCTCGTAAAGCGGCTAAACGACTTCCCAGTCGCGCAACCACTCGTATTCCCGGGGCAGATTAGCCCACTGCTGCTCGGTAATATCCATCAGCCATTTCCTGTCCGCCGCCGCCATACCAAGCTGCCTTGTGTACGAAGCCCGAGCGGCATTTTCAACTTCATAGACCGTCGATAAACCCGAAACTGTGGCAGTGATAGCTTCATTCGCGAGGATGCACTGAAGCGTCAGCCTGGCAAGGTCGTTTTCTGTTTTGCTGCCTACTCCCATAACAGGAAACTTAACTTTGCCGTAGCTTTCGAAGAGACTGCCGCCGAAGTATGGCTTAATCGTTACGACCCCGACATTTTGTTTAAGAACAACATCAAATATACCCTGCGACTGATCGGCTTTGTGGCCGGGATTGACCTCTTCAACGTTACCTGCTGCCGGAGACTGTCCTTTGACTTTAGTCTTTGCGCTGCAGGGGAATATTATCATCTCGAATTCAGAGTACTTATTCAAAACGTGCTCGAACCAGGGACGGCAGTGACAGGACATTCCCAGATGCCGAACTTTGCCTTCTTTGCGCAGCTTCTGGAAGGTCTCGATGAGAGTCTCTACTTCGGGGTCGGTGTTGAGCTGGTCGGTGCCGAGCTCTCCCGCCATCTTGGCCTGGGGACGCCAGATGTCGAGGTAGTCTGTCTTCAGCAGGCGCAGGCATGTCTCGACGTTGAGTGTCTGGTCCTTAACGTTACAACGGTCGGAACCACGCGGGCCGAGGTTGTGGATATCGGCACCGACATACATCTTTTCACGTCGTCCCTTAATGGCTTCTCCGTAGCACAGACACTCAGCGGCGGTGGTAATGTCCAGGTAGTTGATGCCGGAGTCGATGCAGGCACTTACTACATCGGTGCGGTTCTTGGCGACATCATCCGGGACCTCTTCGTTTGCGAAACTGTCCCAGTATCGACCGGCGTTACGATTCTTCCAGTGCCCGCCCAAACTGACCTCGGAGACCATCAGGTTCGTCTTGCCTAATCGACGGTAGGTCATTTTCGAGTGGAAATTTAAGATCTTCGATGTATGCACAGGACCGGTTTCGGCCTGCCCCTCACCTGTCAGCGCACCGGCTACTGTTCCCGCAGCCACAAGGGAAGTATTGCGAATGAAATCTCTTCTGGAAAGTTTATCATTCTTCATAGGCTCTCTCCTTTCTGATTCGAGTTGGTTCCGGCAATAATCGTTACGTCGAAACGTAATGCTGCCGGAAAAAGTCGTTAAGTTCAAATAGCCACAATTCAGTGTCAGATATGATGGCACAACCGCGTGGAAATGTCAATTCCTTTTTTCCATCGCTTTTTTGCCATGTGTTCCTTATTTATGTCAAAATTCGATTAATTTAACACTTACTGCCTGATTTTCCTCTGCGCAGCAAAGAAACAGTCCCATAACACACTTGCCTGCTCAAGTAGTCGTTTATGTAAGTCGATAAGAGGAAAGTATGTTATATCGCGGGGATAGTTTGCTTGTTAGTTTTAGATAAGTCAATTAAGCGTAGAAGGATGAAAAGAGGATTTTCCGTTACTGAGCTGATAATAGTAGTGGCTGTTCTGGGGATTATGGCGGCTATCGTTGTGCCTCAGTTTCAGTCGAATTCCACCCAGGCAAAAAAAGCTGTGGCCAAGGACAGTCTGCGTGTATTGCGAAGCGCGATCGAGTTGTATACGGCCCAGCATAATGATGTGCCGCCGGGTTACAGCAACAATGACCCGCTGACTTCTCCAACGAGCCTGAACTTTTATCAACAAATGGTCGTCGACAGGATTTACCTCTTGAAAATCCCCAAAAATCCCTTCAATAACCTGAAAAAAATCAGGATGATAGGAAACAACGAACCATTTCCTCAGAATCCAACCGATGGATACGGCTGGGTCTATCAGGCGGCGACAAAGACAATCAGGCTCAACTGGCCGGGCTCAGATTCCGACGGAATCCGCTACTTCGAATATTGAAAATCGCCTTGTTAGCCACCTGCCGGACAACTTCAATTCCCCTATCTACCAAATCACCCAAATACCTCCTGCCCCAAATGGCAAATCACCCATATACAAAATCACCCTTATACAAAATCACCCTTATACAAAATCACCCTTATACCAACTGCCCCATACACCAATTGATCCATTTACTGATTGCCCCATATACCAATTCACACATATACCAACTGCCCGCAATACCACCTTCAAATACTTCCGATTATCACAAGGCTCATAGTCCTTTTGACTAATCAAAAGGACTATGAGCTTGTCAAGAAAAATAATTATCATGGTAACTGTAGCAATGGCGAAATACTGGGGTTGGCACAGTGCCGGGGGGAACATTCTATTTGCTGATCACCGGCGGTCTAAATTCCGGCTTTCTGCAGGACGGCGACAAATTTGAGGATCAGGGTTGCTTTGCCCCTGACGCCGACCTTGCGAAACATGTTGCCCAGATGGGCACGGACGGTATTATATTCAATGTTAAGCTTCTGCCCGATCTGCTCGTTGTCGAGGCCCTTGCATACCAGTTTCGCGACCTGGACCTCTCGCGGCGTCAAATGCCAGCATTTACTAAGATAGCCCCATTGTTTAGCCTTCAAAACCATAACTCGTCTCCCTCAATGCTAAAATACATATACCTGTTACCTGTTCTTCACATGTACCTGTGCTTTACGTGCAAAATACTACTACTACCTCATTTGCACGAATCTAAAGACCCTACCAGGCTCATAGTCCTTTTAACTAATTAAAAGGACTATGAGCATTATACCAGCGTGAGATTTGGTTGCAAGCATTTCTTATTTAAAAATACATATCATCCGATATGGGCGTATCGACGGGGCAGGTAAATGCCGAATGGGCAGCTTGGCCAAAAGGGACTTGTCTGCCGCCGGCGTAAAGCGTCCCAGGAGGATTGCTGTTAATGCAACGTGACCCGAACCGCTGTTCAAAACAGGACTTCAGGTATGATTGCACAATCAAGGCCAAATGCCAAATACTTTCTCGAAGTGATTGCCACTGAACAAAACAGCGAAAAACAACAAGAAGACTTAAAGAGATAATTTATTACAGTTTTCAGTAGAGTATACAGGTAGTCCACTTTTATATGAAACTAATCTCATATAGCTTTACGTCCGCAAATAAAAACCAAGACTATCAGCCAAATTACAGCACCAGCAACTGTAGGCCCCAAAACGACTAGGGAGGAAGGCATCGTGCCATACCATGGAAGCAAGTTCTTCTTCTCATCTTTTGACGGGAAAAACTGCACGTCTGCAATCTCTTCGATTTTGTGTTTCCATAGTTTTTGATAACCGATAGTTCTACCGACACAAAAGAACCACCAAACGGAAAATGCAATACCAAGCGATGAAAAGAAGTAGCACGAGTGGGATGTAGTTCCTGAAGACATGCCGAGCGCAAGGAGGGGTTGAGCAATAAGGTACAGCATCAACTTGTTTGTCTTTATCGGATTCTCTGCTTTCCACAGGTCAACATATAATTCGATCTTTTTATCGACATCCATTTGTCTTGCCCTTTTTAATAAGAATCGCTGTTATTATACGATTCAAGTTAAGCTTTTACTAATTATTCAAATATATACTTTATGATATAAAAAGAAACACTAGTGCAATTTAAGACTTATTCGGGACAAGCATCGTTTTCTATGTACTTGTTACTGTCACTATTAGGTGCTGTCACAAGCTCTACTATGCAGGATCGTTACTTGGAGCCTTTTCTTGGAACTCCTTTTTTCTTTTTCGATTTTTGTACTGGTGAATTCAGTTTATCACTTGAAGACTTCTTCTTAACTTTCCGTTTCTCTTTATATTGTGAGAAACATCTATCTTTTCGCATGTCTATGAAAATCGGATATTCTCTTAGTTCTTCAAGAGTAATCTCTTCGCCCGTTAGTGCAACAGGAACTATTTCGAAAAATTCTTTTTTCTTCCCAAGTAGTGCCAAGTGACCAAGCTGGTATCTAAGGGATTTGGCAGAGAAGTCTTCTGCTGTAGCCTGTTCTTCGACTTCTGCCCAACGCCCCTGCCTCTTTAAGCACTGCCAGTAGTTGAGTGTACCTACTAGACGAAACGATTCTTTCTGTGCTTTGTCCATCATCATAAAATAGCTCAAACCCTCAGCAACAGACCAACGAGCAGCCTTGATGTGATCATATGAGATGTTTCCAAGAATCGAACCTCGCTTATGAGCAATCGGTTTCAGTTTTTTCCAGAGTTCGGCTGCGATCAAAAGAGAGTATTTCTCAAAATAGTCAATACGTTCATCCAGGTATTTCCGTGATAGATGAAGCTTGTTACCCTTCTTTTTTCCCTTGCGCAGACTGGTAGCGACTTTAGAGAGATAAATTGTGTTGACAATACCTGAGTTGTGCACAAGCAGATTTCTTCTCTCGCATGTCTCGACTAACGTATCCATGTATGGATCTAGATAACTCATTGAAAGATCTGCCTTGGTCCTGAAAAAGTTGACCCAATCCGTGAATGACTCTCGCATGAGTTTATCGATCTTCTTCTCGATTAGATATGTTCGAGCGTCCTCCACAGAATTGAAGTTATTTAAATCATCGAAACTAAAAACTTTATCTTTATCTGATATTTTGGATGGAACATTGTCAAAATACGCATATATGATTTGAGATAGGAAAGACTCTACTGCACTAATAAGAGAAATTAATGAATTACGATAAAGTAAGTCTATGCGTTCTGCTGCTTTATGAGATTCTCCCATGGCTTCATGAAAAGCATCACTTTGTGGGCCAGTAACGAGAAGCGTATAGCTTTCCTCGTCTCCTTTTATTTTTCTTTTTAATTTTATTTTTCCATCAAATATATTTTTGAGTTTCTTTTCAGAAATACCAGCATCCTTAAATAGTTCTGGTTGCATTTGTGTCATAGCTAAGTATAAGGGAATTAAGTCTTTTGCTCGTCTTTTTAATACTTGCTCCGACTTTGTTGTAAGAAATGGCCCAACAAGATCTACAAACGACCTCAGTCCATCGAGAGTATCTGTGAAATTCCGCATGTGTTCATAGAACATAATATATCTCCACTTTTGCAGATTCGGATTTTGGAATACTGTGGATAGTAAATTGCTAACAATGACGTATTATAAGCTCGATACGTTTTCTTAAAAAACTCATCTGCAACTACAATAAATGACGTCTTCATTTGTTGTCTCTTATAACTCGCTCAATTCTGTTGTTTAATAGTATACCTTTTGAGTTATGCCAGAACAAGTACATTAGATCTTCTATTTTATCAAGATCAAGCGTTTGAGGACGGCTAAATGTTACTAATAAAATTGAAAAACTTTGGAAAAAGTTGAAAAAAGTAAGAATTCTTCACGAATTGGCAAATTAAGCGGACCTGGCCATTGATTATTTACGATTTACTATTGACTATTACTCTGCTTTCTCGGTGCTCTCTGTGGCCAATTCATTTTTCCTTACGAGCATCAAGTATCCAGTATCCCCATCCACAATGCGCGATACTCACTACGCACTACGCTCTATGAACGCCGTCTATTGGAATTTTTTCTGGATTTTGCTTGTTTTTCGGGCTGTTTTGTGTTATAATACTCTAACGATTGTATATCGTATGTGGTATGTCGCATAGGATACAGCAAATTGGCAATCTGGGGGGAATTCAAATCAAAAATCAAAGTGCAAAATGGAAAATTACAATGAAAAAATCAAAAATTTCAAGCTAAATGGGGCAGAAAACACGTCAAAATGAGGCAAAATAGTGAGAAAATTGAGACTAATTTGAAAAAACAAAGCCAATTTGTAAAGGACTCTATTAAATATAAGTACCTCAGATATCGGATGTTATGGAGATTTTGATGGATTCTGGCGGCGTAAAAAACAAAGCCAAACAAAGCCAATTTTAACGAAGTAAGCTCGATTTTACTTATGACACAGAAGATTGCCACGGCCCTTCGGGCCTCGCAATGACAGAAAAGGCGTTTGAAAAAACAAAGCCAATTTCTTTAATGTCCGAATGAATGTAACCTAAAATATAACAAAGGATTATGAAGAATACCCGCGGTTTTGACGGTGAAAAAACAAAGCCAATTTGTATTCTAAAAATCGCCTTGTTGGCGATATATTGGTTTGTTATACTTTTGCCGACACTAAATAGGGATAGATAAATATGGGCAAGTCAAGAAGCTTTCTTTCGATCGCCATTCCGAGCGGGACCGTGTTTCTATCGAGTTTTTTCCATTATGGTGCTGGAGCTTGTAGCCGCCCGCCTGATTGCCCGGCACCTCGGCTCATCCATATACACCTGGACGGCGGTGATAGGCGTCGTTTTAGCAGGCATTACAATAGGCAATTATCTTGGCGGCCGTATCGCCGACAGATTCCACGCCAGAAAAACGCTGGCCGTAATTTTCGCCCTGTCTTCGGTCGCGTGCGTCGTTACCGTGATTCTGAACAATCTTGTCGGACAGTGGATATGGCTGTGGCAATTCGGCTGGCCGCTCCGTGTCTTCAGTCACGTTTCGTTAGTGTTTCTTCTTCCATCCGTTCTTCTGGGCACGATAAGCCCGGTAGTTGCCAAGATGGCTCTCGAACGAGGATTACCGACCGGTCGAACGGTTGGAGATATATACGCATGGGGAGCGGCCGGGAGCATTGCAGGGACCTTCGCAACCGGCTATTACCTGATACTGGCGGTTGGAACAATAGCTATTATCTGGATGGTTGGCGGAGTTTTGCTGCTGCTGGCCATTTTATACTGGTCCAGGCTCTGGGTGCTCTATCTATGGGCCGCGATATTTTTTGCCTTAATGGCAATGGGGCTGGCACCCGCGGGCTGGGCCAAAGACACCGCTGCATACCTGGCCCTGAGAGAAAAAACCGATCCGGATATTATTTACGAAGATGAAAGTCGGTATTGCTATATCGCAGTTAAACGCATCTCCGAAGATCCCGACAGGCGCGCCTTTATACAGGACAAGCTCAGGCACAGCGATATCGTAATGGATGACATACTCGATTTGAAATACTCGTATGAGCAGATTCATGCGGCGGTAACACATCTGCTAAGCGGGGATATGGATAAACTTTCAGTTCTGGTTATTGGAGGGGGAGGATATGTCTTTCCCCGTTACATCGAGCGTCTCTGGCCCGGCAGCAACATAGATGTGGTCGAGATTGATCCGGGGGTGACCGAGGCGGCGATGCAGGCCTTCGGCCTGGAAAGGGACACCTCCATTCAAACATACACGATGGACGCACGCAACTATGTCAATCAACTGCTGGAGCGGGAGCAGCAAACATTATATGATTTCATATACGAAGACGCCCTGAATGATTACTCGATACCATATCAGCTCACAACGAAAGAATTCAACGACAAAATCGCCCGGCTCCTGACAGGCCGTGGCGTATATATGATTGAATTGATAGATATCTATGATAGCGGCCTGTTCGTGGGCGCGTTCGTAAACACCCTCAAACAGACATTTGCTCATGTCTATGTTGTCGCTGAGAAACAGCCGCATTCGGCCCGCAATACCTTCGTAGTTCTGGCCGCCGGAAGGGAAATTAATCTCGAAAATCTCAAATCAGAAAAATCCGCACGAAACCTGGATTTGTGGATACTGGACGATTCGGAGATAGAGCGGCTCAGAACAAAAGCACGTGGAATTGTATTAACAGACAACTATGCGCCTGTTGAGAATCTTCTTGCCCCGGTGGTGGTCGAAAGTTCTATGGAATTGCTGGCGGCCGAATATCTCGAACAGGCCGAACAGCTAAAAGAAAATAAAAAATGGGACCAAAGTATCTCGAAATACAGAGATGTTATCAGTACCGATCCGGCGTTATCAATAAAGGCCTACAATGCAATGGGGATGATTTTTGCCGGTCAGGGTAAACATCAAGAGGCCGTCGAAGCTTTCACGAACGCTCTAAAATACAATCAAAATGCTGAAGTTAAACAAAGCATGTCCAACATCCATTACAATATTGGCATTGCATCGCAAAGACTGGGTGACAGCAAAGAGGCCTCCTCGCATTTGGCTAAGGCTATCGAGGGATATCGGGAAGATTTGTCCAAAGACCCCAATTCAACCCAAATAATGGTTCGGTTGGGCAATGTTCTTGCGGAAATCGGAAATTTTAAAGAGGCAGCCGGATATTTTCAGCAGGCTGTAAATCTTGAGCCGTATGATGTAAAAAATCATTCGTTACTCGCGCAGGTTTTGACAATCCAGGGGCGTTACGACGAAGCTGTTGCGGGTCTTAAAAAGGCGGTGACATTTATGCGGTACATCGGCAATGAAGAGGCCGCCGTCGAGTTGCAAAAGTATATTGACTTCGTCGAGTCGAAGAAATTAAAACAGTAAAATTATCTATGGAGATTCCGGAACCTTTTCGAAAATCAAACTCTCGCCGGGATTATCGTCGGGGTCGAAGGGGAGCTTGTAATTATGATACTTCTTGGTATCTGCGATGTATTCGGGGAAGCTGAACCATTCGGGTTGCCACAACTTGCCGTCCTGGGAAACCGGACCGATGAAAAAATCCCGCCTTTGGCCCTGCAGGACGTTGTCACCCAATTCGACGCGAAAATGGTCGATTGCAATCTCAACGATTAATTCTCGCTGCTCCTGGGCGTATTGGACTGTCCACTGGCCGGGCTCGTATATTCCCTGGCCGCCCAACTGCATAGGCACGGTGGTGACCTGTCCCGGTATCATTTTTACCCTGCCGAGACTGACCGATGCGGATGAAATTGTTCCATCCGGCTCAAAGACAATTTCCCAGCCGCCTTTGTCCGCTTTCCATCTGCCGGCCAGAGACGCGGGGAAATGACCGTCACCGTCAATTATTACTTCGACATCACGTTTGTTCCGGGCGGAATCCTGGCAGCCGCTGAGCAGAAAAACGGACAGGCTAAAAACCAATAAGACCGATAATCGTTTCATAAGTTGAATCTCAATTTTCTGTTGTGCTAAAGAATAAACGAATTTTAGGAAATCCCGGTATTAGCTGCAAGCTAAAAAAAAAGAGACAAGCCTCGTGACTTGCCTCTTTGTCAACTGATTTGTCGGCCTTGGCCAAGACTAACATTTTATTTGCGACGACGCAGGAATAAACTCCCGAGACCCAGCAGGATAACAGTCATAGGCTCGGGAATAACATTTAACTTTATCGAAGCAACCGGAATAGTGAAATCGGGATCAAGGAACAGTAAAATCGTAACTGTATCACCCACGCTGCCGGTGTAATCGAAGCTGAACTGCGGCCCGGCAGAAATAGCAGGAACACCTCCCGGACTCATTGCTACGGTGAGCTCATAACCTGTGCCCCAACCAGCCTCTGAGTAGGGTGACGCAGCACCCATATCACCAGCTGCACCCAGTGCGATGGGATTACTCAGCGTTCCGCTGCCACCTTCCTGGATGATAATGTAACCCATCCAGCTTTCAGCGTCCTCGCCTACTACGGTGATTGTGGTTATTTCCTGAATGTCAAATTCATTCCCGGTTTGACCATCGACTGTAATGAGCACAGCATTCGCAGACGATGCTATTCCAAGGACCAAAATAAACACTAATAGTTTTTTCATCATCTTCTCCTTTCATTTCGTTGTTAAGCCACAGCCCATCCGAAATATCTGAGTCTCTGTTACTTTGTATTGTGTAATTACTATCTCTTTCCAAATCATTAAGGACAGTCAGCAACCGGCAGATCGGCAGCTTGCCAATTGGCAATCAGGATGTCCAGGTCATTGGTTGAGATACGATACTTATTCTTGCCCTGGGGCAGATGGTCGAAGTCGGCACAAATCAAGGGGACATTGCCGGCTGCCTGGCCGTCAATCTGTTCAAAGCTCTTGTTCCAGGCTGCAATCAGAACATCCAGGTCGTTGGTTGAAACCCAGTATTTCTGTTTGCCCTGTGAGATACCATCTGTGTCACCATGACACTGTCTCGGGTTGATACTGGCACACCAGCAATCGGGCTGGCCCACGGCTTGCCATTCGTCGGGCTGCGGACCTGTATAACCGCCGGTACCTCCGATTACGATATCCGTTGCACCGGTCATATCCAGGGTTGCTTCCGAAGTATCTTCCAGCACTACATTACCGCGGGTTGCATTTGGAGCGACAGTCAGTTTGCATGACTCACTACAGGTGATTATGCAAAGCCTGCCCTCTGTGGCTGGAGCCTTGGTGTCATAGAGTGAGCCCATCTCGATGGTGATACCATTTGTGCCCAGGCCACCCAGTGCGCCAGGATCGTCAGCGCTGGCTACAGGTGTATAACCCTCAACAGCCCAGTCAATTACTTCTCCGGTTGCAGCATCGACGGTAATGTGGCGACTGAAGTTGGCCGGGAAAATACCGTAGCCATTGTTGTCATCACCAACCGCATAGTCACTGATGGCATTAATGGTGCCGGCATCAACTGTGATGTCAAGGGCGAATGCCCTTACCAACTCGGTCCCCGAGTAGTCAATGGCTACTTTTCCATCACCCAAGTCTGTTGCGGTGATCGCGACGGTTGCCCAGGCGGGAGTAGCCAACATGACTACTGCTAAGATGAAAATCACCTTTCTCATAATATAACTCCTTCCTTTTCTTCTTCTTCGCAGAGTTACACACTCCGCTATATCTTGGTTTTGTTTCCTGCTTAGTAAAAAATCAGACACTCTTGTTCAATGTACAATACTTAGTGTTTTGTTCAGCGATCCGGCCGGCAGGAACCACCGGTAACGCACAAAACCTATTTCTGAGCTTTCTCCTTTCTCCTTTCTCGCCAAATGGCGGAAAAAGCGTGCCAAAATCCTTGCACATTTTTTCTTGGTGAATACTAAATTTATCCTAACACAAGTTCCTAAGTATTTCAAGGGAAAAATGCAAAAAATTATAAAAATTGAAGTTAGAGGCCAGCAGCTGACCTCTGTCCCTTTTTCCACATAATTGCGAAAAAAAGGCAAAAAACTACATACTTGCGTGACTTACTGAGGACAATATCATGCGTCTGCTAAGCCCTGGTAAACGTGGAAAAGACAAATTCACAGCATAATTGGATGATTAAACAAATGCAAAGCTGTTGAACGTGCTTTAAACTCCCAAAATCAATAAAAAATCACCTTCTAAATAGTTTGTGCCGATTTAAATTTGTTATTTGATTCATAATAGGCCCAATGGTGTTCTTGAGTTGATATTTGGATTATTTCTGATGAAATACGATCCCGGTTTTACGTTATTCTGTGAAAAACTAAGTTTTTTTAGCGATTTTTCAGTTGGTAAATGCAATTTTAACGGCTCTATGTTAATGTTTTGATTATGTACAACTTTCTGAAAGGACGGCTGATAGTTGTAAGACTGTGCCTGCTGGTGGCTGCAGTAATCCTGATTGGTACTGGAATAGCCACTATTTACTCTGTCGGTAATCCGACAGAGCACAGTCCCACCAGTCAAACCGACGACTTGAGCAATATATGGAAAAAACAGCTCATGTTCGCCACTGTCGGGGTGGCCGGCTTTATAGGGGTTAACTTAATAAGTTATAGACGCTTTGGAGCGATAAGCTACTGGATATACGCCTTTGTGCTGCTGCTTTTAGGTCTTTTACTCATCAGCAGATATATTATAGCTATCCCCTTTATACCGGAAACTAATGGCACACACAGATGGATTAAATTCCATATAGCCGGCAGAGACCTGCCGGCGCTGCAACCGTCGGAATTCTGCAAGATAGTATATGTTCTTGCCCTGGCCTGGTATCTGCGTTATCGGAGTAACTACCGCAATTTTAACGCCCTAATCGGGCCTTTTATTCTGACACTCCTGCCGATGATCCTGATTCTGCTCGAGCCGGACCTGGGCACAGTGCTGCTGATGATGCCGGTATTTTTCACGATGCTGTTCGTGGCCGGCGCAAAGGTCAAGCATCTTTTGATTATTGTCCTTATAGCAATCCTGATTAGTCCTTTGCTATGGTATAAAATGAGGTCTTATCAGCGAATCAGAATTAGCAGTGTCTTATTGCAAAACGCCTGGGTCCGCGAAAAGGCCGAGGAGCATCCCCGGCTTGGCAACGTCCTTGTAGGTACGAAATTCAGTCAAAAACAGTGGAAGAGTGATTGGGGTTGGCATCTGATTCGCTCAAAATATGCCGTCGCTTCCGGTGGTGCCAAAGGTTACGGTTTTAGACAGGGACCTTTTGTAAAATACGACTTTCTGAGAGAGAGACACAATGACTTCATTTTTGCTATCATTGCGCAGCAATGGGGTTTTTGGGGCTGCCTGGCTGTGCTTGGGCTTTATGTTATTATTGTTGCCTGCGGGCTGGAAATAGCGGTGAACAATACTGACCCGTTCGGCAGATTGCTCGCGATCGGTATAATCGCAATATTCGTGGTTGAGGTAATCATCAATGTGAGTATGACCGTGGGCCTGATGCCAATCACAGGCTTGACCTTGCCGTTAGTAAGCTATGGCGGTTCAAGCCTGCTGGTTATTATGGTTTCTTTAGGACTGCTAAATAATGTCGGGCGGCACAGACCTTTCAGTGTAGCACCCAAAGCATGACTTGAAATCTATCGACTGTAACCTGTGAATTAAACAAGTAATAAGAAATGATAAAAGGTTTTAGACAAATTGCTTCTCTGACGGCAATCAGCAGAGTATTTGGCATGGTGCGGGATATGGCGTTTGCTCATTTTTTCGGTGCAGGCTGGCTTATGACGGCCTGGACGATGGGCTTTAAGATACCTAATCTTGCTCGAAGACTTTTCGGTGAAGGGGCAGCTTCGGCATCTCTTATCCCCGTATATAGCGAAGAGCTGCACAATAATCCGGAGCAGGCTAAGCAGTTGGCTAACACGGTAGTGACCGTTGTGTTCGTGATACTCGCGGTAATAGTCCTTATTGGAGAAGGATTGATTTTGGGCTATTATGGTTTTTTCGAATCCCGACCCGGCCCCCGACTTGGATTGCTTTTATGCTCAATCATGCTGCCATATATGATATTCGTGTGTATAGTAGCAATCATGGCTGGTATCCTCAATGTGCACAGGCATTTTGCCACACCTGCTGCAGCGCCCATCGTGCTAAATATGTTCATTATTGGAGCTATTTTATTTACAGGTTGGGTATTGAAAATTAAGCCCGAACAGCAGGTTTTTTTCGTTGCGGCGGCAGTTCTGCTCGCAGGACTTGCACAGATAGCAATTCAGATTCCTTCTCTGCGCGCCAGCGGAGTTTCAATAAGGCCGGCATGGGATATTCACTCGAAGATGTTTAAGAAAATCATTATTCTGATGGGACCTATGATATTGGGCCTTACTGTGACACAGTTAAATACACTTGCAGATGATATTGTTGCGCTTTGTTTTATGAATGAGCGTGGCGAGCCTTTGAGTTATGGCGCACCGTCTTATCTGTACTACGCCCAACGGCTATATCAATTTCCTTTAGGAGTAATGGGAATATCTCTGGCAACAGCGATTTTTCCCGTTATGAGCTCGGATGCCGCGAGAAAAGATTTTGAAGCCTTTACCAAGACAATAGCACGGGGCATTAGAGCCGCCGTGTTCAATGCGATTCCGGCAACTGTAGGGATTTTTCTGGTAGCCAAGCCACTTGTCTCTGCCGTATTTGAGCACGGAAAGTTCAACAGTACGGATACACCAGTAGTGGCTTTGACACTATCATTTTATGCCTGTGGTTTGTGCGGCTATTTTCTGCAGCAGATAACAACACGGGCGTTCTACTCTATGCAGGATTCAAAGATACCTGCGAAAAGTGCTCTATGTGCAGTCGTTGCTAATATTATTCTAAATCTGACTCTTATCTGGTTCCTGGGCACTGGAGGTTTGGCTGTTGCCACAGCGGTTTGCTCATATCTTCAGGTTATAATTCTTGTTACCGTGCTTCGAAGAAGATTAGGCCGTTCAATATTGGATGGGGCACTGGTTACCCTGAAAAAAACTCTGGCGGCAACAGCCTTTATGGCGATGGTCGGGATAATAATTATGATTTTATTGAGTGGCTTACCTGCCGGCAGATTGTTCGATGTTCTAAAGCTTGCTGTGGTTGTGCCATCCGCAGTGGCGGCATATTTGCTGGCAGCAAAACTCCTGCATATCGAAATGCTTTCTCTGCTGACCAGCAGCAGGTCCTATTAGAGGAAAATCGCCAGGTTGTTCCGGCTTGATGTTTTCATGGCAAAACGCAAAAACGAACCGGCTTTAACTGACGTAAACCTAATTTTTGCACAAATGACACTTGACATAAAAGGCTTAAAGTTATATAAATTTAATGCTTATCATTATATCTAAGGCAAAAAGGGCAGTGCCCGAGTTAAGTCTAATTCAAAGTACGATTTTTGTACTTTAATGGAAGAAGCAAATGCGCAAGAGAACGCTTTTCATAGTGCTTCTGGCACTTCTTTTCTGTCCCTTATCGGTCTCGGCCCAGGTATTAACAACAGAAGACTTAGAGGGATCGACAGTAAATCCCAACCTGTATAGACCAAACCCTTCAGCAAGCTCATCACCGAAACCGGGACAGTTGTCTTCGCCCTCAGTTAGCCGAAAATTCTATGAAATAGCCTATGAACTGGCCAGCTCCAAAGATGTCAAAGGCCCCGAAGTCGAGCAGGCTATTGCATTCTTAACCGCTGCGATGGAACTCGATAGTGACGCCAGGGGCGTTCGTCCATTATTGATTGAGTTTGCCTGTCGTAAACCCGAGCTTGATTATTCCAATCTGGTCTATGGTTTACTTATCGACTATGTAGATGAGTTCGCTGACCTTGAGGTGGCAAGAAAAGCGGTTGGGTATTTACTTGAATGTGTGAACTCCCGCGAAGAGAGGGAGAAGCTACTCGAACAGGCGCTTGTAGATATAGGCAGTAAGAATACTGTCCTGGGTTCTGAACTTGCTACGATGCTTGGCTTATTGAAAGTGGAAAAGGCGGACATGAATGCCGCTCAATTTTATCTTACGCAGGCTTATAAAAACAATAGATATAATAAGGCTGCCTTCGCTAAACTGACTGAACTAACACCTGAAGAGATTGAGCCGGTAATATATCTCGAGCGATTGAGATTGGCGTTACGTGAGAATCCTTCGGATATCGAAACCGCTATTTCCTTCGCACAAAAAGCTGAACAGTTGGAGCTTTATAAGACAGCAGCAGACGCTTATGAATACTGTGCTGATTTGTTTGATTATCTTTACCCGTCGGAAGCTCTTTCTGCACGCATTTATCTTCCCTGGGTGATTAGCAGCTATAATACACAAAAAAATCAATCTAAATGCCTTCAGATTGCCGAACGTGTCCAAAAAGAAAGTGGATTTGACCTGCGTTTGGAGTCAATTGTGGGCAAAGCGGCTATCAAAATCGGTGACGGCGAACTGGCAACTCAGATACTCCAGGCAGCGGAGGAAAAAATCCAACAGTTAATTCAGCAGGCTCCGCAACGAGGCACATCCGATTCAGGTACCTCAGGTGAGCCCAATTCAAAGCAAGTATATACCGAGCAACTTGCCTGGTTTTATTGTTTTGCCTTACCGGTTCCAAGCAAAGCACTTCACTGGGCCAACACGGCCTATAATACTGAGCCCAATTCGCCCGTGACCGCTGCTATTCTGGCTTACGCTCTTGTAATGAATAAGCAAATAGAATGGGCCAAGCCTATTGTTAATAATTATGAGCGTAACCAAATCGCAGAATTAGCGCTGGCTCAGATTCAAATTGCAGAAGGTCAGACCGATTCGGCGATTGAAACTCTGAAGTCCGCGATTGCGAGAGATCCCGGGTCGTTCGCAGCCGAACAAGCAAAAGAAATTCTGGCCCAGCAGGGCAAAGAATACGTCCCGCCGGTTGACTCCGATAGAGCTCTGGATTCATTAGGAAAGAGCTTCGGCCAAACACTCGTCCCTGTATTTACTCCTCCGGAGCGGATAATTTCAGCCCAGCTTAATATTGAGGGCAAAACATTTCCTTACGGCAGCGAATTCAACGGGATTGTTGCAATAAAAAACAATTCTCCTGAGCCACTTATCATCAGTGACAACGGTCTATTTAAGGGCAATATCAGAGTTGACGCCGACATTAGTGGAGACCTTGACAAAAAGGTACCGAACCTTGTGCTCACCAAGATTCAGACATCTTTCCCTGTTGAGCCCGGTCGCAGTATCCTTATTCCTCTGCGGCTTAATACGGGTGAACTTAGAAATACTTTAATTACATATCCACAGGCATCTTTGGATATAGAATTTACACTTTTTCTCGATCCTGTAATCACCGATGGGAGTAAGGTTGCTAACCGGCTCACTCAAATCGAGCCGACAAAAGTAAGTATAAAACGACCGGGCATCGAACTTACCGGTAAGTATCTGAGAGACCAGTTTAATTCAATCATGAAAAACCAAATTGACCAGAAAATCAAAACAGCTCAGCTCTTCGCGGGGCTTTTATCAGAACAGTATGCAATGTCCAATCGCGAACCACCTTACAGATTTATGTATGCCGATTGGATGGCACCTTTAATAAGAAATGCGTTGCTGCATGAATCCGGACTGCTGCGAAATCCTAATGATGATGAGTGGCTCGTTAAGGTCCATACCATGGCCGAGTTGCTTTCTTTGCCGCTGGATCACGAATTAATAAGCGCTGTGGCAGAAAATTTGAGTAATTCTAAATGGCCTGTGCGGATGATGGCTATTTATCTGCTGAACAAAAGCCTGGATGGCAATTTTAATCAGGTTCTTGACTGGACTGTAAGAAATGATACGAATAAGACCGTTCGCGATATGGCAATTATCCTGAGCAGAGCCTCATCGGAGTAGTTGAAAACCGGCCCAGGCGGGCAAAAAGAGGGTTTTGAACCTATCAGGGAGAACTAACGTAGAATCTTACCGTACCTGGTGAATTTTCTTGAAAAATAAGTTGTAATATCGTCATAATTTTGTAACATTCCGTTTTCTATTTATGAACTAAGGCTTTGTATAAGCAGTAACAGGTTGTTTTTTTTTGAAAGGGTTATGTAAATGCCGGCAAAAGTAGATGAAGAGAAATGCACTGGTTGTGAAACCTGTGTAGCAGAGTGTCCAAGCGAGGCTATCAATATGTCTGCCGACAAGGCTGTAGTCGATGTCGAAGCCTGCATTGATTGCGGGGTTTGCGTTGACGCATGTCCCGAGGAAGCAATCAGTATGGAGTAATCTGGTTGGCCCCATCGTCTAGGTAGGTCTAGGACACCGGGTTTTCAACCCGGCAACAGGGGTTCGAATCCCCTTGGGGCTATTTTATTTTTCAGCCTGTTTCTGGTTCGAAAACGGCTTTTTTGGCATTTCCTGAAGGAAATTGGCTTTGTTTTTTCGCCGCCAAAACCGAGGATATTCTTCATAAACCCTTGTTATAACTGAGCTTGCGCCCATTTACACCCCCCGGAAATTGGCTTTGTTTTTTCAAATCGTACTCTGTAAAAAGTATTTTTTCGAACTTCCGGCCAAAGCCTGGCAAATTGGCTTTGTTTTTTCAAATTAGTGCGAATTTTTCTCACTAATTGGCCTCTTTTTGAAGTGTTTTCTGCCCCATCCGGCGTATTTTCGCACATCTTTTTGATTGATAGCATTCAATTTTTGATTTTTACATTGTGGTTTTACACTTTGCATTTTGATTTTTGATTTGTTTACGACATACCATATACTACATACTACATACGAGCCAAATTATATCAAATTAGCCGGTAAAAATCAAGCAAATTCTCCATCTTTACCCCAAATTGTCCTTTATACGGCCATTTCAAAAGCGGCTCGTATTGCATATCGAGTTTATCCCGATTCTTTTGCTATCTGATATTTGAATATGAAATTTTGTAAACGCTCCCTTTCCACTTCGCTCACTGCATTTGTTCAACAACATCTATTTGTAGTTTCTGCTGTAAAGCCGTTATTTAGTCAGAGGTTATAATAGGCTCGTAGTCCTTTTGACTAATCAAAAGGACTACGAGCTTTGAGTTGATACTCGATGTCTGTCATTGCCGGCACCTGAGATGATTCTCAGGATGTATAGAAAAGAAAATAGCACACGAATGTCATTGCGAAGGAGCGCAGCGACTGTGGCAATCTCAATCCCGGATGCATTAAAACAGCTTATTTACTCAGGAGGGACACGGCCATTTCAAAGCCGGAGCGCTTTGCGCCGTGCGTATTGCGTGAATCGATGCTAAATTCTCGATTCTCGATTGTTTTAACTTTTAACTTATGACTTGTTTATCCTGCATTCTGCACTACTTTATTGGCCAGCCGCAACAGGCTGCGAACTAACTTCGGATTGAAAAGGTATAGCCGAATTTCCAGCCTTTGCCGCTCGTATCTTTCTGATATCCCTTGACGACCATTCTCCTTTCCCATTGCCGGGCGGCCGACTCGGAAGTGAATTGCTTAATAACTCTGAAGTCTCTCGGGTTTCCACGTTCCGCTTTTATCCTCTTCGGATCATCGGTAAGTCCTGCATACCTCATAACAACCTCTAAAAGAACGGGTGGGTTTCTTAATGGGAAAGAACTATGAACAGCGGGGCTCGTGAAAAAGTCCCAAAGCGACGTTTTGAGATTGCTGCGCGATTCCTCGAATTGTTCGTAATGACGTGAAAGCGCACTTTGCGCCATTGCGAGCAGTGTAGCGATGAAGCAATCTCAGCTTCTTCAACAAGCCCAAAGTCACCTGTTTTTTTCTCTAATAATATTTATCTTTTATTTTAATTCCAATAACAACAGCCCCAACCACAACAATCAGGCCGATAATTACCCAAGCCACGGTAGCCATTAAAAGCATATTATGCCTCCTTTCGAAAAATAAAAACAATCAACTATTCTTATGTAGCACATCGGTTATCAGGCTATCCACTCATCAATGTCTTTTTCTTGCCATCTCTTGTGGACATCAGGATAAACAGGCGAAGGTATTATACCAGAGGAAGCAGACTCTTCTACACATTTTACCGGCATTTTGCATTTATTCGACAATTCTTATTTCGTTAGCAACTGCATTGTTCACGGCCTTTACTTAACTACTATTCTATCGCCCAGTCTTAAATCGTGAGCTTTGCCGATCGGAGGTCGTAGATTCCTATTTAACGCTATTCTCAATGGCTTCTTTTAGTCCATCAAAGTTACAGACTATTGGATTGAGCTTCCTTAGTCTGGATAGACTAATCGATTTTATATTCTGGCATGTCTGCTCTATCTTCTTGGTGGAAACGACATAGAACGTCCACTGGGACAAATCCATAGGATTAATGGTTTTCTTGTCTTCATGATGGAGCAGACAGAAAACGTAAACATCAGACTGCCTCTTCTTCTCTTTAGCGAAACGATTCGTTTTATAGTCCCAGGCTAAAGTAGATCGAATATTAAATATGATATTGGAAAGTTTTTGTTGATACCACGACTGCACGTAAGCGGCTGATTTAACTTCAATCTTGACGCCTGTTTCCGTCTTTAGATCGTAGGAGTCCCATTCATTCCGTACACAATGATTAAGCCCGAGAGCGGATGCTACCAAAAATTCAGCCAAAATACCTCTTGTAGCATTACTTACCAAATCGGATGATGACCATTGCCAGAAGTCTTTAAGGGTTAACAATTTGCCCTCTCCCAGGCCAATAAATACCTCTTCACCGGTCTTTCTTTTCGCATTAATTGGAGATAAGTCATTCATATTTTACCTTATCGGCCAGTATTAAATCGTGAGCTTTGTCGAACGGCCGACGTGGGCGCCGATTGTTTGCTTAGATTTTCTATCATATAACTATTGACGATCTCCCCAGTTATCATCGAACCAAACACGTGGCACATTAACTTTTCTTGCAGCTTTGACCAACATATCCTGAATCCCATAAAACATTGTTGATGTACGAATTTCTTTAATATTGTTAAAGGGCAATTTTATATCCAATTTCCATAATCTTTTAATCGCAATACTATCAATAGGAGTATAAAGCCAGTTACTTATTCGCTTTACTTGGCTATCATTAAAATACCGACTGTTAAGGACCATTTCACGAATGTATAAAGTCAATATCTTTGTAGAGTGACCCCATTTATAGCCGGGATAAATCCTATCATTAGAACGATTTGTTTTACGTACTGCCACAGCAACCTTATTCAATTCTTTCCCAAACCAAAGTTTGAATTGTTTTTGGTTCTTTACTTTAAATAGTTCATCTATTCTTATTCTTACCAGTACAGGCATCAGTTTTTTTTTGGTACCCTCTTTAAAAACACGAATTACCGAAGAACCTAAGACGACTCTTGCTGCTGTAGCTTTTAAAGCTTTATGGTGGTTAAGATTAATACGTTCAAATTCTTTTTCCAATTTCATTTCTTTTCTTTCATAATTGCTCTACTGTTTACATTATCGACAAACAGTCTAAGCGGCGATTACTTCAATTTCTCTTTCGCTTCTGCATTTGACTTGCTTTCTCTTGTATTATGATTTTACTTTATCGCCCAGTCTTAAATCGTGAGCTTTGTCGAACGGACGACGTGGGCGGCGATTGTTTTGTCGATCTGCTTCATTATTTCTTATGAAAAAGAAACGGTATCAATAATTGGGTACGTATTTATTATATTTTCTCGACTGGCTCATTTTTTAAGCTCAGCCGGCTTTACTATCTGTTCCGGAATGGCCCGCGGCATAGATACTGCTGCACATCAGGGTGCGTTATCAGCCGGCGGACGAACAATCGCAGTGCAGGGCTGTGGCCTGGCAAATACCAACCTTATACTACCTATAATAACATTTCAGGGTTGAAATTCATTATAAAGTGGTGATTGCTCTACTGCTTGACATTAGAGAAGGTTTCAGATAAGTCTTTAATTGGTATTGTATTCGGAAACAAGTATTTATCAAAAATCTCCTGTAATTTCATACAATTCCCCTTTGATGCCTTTAATGCCCCGCTTACACCTGGCGTCAAATCAAAACTGACTGCCATTCGTGAATCATCGGATGTTTCTTGTCCATCGAAAGCTGTTCTTTTAAGCCTCCAATAGGTAATTGATTGTTTTACCGAAGTAGCATCGAAATCCTCTTCTGTAATAAATTGTTTGGCTTCACATGCAAAGTTTGAAGTGAAAATCCAGAGACTCTCATATTGTCGCGTACCTTTATTATCTGTATATTCGGAAACAAAGATATCCTTTATGTCATCAGGGAAAAGCTTTTCATAGAAATTGATAACCTTACAAGCTCGTTTTAAATACAAACCCGTTAATTCCACCTCCTTTAAGTAATCATTAAATTTATTTTCCATAATTAGACTCCTCTTGTTTATCACGTACATCCATAATCATACCTTCAATATAGTGTAAAATGTGACCCAAATAATTCGTAGCAAATTCATTGTTCTTGTAATCCCATTGCCATTTGATTTCTGATTTCACCAGACTTTTTCTTCTATCTTCATAATATTTGTGAAGTAATTTTCTTATAACTTCCTGTAATTGAGTGGTAACCTGTAACTCAATTAAAATCTTTATGTTAGTAGTATCCCAATCTTCTCCAGGTATTTCACACGGAAATGTTACATAGTTATGTGCAGCATAATATCCTTCTTCTTTTGCTTCATAATCAACTGAATATTCTAACTTACTTTCTTCGCAAAGAATTTGAATTTTATCAACAAGGAACGTGACACCATCTAAATATTTAACTATGAAACAGGTGCGGATAATATCATTGATTTCAGAAAAATTAATATTTGGGAGAATCCAACCTTCTCTTGGAGGATCTGGCCAACTTTTATTGTCTACTACATTTCTACGATACGTCTTTAGTAAATAAGAGTCAAATGGTTTTATATATAAATCTGTATTTGTATCCCCGATGAACAACTCATACTTCTTCTCTAATACATATTCCTGTTGTATTATATTCAGGTTATTAGTGAGAGATAGCCAAAAATCAGATTTTTTAAAATCGGAATGTATCTTTTTGGCTACAGATTCGTAGTAATTTTTTATTCTTTCAGTAATGCTAATTCCATGTTCTTTTTTTAGCCAGTCTTTATATTGAATAATATCTATTGGTCGCTTGTTATCCATTTTCATTCGTTTATGAAATGATAAAGAATAGTATTATTGAAAATACACTCTAAAAAGTAAAATGTCAATGGTATTATGTAATCTTTCGATCTCCCCTCTCCTGTCGGACATTCCCCACTCATATTCCGGTATGGCCCCGGCTGTGATTGTCGATTTTGTAGTGTGGTTACGGGTGTTTTGGTGAAGTTCTTTGGAACCCACGTTAGCCCTTCACTATCGAGTGGATGGTTTCAAAAGAACAACTGTTTTGCGATAATGTAAGCTATTATCAGATTGATTAGATTTGCTATCAAGAAACGGTTGAAGGTTATTGGCTGCTCGTGCCACACATTCCACCCACCTGCTGTCTTTATTGCCAACCATCCACCAATAGCAGACAGATCTTTGGTGAATATCAGCAATGGATAAAACATTATCTCTGCAAAGCCAATAATTGTGCCAAGCCATAGGTCAGATAGAAATTCCTCGTGACATCCATGTAGTGCCAATATAAAGCATCGACCAAAGGAGTACCCCGCAATCTTTTTATCTTTTTTGTTAAATTCTCCATGGACTGCACCCCAAGCTTTGATAAGGCAGTGAATAACTCGTACCCCTAAAGCGATCAAAAGACACATGAACAGATATTCCCAGAAGGACATTTTCACCGACCACCCACTCAAAAGAGAAGGAACTGAATTTGGGTCTGCCATTTGCCTATCTCCTTACTAAAGCTGACTATGTTTATGTGGTTTACCGTATAAGAATCCCGTTGCCGTTCTATTGTCCGCATAACCGCTATTGTAAATCTACACTACAGAAGCCAGATTTGCAAGGAAAAAACTTTATCTGTTAGTCTGAGCTTACGCATGAGGCAGAAAGCGTGGTTTTGTGGGTGTTTGGGGTATAGAGAGTAGTCTGGTGGTGCGTGTGGGGGTGAAAGTATAGCCTGTTTATTCCGACTTACTTTTATCAAACGACTTCTGTATCAGAGCCTTACTGTCTTGATATTTTTCCAAACTATCGATTCGAAGTTCAACATCGCCAACTCCCCAGTGGCCAACATGTGAGACATCACGTATGTATTCAAGAGGATTCTCCAATTCAGAATATTTTAATTTCAACCAAACTCGAAGCCCGCTTGTACAGAGGTGTATGGAGCAAAAGATTCTTTTTTCGTGTTGATAATTTACAGATTTGGCACGGTAATCTCTCTGGACTTTGCTTGGTTCAAGTCCTCTACAAAATCTGTCAACTGCACGAAACAACTCTATAACCTCTTGAGGCTTGTTATCCACATGGTGGCTCTCAGTGTATTCTTTACCTCTGGCTGGTGGCTTGACTTGCGGTATTTTAATCTCGTTCGCTTCGGAAGTAGAAGAAACCTCAACTTCTGAAGTTTGACTCCACAGTCTCTTAAGAGCATTTTTCACCTGTGAAGGTTTTATAGAATCGTCTTTAACCAATTGGCGTATATGCTTAATCAGTGCGTTCGGGGGTTCCATTAAAAGCTTATATAATGCTTTCCTAACCTTCCCAGTTGTGAAGATTTGTTCACCAATATCATCGAGTACGCCCTTCGCCATAGCATCCCGCGAAAAACGTGCGAATTGTTCAGCAAGTTGCTGAACAGGCAGTCCCTCAGTATCTTTTGGGTCTAAAGAAACTTCAAAAAGTAACTTGTCCGGAGCCTCCGCTTTTTCAGTGCTGCGATATACTTTGTACTTGACACCATTTGTGAGGATGCACCATTCAACACCACCATTCGCTGCGTAACCGACTACTTGTGTTATTGATTTGACGTCTGTGAGTGGGTCTTTTAAGGGCTTTGCCTCGACAAAAAGGACCGGCCTTCGGTTTATTTTGGGTGCATAGTCAACAGATTTTCCGTCAATTGTTGGGTACTCAAGCTCAACTTCGTCTGGGTCTCTAACATCCCAACCGAGTGCTTCTAACAATGGATCTATAAAAATTGTTCGTGTTGGATATTCCTTTAGGTCATCCTTCTTATGTCTTTCCAAACTACCCCTTAATTTTTCGATACAGGAAATTAACGCTTTCATTTCTTGCCTCTCGATTTTTTTGGATAGTAATAGACCTCATATATATTACCCCACAGGAGCCAGATTTGCAAGAAAAAATTGGTGGTGAGCTAAAGATTGGCAATACTGCTAATATCTCCATAATAAAAAAGAGTTCAAATTGCTTCAAGACCAACATGACGTAATTATTCACAACAACTATTGCCTTCTTTTGCAACTTCAAACCCAAATGAATAACCTTTTGCGTAATCTAATTGTAGTGGTGTATCTATAAGCAAAGGCGCATCTCAACGCCGAAATGTTGATGTTCTTTTTGTACTTTTCAATTCAAGCCGCAGAAATGGAAAGCTCGCTTAGGCTGAAAAAAAGAGGAAGCAGGGCTGAGAAGCGGAGGGAGAGGAAAAAGCGAGATATCCTCAGCCCTGCAAATGTGCTCTGATTAAGAATATATCACAAAGCTTTGCACAACGCTATACTTTTTTTTAAAAAATTTTATTTCATCCAAAAATATTTCGAGAAAGACAACGCCGTACCGCCTAAAGCCCACACCTTCCAGCTCTTTGGCCTTGCACCATCTCAGTTTTGACTCCTCCGGAGCTTTAGTCGAGTTAGATTGATATTGCCGGTATTCTCCGCCCCCGGCCGCCCGGATAAAATCCGGCTGGTGTTGACTGCAATTAACGGGGATTACGGCTGTTACAAACAGGCCTATTTTCTTCTGCGGGGGCGGTAATTTCGTGAAGGTTGCCTGCTCGTCTTGCGCTGATGGGAGATATTCTTGAGGTCGGGTTCGTCGCCCTGCCAGATGGGCTTAATGCGATTGGTGTTGATTATGGTCTTTAAGTCGTGCAGGTCCCTTTTTGTGAATAAGGTCAGGGCAACGCCCTTTCTGCCCATTCTTGCAGTCCTGCCGGTGCGGTGGGTATATGCGTCGGTGTCGGCGGGGAAGTCATAGTTAACGACATGGGTCGCATGTGTGAAGTCCAGTCCTCGGCTGGCGAGGGCCGTGGCGACCATGACCTTGATTTCCATTTTACGAAAGCGGTTGAACAGCGACGTTCTTCTGGACTGGTCGAGTCCACCGTGAATGATTTCGGTGGAGGAAAGCTTCTTTTTCAATTGGGAGTGTAGTTTTTCTGCTCCGAGTCTCGAATTGCAGAAGATAATGACCTGTTTTGGCCGGACCTTATTCATGTATTTGAGCAGAGACTCCATTCGGTTCCTGCTGTTAACCTGCATAAAATGGTGCTGGAGGTTTTGCGGTGCGACCTGGTCCCCGCTCAGGTCGATAGTCAGCGGATCCCTCAAGTACTTCTGGGCCAGTATCGAAATCACCTTCGGCATGGTCGCGGCAAACAGGAGGGTCTGGTGTTCGTGTATGAGGCAGCAGATTATGAATTCGACGTCCGAGATGAATCCCATATTGAGCATTTCATCTGCTTCGTCGAGGACGAAGGTCCTAACGTTCGACAGGCTAAGCTTGGTGTTGCGGAGCAGGTCGATTAGTCTTCCCGGGGTGGCCACGAGAATCTCGACTCCATGGTTCAGCTTTGCAGTCTGGATCTGGATTGGAAAGCCTCCATAGACGGCAGAGGGCGCGATGTTGGTTCGCCTGGCGATGTCGGAAATTTCTCCAACGTACTGCAGTGCCAACTCGCGTGTGGGAACGAGGATCAGGGCCTGGACGGCTTTAAGGGAAGGGTCGACCATCTGGATAATGGGAACGGCACAGGCGGCGGTTTTTCCCGAACCGGTTTCAGCACGGGCGATGATATCCCTTCCGGCCAGAATATGGGGTAAGGTTTTTTCCTGGACGGGCGTCAGATCGACATATTGCATGTCTCTCAGCGCCGCGAGGATTCGGGGCTTTAGGTCAAGGTCTTTAAACTTCATTTCTCTGCGTTTTTCGTAAGTATAACAAGCCGGGATTTTACATATTGAACACTAACCAACACTACCGGGCATTCAAGTTCGTTAATCTATCAGGTTAATTATAAAATTGCAAGTGTAAGTCATGATTTCATGCAGCTTTTGCCGGTCTGACCTTCTATTAAAGTATATAGCTCGTGCCTGCTATTGTACTAAAACAACCGGGGCCTATGCCGAAATCAATCAGCATAGACCCCGAACTGAAGCAAATCCTGCCCGCCATCCCGCGGAAACGGGAAACGCAGGCATCATATCGACGCCATATCAAAACGGCTTGTCAAACGGCATGGTCCGGCCGGACAACCATGCAATCTCCTCTTGTGTCAACGTTCCGTTGTAAATACGGACTTCGTCGATTTGACCCAGGAAAAATCTATCGTTGTTTGATGGTCGTCTGCCAATACAGACATCCTCCCCTGCGGTGATATTGAACGCATCGGGGTCTGTAGTCGGCCTGGTGTCGTCCGTACCATCGAGATAGAGTATCACCTCCGGATATGAGATTGTGGCGTTCTCTTGTACCGTCACCGCAACGTGATGCCAAGCACCATCGTTCACTAAGGTATCGCCCTGGATATTGCCGCCCTGATGCTCTAACCGCAGCCTGCCGACGTCCACCCTGAAGCCGAATCTCTCACCTGCAACGTTGGGGCCCCAGCCTACGATTGCGCCGGTGTCCGTGCTGCTCGTCTTAACCCAGGCCGTCACAGTGACTGCGCTCGAGCCGAGAATGCCCTTGTAACCGGTTATCTCCACATAGTCGTTCAGTCCACGGAGGTTAATGGCCTGGCCGATCTTGCCGGCTACAAAAGTGGGATTGCCCACGGCAGTGCCGTTGCGTGCGCTGCCGGAACTATCGTTGGTATTACCTTCGAATTCATAGCGTGCCTGCAGACCAGCTGCGCCGGGTTCAACCGGTGTGGTCAACTGACGATCATAAGAATACAGCCTGATGCCGTCGAGCAAAACCATTCCCTGGCCGCCAACCGCTCCAATACGCTCAAGGCCAATGGCCAGCTCAGTGATATTGCCGAGACTCACGCCGGTCGAGGCCAGGTTAATATACCACATCTGCCAACTCTTCAGACTTATGTTCTCGGCATCACCATCGTATGTTACCCTGGAGCCGTTAATCTTCACGTACATCTGCTGCACAGCATTATTTGGATCGCCCAGGAACCGCAGCGTCAGGGCCTTAATGTTATGCTTTGTCCAATCCCGGCCGACGTCTAAATCAGCGACATTCGCTGTGACCTCGGAATAGGTGGTCACGGTGTTGTCATAGAAAAGCGGCACAGACTGTATGCCGTCATAAAAAATCGAGGTCTCCATTGTGGGTTGGAACGGTACATTATAACCTATGGTCGATCCGTTTGCCGGATTCTCAAACCCGTCCACCCATGTGCCATATATCAGATTGCTGCCCTCTTCTCCATCCGGAATGTCATTGTAGGACTCGAAATCGTCCACAACAAGATACTCCTGTGTCGAAAGGTTCCAGATGTCACCCTGCCATGTTGTTGGAATCGCGGCATCGTTCACCTCGTCAATCCGCCAGTAGTAAGTGCCGGCTACATCAAGAGCGGGAGCATAGCTGGCCTCGGTCACGGTGGCAACAGGGACAGTGCCGTCGATAACGGCCTGCTCGTCGGTGCCAAGGTACACATCGTGCTTTGCAGCCTCTCTTCCCGCTCGGAAGCTGAGGATCGCATCCACGCCCACATCCGTTGCGCCGGAAACCGGACTTGGTTCTCTGGCTAAGACGGGTATGCTGAAGAATCGTACCTCGCTCAGACCGTACTGGGCCACAATGCCACCCCAGTTACTGTTGGGAATGATCTTGATGTACTTCGCTGCTGTACTACCAAAATCAACGGTGGTATTGGGGGCATAACCGGCTACACCAGGACCCCGGGCAAACTCATGAGTAGTATCCAATGTGGTCCAGTTGGCACCATCGACGGAGTACTCAATCGTCGCCTCCTTGACGCCGAAACCAACAAGAGGCTCAACAGAATTATTATAGTTCCATACCCACATCTGATACAATTTATGGATCCTGTCGAACTCGTACTGGATCCATGCCGCGTTTGGATCGACGCCACTACTGAGCCACATATCGGCATTTTCTGATGAGTGCAGGTCATCGTCATCCAGCCCGGAACCGTTTATGGTGTTTTCGGGCCCTTCGTCGGTCCTGTTCGCGCTGGACGCTGTGGCAGTTATGTTCTCGATGGGATAGGCGAACGGCTCGACCGTGAAGCTCCAGACATTGCCTCCATCCCACATGCCGCTGGGCACATTAGCCTCGTCCACCCGCCAATAGTAGGTGGTACCAAACTCGAGCGCAAAGGGAAGCGCCACGATATCAAAGACCGGGTCACTGACAA